>OHNL01000354.1_pt1 | contig 15682 bp, 18 predicted proteins | sample 1569591 | NCBI WGS metagenome assembly OHNL01 (sample SAMEA3879555, study PRJEB24766) | human gut metagenome | biome: human-associated habitat; feature: feces | place: USA | collected 1985/1987
GAAACAGATTGTTCCAGCAGTTATGAAATACCAGAGAAAACTTGCAAATGGCGTTGCTGAATTAAAGACAGTTGGTGTTGACAGCTCTGTACAGGAAAAATTGTTAGAAGATATCACAGCAAACTTAAAAGATCTGTTTGCTGCAATCAACAAGTTAGAAGCTGATATTCCAGAAGCTCAGGCATTAGAAAGTGAAGCTCAGGCTCTCTGCTATCATGATACGATTTTCACAGATATGAGTGCCGTACGTGAACCAGCAGACAAACTGGAAATGTTAGTAGCAAAAGAAGACTGGCCAATGCCAAGTTACGGAGATCTGATTTTCGAAGTATAATAATTACATAGTTTGTAAAACTTCTTAATACACAAAGAGAAAGCAGCAGAGAAATCTGTTGCTTTCTTTTTGTGTATCAACCATTGTTTGAAAAATATTCCAGAATATATTTTTTGAAATTTCATATTCTAAAGAAAAAGAATATCTTACAAAATTAGAAAAGAGGAAGAATATGAAAAAGAAATTTTTTGCTAATTTATGGTTGACTTTTCATAGCTGGTCTCCTTTCAAATTAACATCGTATAAATTTTCATTCCAACAGGAATCTATAAACAACTTTATGCTTTTTTCTGTCTTTCCAGATTTAGATAAGTATTCATATTTCGCATATAAAACATCTGCAAATCATACTTTCCTAATTTGTTCATATCCTGAATAACCTTTTCAAAGCTGGATATAAGGTCACATCTTTCATTTAATCCCATGTGACCAGTTTCTTGTGGAAAAGAGCTGAGACTATTACCCCTATCAACATCATAATATGCCTCCAAAGCACTCATTTCGACATAAGAAGCATTTCTCAAATCAATATCGTTAATATTAATCTTTTCTTCAAATTCTTTTCCATTTTCATCAATCCCTTTGGCTATCACTACAGGATTATCATCTGTTGACTCTTCTGCATACTTAATATAAAACGAAAGACCGGTTCCATTTCCGCCTGAAAACAACATATCATCCGTCTTTAAATACACTTTCATTGATGTCTGAGGAAATGCCTCATTTCCGTTAACAGATGTTTTGCTATTGTTTTGTCGCTTTCCAAATAATTCAGATACACTCTGCACTCCCGAACCAATACGCATTTAATTACCTCCTTCTGATGTTGTATCATAATACTTTCCTGAAACTGTACTCATACATATCCGAATACATGTTATCATGCGGTTGTGGCGTCAGCCTTCTATCCAATGCCGCCATATCCACCGTAAAACCACTGTCTGCCACAGAAAAAGCACCATTACTAAATTGAAACTCCGAAGTAAAGTCTGGAATCCCCAGATCACCGCTTGTCCGGTTATGTCCTATGATATTTATCAATGCATCCTTTATCCGCTCTATCTTGGCGTTGTCCTTTGTTTTGTTGATCAGATTAGCGGCTTTTTCCGGCAGCCCGCCAATCTTTCCGTCTGGTGTCAGGTAAAGGTTCTCCAGAGAAATATCTTCTCCCGTAACTCCTTTTAAGTAACGCCTGACTTCCTGCACATCCGTGGCATACTGCCAGGTATTGGACGTCAGATTTCCCACACTGTCAGCAATTCCTGTGTAATACTGATACATCCGGTCACTGTACTTTTCCTCTACCAGTTTCTGAACCTGCTCCCGGACCTCTTTGTCTTCAATGCCGCTCACCGTTACATTCCCATTGCTTTCAATTTTTATCTGCATTCCCTCCAGCTCATCACGGGAGATCCCTTTGCTTTCCAGATCCTTTACAAAATCCTCGGAAAAATCATGTTTCAGTTCCGCCTTCTGCTGTGCTTTCTCAAAATCTTTCAGGTTTGCAAAAATCTTCACATACTCCATTTCAGCATCATCCAGTGTCTTTCCTTCCGCCATGTTCTGCAACAATTCATCCACTGTGCGCCCACCTTTGTATTTCTTTTCTTCCGGCAGACTTTCAAACTGCTTCTGGTGGAGTTTCTCCATTTCTTTTGTATAATTTTTCTCTGTATCCATCAGGACTTCATTATATTTGTCGAGGTATTCCCTCCAATTTTCATCTTTCCGGCTATATGCACCGTGAAGGTTCCCGAATGCCGCCCTTATGGCATCGGTCTTTTCCTGTTCTTTATTTTCCGTAACCTTGAAACTGATTTTATAATAATCATCCGGGGAAACTTCTTCCCCATTTTTGTTTTCTATCTTGATACAATATTTATTGGTATTTGTATCCCAGTTCGGGATGGTCAGTGTTTTACGTCCTTCCCCGTCCCATTCTGCCTTTCCGACCTGATTGCCATATTCATCATATAAGGTGAGGTCATAATCACAGCCTTCCGGCATGTCCATGTATATTTGAACCCCAAAATAATTCTGTATGGTTCGATTAAATGGAATGGAAAAGTTATAGAAATCCACATCCTTTTTATCACTGAGATTTCCTTTCAGACTGCTGGTTTCGTCCTTAATCAGAAAATCCAGATCCAGAAACGTACTTCCCTTCTTCTTGTCCGAAACCTCATAGGTGGTATGCTGTCTGCGATAAGTGTCATTGCTACCAAGTGTACAGGTATCTTCCTGAAGTGTCATATTTTTCTTCAGTTTTCCTTCAAAAAATGCCACTGTTTCCTTTCCAGACATGAAAAAAATCGGTTTTTGACGAAATGCCGCCCCATATGTAGAATGATTACTGTTTATTTCCATTTCTTATCCTTCCTCCCGAAAAATATCTTACCTGTATTCTTATGCTTTCCTGTCAAAAGATGAGCCTACAGTATAACAGGATTATCCGGTAAAATAATACTGCTTTTCTCATATGCTGCCGCCGCCAACTGGCTATTTAGATATTCGTTTTGTACAGCTTTTCGTCTTGCCATCTCATCGTTGTCATTTTCCGTTTCTGTTCCAGTCAATTATAACTTTTCCAATCTTTCCAGAAACGCAACATAGAATTCTCTTTCTTTCATACAAGCCCTCTGAACTTCTATGCTTTTAGGAACATATTCCAGTGGATGGTCTAAATTATATAAAGCCTGTTTCGTTGCCTGAATTGCAGATTCTGTTGTGTTTCCCAAAATGTCGATGTTATCCACATCGCCCTCGCCCTTCATCTGCTTATTCAGCCTTTGTATCATCATCTGTGATATATGGCTCAACATTCCGTTTTTCTTTATTCCCATACCATTCGCATTTACTTCCTTCGCTGCTTCCATCCATGCATCTTTTACATCCTGCGGAGCATTCGGACCAATCATATCAAATGCTTTTTCGTTAAAATCCACATCTGCCATATATGGATTTATACTCTCATTTTCCTGTTCGGTATGTTCTGTACTAAATTGAGGAATATTATCCTGTCTGCGTCTGTTTTCGTATGGCACACCATTCATAGAATAGTTGGAACTAATCTGCATATATCAATCCCACCTTTTTTATTTGAATTGCATTATTATCATTAGGCTTTCGCTTCAAAAACTGGTCTTTTCTCCAGATAATCCGGTAATTCTTTTAATTCAGAATTCATACCATTCTTTACGGCATTATATTCCTTCCAGTAAATGGAATAAAATTCATCTTTTCTTGTAAGTTCTGCCGGAGTCATTTCGTATCCCCAGCCTGCACCAGTATTTAACAATACATTCACACCCTGACTCTGAATTTGAACACCATAACCACCTGATGTTAAAATAGTGAATTTTAATGTTCCGCCTCCTGCCAGTGCAATCTGCTTATCTGCAAGATTCTGATTTTTTCCCTCTGCCTGTTCCAAAAAATCCAGTAAGGTTAATTCTCCGATCCCTTTACATTTTGGATTGGCATTTTGATTTTTCATTGCACTTTTTGCCTGTTGGTATAACTGCTTTCTATCCGGTGCAACCTCTGACAAATATTCTGCCCTTAACTGCAATACCTGCCTTGAAATAGCGTCTTGTTCTGTCTTATCAGTAGCATTGACAGCCTTTTGTGCCAGTTTCTTAATCTCACTCACAAATTCAGTCTGCGTTCTTGTACTTTTTCCTTTCGATGGAATATAAGACCAGTTTGGTTCTCCATTACTACCAGAAGTAATTAACTGTTCCCTTCCAACTGTTCCTATATTTGAAAAAGCGATTCCCATAAATCCACCTCACGGTTCATAAATAAATCTATCTATAACTTTATATCTACTGACTTTCTGCCACTCTACTCTCTGGTGATGCCATCCAATGCACCAATTTGATATTTTCCTTTTACCGAACCTTCTTATGCCTTAATATCAAAACTCGATCTATCAGGTACAGAAATACTCACAGATCCTGCTACAAGGCTTTGTGTCATACTTTTTACATCAGTACCAGTTACGGATAAGGTATAATCACCCGTTTCCTTTCTTTCTGCCGATTTTTTTGCACGTTTCTTTGCAGCTTTTTCTTCCTCTGCTTTTTTAGCAGCTCTTTTCTCTTTTACTTTTTCCTCTTTTTCTCTGTTCTCTTTTGCTTTTCGTTCAGCATTCTCTTTCGCTATTTTCCCATCTGGATCATTTGTACCAGATATTGCCACCGAAATATTTCCGTTTTCATCAACCTTATAACTCAGATTTGTCAAAGTGCCCAAACATCCATTAACCGCACTTTTGGCACAATCTGGAATGGCTGCTAAGTTTTCCTCCAGATACTTTGCTTTTTCCGGATCATTCATGCACTTTTGTAAAAATGCACTTGAAACAGATACCGTTGTCGGAATACCCTGCATTGAAGTCAGCCCTATATTCATATAATGGTATTTTCCTTGCAAGTATTTTGAATAATCATTTACATTACTATACCCTGTCTTAATCTGCTCTGTTTTTGTCACACCGGGACGTGATGTTTTTAATTCAACTGTACTTGTTGTCACGTTGCCATCTTTTGTATTTGTACTATCCTTTTCACTATCTGTTTTTTTTACAGTATTCTTATAATTTGAAGCATAATACGATGTGTAACTGCTGTTATTGATACCCGTAATTGCCATAATCCTACCTCCCTGTTATTGAAACTTAAAATAATTTCTATTATATTGAACGACTTGGATATTTAATTTCTCTCAGCCTCAATATGATATGTAATTACTATTTTTATTTGTAAATCATAGTACTAACATCATCAAATCTTAATGCTCATCAATAACTGCTCTCTATTAGGCTGAATCATTGTATATTTCTCCTTAAATGAGGTAATTGCACCATACATTTTCTCAGTTAAATTTTCTGGGATTTCGTCCTTTCCCCTGGTTTTTTGCTCCTCAATGTAAGCCGATGCCAAAGTTGACCTTGTGGTAATTTTTGAAATTTTATTCATTTCTTCACCAATAATTCCACGGGCATGCTGATTGGTTGTCTCCATTGTCACAAAGTCATCCACTGTTTTTTTATATGCAGCATCTAAATTGCTTAACTCTTCATCCTTTGTAAGCTTACGAGGTCCATTTTCATCAGCTACATATATTTCTCTGGTTCCATTTTCATAGCCCTTCACAATTTCATCATATAATTCTGCGTATGCTTTAACATAATTATTTGCCTTGTCAGTAATATTTAAGGCACTTTTTCCTGTATCAACATTTTGATTCTGCTGTGCTGCCTTCTTTTGAATTTCATAACTATAATCAATATCACTGATTTTTTTACTCGCTAACAGTTCCTTTCTTTGAACCACATCATCATATTTTTCCTGTCCACTCTGCTGTATACGATTACGATAATACTCCAATCCCTCATTAGAAATCGAAAGCTTCACTGATTGCCCCACTGTATGTTTTTCGTTTGTCTGACTATTTCCTTTCTGTACTTTATCAGTATTTTTTTCCATTATTGAATTCGTATTATTCATGTAATTAAATATTTTCATATTGTCACCTCTTTCAATTATTCAAATATCCCTGATCCAGTTCTTCTTTCGACCAGACTCTTTCATACGTTCCACCAATTTCGTCAAAAACCTTTTGCCATGTAGAAAATTTATGGATTTCCTCCATGCTATCCTTGTTATTCTGAAGCCATTCATACAGCTTTTCATACATAGAACCAGAAAACCGGACACTCCAATTGTTTTTATAATTTTCATTGTCACTGTATGACATTCCATCAGCTCCTATGGATATAATTCCCTGATCTGTCCGTTTTGCCATTCCTCTAATCTCTAAATCAGCCCAGATAAAACCTTCTTCCCGACTCTCAATTAAATTAGGGTATTTGTCAAAATACATCTCCGCTAATTCTTCATACCTCTTCCGATCCGCTTCATTTTGCAGAAGAACCTTGCCACCTCTGCCTTCTTCACCGTCTTTTACTAAATACTGGATGCCGGTACCTGAATGTGTATTTAATGTAAATCCCTGCAAAGTCTCCACATCCAGCGAATCTTTATCCATTACATTCTGCAATGCATCTTTTAATTCATCATCTAATACCAGGGCATCGTAACTCATCGTTCCATGCTCAGAAATCAAAAACTGCTTTCCTGTTGTTTCATCCTGTCTTATTTTTATATCAGAATAGGAAAATGCCCCCAAACGCTCCCCGTCTTTATTGTATATATCAAAACATTCAGCTTCATTATCGGGTACGATTCTATAATTTTCGGATTCGTACTCTGAATATTCCTGTTTCAAAGTATTTATCGTTTTTCCTGACAGTGCCAGATAAGAATCCATCACTGTACTTTTCTTAGCACGATTGATATCCGCTCTACTGCTAATATCCTCCTTATCCACCGTCTGAGCCAAAGTGTCAGCCCACTTATTCTGGTTCCGATTTGGTTTTAGGTTGTTATAACCTGTTGAATAACGGCTCTCCGCTCCTATACTTCCAATCATTTTTTAAATTCCTCCCGGCATTTTATTCTCTTATTTTAGATGCCAGTACGGTATAAAATTCTTTTTCCTGCTGCAGATATGCTGCCCTTTCCTCTGTAACTGCTGCCAACGGATTTTCTATTCTCTCCAATATTTTGTTGATAGCTGCCAAACAACTTTCTTTCGTTTCTCCAAAAATATTGTCATTACCACCTGTCAGAAAATCCTGCTCCACAGATAGCTGCGTTAATGTACTGGATAAATCAGTCTGAAATGGATTAACCCCCGTTTCTTCTAAAGTTTCCTGCCACGCCGCTTTTACACTCTCCGGCACTGTTTGAAGGTAATAATCGCTAATATAAGCAATCTGCTTTTTGGTCTTTTCATCTGCAAACTGGTAGGTTCTGTTATTCGCTTTTAACTGTTCATATGCCGCCTGCGCATCACTGTTCGCTTCTGACTCATACCAACCATCTTTATTTTTGCTATATTTCATACCATTGACCGTAAAATCTTTGGAAGTGTCTACACCCAGATAAGACATAACATCCGTAATTCCCTCTGTATACCGGGCATATTCCTCCTTTGAATGTGCTACAGTAGTCATTGTCCCACCTGCATTTCGCAGCATGGATGCCAATGCATCTGCCATTCTCTGTGCTTTTACATAAGATTCTGTATCATACGGATTATCTCCACCAGAAACCTCTACTCCATGCGTCGTAACCGTAAGCACATGACCTCCATTAACACGAATACTTTGTCCCTCTGCAATATTAACAGAATTATTCTGTCTGCTAAGTGAAGCACCTTTCGCCAATTTTATTGGTGTTTTTAACGCTTGTACCAGATCCTCTACCGGATTTAGTAAGTGCTGCGACATCACCCCGTTATATGCTTCCTTATCTTTAATAGCTGTATTTTTATAATTAGATGTAAGCCCTCTTGTATTAGGATTAATATAACTTGATATTGATTGCATCATCTCAACCTCCTACATACTTCTACGCCTCTTAGTCTGCACAGGCTAAGAAGCGTAAAAATATTCTCGCAAGTAAAATTGCATGTAATTATCGTTTATGTTTCCATAAATCACTCTTTGTAAATCAAGCAAAAAATCTCATATTTGAAATTGTTGCTGCATACTTATATGCAATTAAAATCTGTGGTTCCCACACAAAGTTTGTACTTGCCATAATTTTGCCACCGATTAACCATTTCTGTTTAGCCAAAAGCTGATTATCCCCAGAATACATTACTTCAATTTGACCAATTTTTGATTCTAATTGAATTCCCTGACCAGCCGCTGCCATCATTTTATAGAAGCCAAGCCAATATGCACCATTTCCATTACCAGTCAAATATATTTTTGTTACAATAGCATCATTTGGAATACTTGCCTCATTACTCAAATCATAAGTATACCATCCCCTATATACAGGAGTTGTATTTCCCACTGGTATATTTCCAAAGCTAATATCCAAACCTGTATCTACATAACCATACTGACCTACTCTGTAATAATCACCCATATAGAGTGTATAATTAGATGAGCTAAAATTGTTCTCTATAGATGAGGATGTGCTGGCTTGTACAACTACATAATATGTACCGACTTCATCCACAGTTCCATACAATTCTTCTGCCGTAGTTCCACTCTGAAGATTATAATACATTTTAGTAATTCCAAGTGTAGAATCATACTTCAATAAATACATATCATAATCACAGCCGCTTGGTATATTCGTCAAAAAGACACTAATCGGTTTGGAAGTGTCCAATACTTCAATTGTATACCAATCTACATCATTTGCATCATGAAGTGAAGCATATGTGATCTTGTTATATCTTCCCTTTGTAGCAACAGCCGGACCATTGTTCGCCTCATAAGAATCACCAGTAGCAGTTAATGCTATGCCACTATCGTCCATCTTAATCTTATCAATTGAATCTCCCTTGAACTGTTCCAAAGAGCCAACCTCCGCTACTTCTTCAAAACTGCTACTCTCCTTCAATGTTGAAAATTCATTTTCCATTTCTGCTGCATTAACAGTTGCTACACTTCCTAAAGATACCATCATGGAAAATGCCAACAACATCGCTGCTTTGTTTCTTAATTTCATTATCTTTTCTCTCCTTCCATTTACACAGTAATATTTTCATTACCTATTTCAGTTTTTTAGGTCTTTTAGGCTGATGCAAAATAACCGGGCAATAGCGAGAAGCTTCATTTCCATTCTTCTCTACCTCAAGTTTTACAGCTTTTTGCATTAAGCCTAATAACTCTTTCTTAATATTATTACTCATCACATTTCACCTCCTGTCCCGTTATTTTTCCCAGTGTTAATAAAATTGCACATAAAATCATTCCAAAGCTCATAAACAGAATATATTTTTCTGCCATTCCAAGATATGTAAGTGCAATAACAACTAGCAATTCCACAAATACTGTTATTTCCTCGAATTCTTCCTTATTCCAATCCATGCCAGGATGATTTACTGCTCCTAATACAAAAATAGCCATTGCCGATACAAGAAAAATAATCATATTTATCTTCATATTATTAAGAAGATATGGGTATATCAATTTTATATATATAAGATAAATACTTACCGTTCCAATAAAACAGCCTCTAAAACTGTTTGCATGATACCCACCTGTGCACTTTCTTAAATTTGATAAAGATATAGTAAATAAAACAGTTTCAAAAAAATATCCTTGAAATAACGCTATCATATAAATAGCCGAAAATCCTATTATCTTTTCAACAATAAGTTGTATGGAATATGAATAAATACTCTCTTCGCTTTCTTTAATCAGACCATCCATATACATGTTCTTTGTCAACATATTTGCAATATATTCTGTCATGACTTCATCATCTCCAGTTCACTTTATCTTTTTATTCGTCATTTCCTGTCTAATTCTGTATATCCATTGCAGAATTGGAAATTTTAAAGCAGAATTGGAAATAAAAAAAGTAGATACAACTATAAATCGCATCTACTTTTCCTGATTATGTATTAAAATTGCAACCTTAAAATTATCATCATCATGTTTTATCACGCAGGAACCGTCATATTTTCCAACGGTTTCCTTTATATTTTCCAGTCCGATCCCATGTCTGTCTGCTTCCTTAGTTTTTGTTGTTATGTATCTTTTCCCAACGATTACCGGGGTGACTGAAAATGTATTTGCAACAGACAGGACAATCTGATGTTCTTCTTTTACAAATTTCATTTTTATGATTGGTTTTTCGCACTGCTCACATGCTTCTATCGCATTATTTAATAAATTTGACAATATCAGAACAATATCCTCATCTTTTATTCTCAAATCCGACAGGTCATTTACCTTTACAACAAATACAATGCCTTTTTCCCTTGTCTCCTGATACTTTGAGTTTAATATTGCATTGACAATTACATTATTTGTATCAATGAAATCTGTGTGCTGCATGATTTCATGATTGTATTGCTTCAGATAATGATTGATCTCGTCTACTCTGTTTTCACTGGCTAACGCTGCAATGAGTGCAAGCTGGTTTTTATACTCATGTTCTCTTTTTTTCTGTTTATCATAATTTTCTGAAATCGTCCGGTACATTCCGGTTTCATTTTTAACCCGCTCCAGCAATAAGCGGTTCTCTGTTATCTGTACTTCCCGCTTCAATATATCATTGATCAGGCAAAAAACAATAATATTCATCACCAGTAGTCCAAATGCGATACAGATCAATATATTTTTCTGATGATCACTTTCCGGAATTTCAAAATTTGTCAGAAGTGCAATCAGGACAATGATTGTATAAATCGGAAAGATTGTAAATCTTACCCATTCTAATGTGGTAAGCATTTCCGAGGATTTTTTTACAACATATCTTCGCAGCACCATAATAAAACAGACCTGCAGCATCTGGCTTAAAATTCCTAGCATTGCATTTATCAGTGGTTCCGATAAACGTTCCATCGTAATTGTCGGAAAACATTTAGACAGCATTATAATAGAAATATAATCCGTCACAAAACAGATTCCCTGATATAACAAAACAAAGATTGCTGTTTTTATCCACCGCTGTCTGAAACACAAACACATAAAAAGCGTTCCAGTCACAATGATTGCTATTTCTTTCAGTATAATGTCACCATCCAGTTTTACGGAAATAAAGTAGTCTGCCAAAATCATAGCTCCGATGACAGCATAGCGGCACCATTTACCCGACAGGTCTCTTTTTTCTGAAAAAGTCCCGATAAACATCACACACAATATTACAAAAAGCACTGTATACAGCACTCCAAAAATATGCATTTCCATTAAATTTCACCTCTGTAACAAGCAAATTCGTTTCTTGTATCTAAAAATCTCGCCTTTGATATTGCAAGACTTTTTCCATTTGAAAGCACAGCCCTGTAACGCTCCACACTTTCTACATATTTCAAATTTACCAGATAACTTTTATGAATCCGGCAAAAGCCTTTATTCTGCAGTGATTCTGCTACATCATCCAGTTTCGTATATATTGTATAATGAACTGCATCTTCACCCGCCATGTAAAATATCAGTCGATGCAGATTGCTTTCTATATAAAGAATATTTTCCAGACTGATTGTTGTTTTCCCCTCCTGAAAATCAAAAGTCATTTCGTTTTCTTCATAATCCATTTTTTCAAGGATTGTATCCATACACTCTGTCATTGCTTTTTCAAGGCTTTCATGATCCTTTATGAGATACCTTACTGCATCCACCTTGTATCCTTCCAACGCATATGTAATAAAAGCCGTCACAAAAACAATAAAAACATCTTTTGTTATTTTCCTTATTTCCTTTGCTGTCTCTATTCCATCTATTTCTTCCATATTCACATCAAGAAAAATAATATGATATTGATTAAGTTCTTCTCTCAGATTTAATAATTCTTTTCCTGACTCATACATATCAATCATACATTCGCAGTTTTTCCCTGCCATATATTTTAATATAAGCTGCTTTTCGGTTATTCGGAAATATTCTTCATCATCGCATATTGCTATTGATAACATTGCATTCACCTCCTCATATCATAGTCTACTCTGTGTGTATATCGGCAGGTCATCAATTTTTTCATATATTATCCCATAATTATTATCCGTGTCTTGCAGTAAAGTTCAAGTGTTATTGCAGAATTGGGAATTTTGGAGCAGAATCAGGAATATTATATAACTTTTGATTTCATCATGTAGGTTCACACACAGAGTATTGTTATATATATCTTTTCATTATAACCTTCCCCATAACCATAAACACCGCCACCAGAACAATACTGCTATATCCTGCATAAAAATAATCCTTTACTCCCAAACAGAACAAAATGATAAGAACACATACCTGCAATGCTACGATACAATGCGTTACTCTTGCATAATACTTTTTCTCTTCATCATCAAGCGGCTTGTTGATGCTCTCCACCGGGCTTAAAATAAGGATTACAACCACTGCCGCAATTCCAATCATCAAAATTACAGTTGCCGGGACATTGTTCATTACAAACTCATGTGTATAAACCGGGATTGAAAGAATTGCCATTGATATCAAAAAACAGCCGATTCTACTCTTACAGTGGCTGCCCCCACTATAGCTTCTCAACGAGGCATAAAATAACAGGAAGACCAGAACAAGTCCCGGTCTCCCCGTCACAATGCCAAATATTCCAGAAGCCAAAAGGTTTCCTGCAACAACAATGCCATTTTCTATCCCATATTGGTACAGTTCTGCATCCTCTTTTTGCACAATCTCCTTTTGTATCAATATTTCATTTATCTTCTTTGCAAATTTAGCAATCATACCCTGTTACCACCTTAAAATTTTCTAAGTTTTTTCGCATTATCCGGTAACTTGTCCTGTCCGAAAATAAACCAGCAGCAACGGTTCATATTGGTTGCAGTTACCGTAAGGGCAAGTGCTGCCACGCTGGTTAATGCTCCATGACTGAGTCGGTTCATCAATCTTCTTAATTTTGACATATATGTATGTCCTCCTTTGCATTTGATGAATGCACTATATCATACTTTACAGGAAAATGCGGCAAAGTGTAACAGATTGACATTTAAGTGTAACGCTTTGCATTTATTCCTTCACTTCAATTCCATAGAGCATTGCTGAAACCTCAAATATATCCCCTTTATCTGTAAAACTGACCGTTCCATTGTATTTTTCTATCACTTTACGGACACTCTGAACACCATGCCCATGTCTGATATTATCTTTCTTGGTTGTTTTCAGGCTTTTATTTTTCTTTCCTGTTTTGCTGTTTGTTATTACAAGAAGCAAAATCCCCGACTGGTACTTATTTTCAATCTTTACAAAACGCTGTTCCTCCGGCACCTTGCTACAGGCTTCTACCGCATTATCCACAAGATTTCCATACAATACACCTATATCCCCATGATCAAGCTGCATCTTCTTTGGAATACGAATAGATGTTTCTACTTTTATCCCCCTTGCCTTTGCCCTGCCAAATTTAATGCGGAGCACAGAATCTACGATTGGATTATCAGAATACTGCTTTTCATCTATCTGCTCAAATTCTATGCACATCGCACCGATTTTCTCTGAAAGTTCATGCCCATCACTATTTTCCAACAGATGATACAGTTCATGCAATTTATGTTTCATATCGTGCTTTAACTTCTGCACTTCCTTATTCTGTTTTTCTGCTTCTTCATAATAGATGTCTTTATAGTGCATTTCTTCCCTGTACATTGCATCCTCATACTGTTTTTGCACAAGATAATTAAAACGTTCCATCATATACAGCATAAAATAATCTGTCAGGACAATGGAAATTACAATACTGGCACACATAAGCAGGCTTTTTTCACTGCCAGCTTCCAATGACAAAAGAATAACAAAGCAGCAGTTCAACACCGTAAAGGCAAATACCATAACAAGCACACCCAAAATTTCTTTCGGAAAATCAGCAATCTGCATCCCTTTCTTTGAAATCAATTTTGACAGAATATACATCACATTTCCACGAACAAAGCTGCATATTACCATTACAAAATAATATTTATAACTTTCTCCCATATGAAAATTCATAGCATGGAGTAACAGCAAGGCTACAGGTTCAAACAGCATTCCAATACCCATGAATGTCACAATATTTATAATTCTCGTCCACATTCCTGATTCATAATAAAATGATAACAGTATAAGCACAATCAAAAGAGTCGCAAGATTCAGATACGGATTTTTTATGCTACTGACAAATGTCCATATAATTGCAGCAATGGTAAATCCAGCCCATATCCATACCTTTGATACTGGTTTCATTTTCTTATTGGAATGAAAATAATACATAAACACTGCCAGATCAAACAGGCTGATGGCAAAGCGTATCACATATTCCATCCTTAAACCATCCTCCTTACAAACTCCATATGTTTTTCTTTTAAATTCTGCTTATGGGAGCGGGCAATCAGAAGTCTTTCTTCATTGTCCATCACTACTTCATCTCCATCAATCGCCCTGATATGCCCAAGATTGATGATATATGATACATGAATATGGGCAAAGACCTTATCATCAAGCTGTTTCCATATTTCTTCAGTTGTCATATTTGCCTTGAAATTTTCTGAAATCGTATGTATCACTGCCTGACGACCTTTCTTCTCAAAATACACAATATCATCGCAGCTAATACGAAACTGATTTTTTCGGAACTGAAAGACAAAGTCACGCTTTATCATATGAAGATACTGCATGGCTTTTAAAAGAACGGACTCCAGCTTTTCCACTGTAATCGGTTTAGAAATATAGTCAAAGGTAATAACCTCAAAAACATCCATAACATACTGAGTATATCCAGTCAGGAATACAAACAATGCTTTGGCATCTATTTTCCGGATTTCTTTTGCAAGCTGCAAACCATTCATCTCCGGCATTTCAATGTCAAATATATACAGATGATACATTTCTCCATAATCTATAACATGCTTCAGCAACTCCTTCGCTGTAAAATACACTTCATAAGAAAACTGGTACTGCGCTAACTTATCAAAAGCACTTTCCAGCATTTCTACATCTGTTCTGCTGTCATCACAGACCGCAATATTAAGCATAACACTTCCTCCTTTTCGGGCTTGGAAGTAGGAAGCACTTCAATTTATCTAATCAACTTAGATAAATAAGCCAGCACACGGTCAAAAAACTCATTTCTCTGCTCCTTTGTGCTGTTCGCAACATAGTAATCCAGATTAAAATCTTTCATACTGCTCTCGCCTGTTATCAGATATGTAGGATCAATTCCATATTTATGATAGAGTGTCAATACTTTATCTACAGATATTCCAGTTACACCTGCTTCAAGTTTTCGATAATGTTCTACTGTAACACCCAATACATCCGCAATTTCTGACTTTTCAAGGTTCATATTCAGTCTTGCCTCTCTTAGTCTCTTTCCTATCTGTATATTGGCATCTTTTCTTCCTGTGTCCAAGATTTTGCACCTCTTTTCCATGTTAATCATATCAATGGGACTTTGATTCTCATAGTCCAGAAAACAACCCAATGCACATCATTTTATGCTCGTGAGTAGGTTAATTTGTGCTTTTATTAAAAAAACGAATGGCACACCTGATGCCATTCGTCTTTATCTGCTTTATATTCTGTTGTAAATTCTATTAGCGGACAGCTTTTGGCTATTTATCATATCCATCACTGCATTTCTTTTACTCTGACATCCACTGTATTTTTAAAATTTTCAATCTGATGTGAATACTGTTCATTCATAAGTGTGGAATGAATCATAAAATCCGCTGTCGCAATATTATTTGCAATCGGTATATCATACACCTGTGCAATTCTAAGAAGTGCCTTAACATCTGGATCAT
>OHNL01000398.1_pt1 | contig 14418 bp, 13 predicted proteins | sample 1569591 | NCBI WGS metagenome assembly OHNL01 (sample SAMEA3879555, study PRJEB24766) | human gut metagenome | biome: human-associated habitat; feature: feces | place: USA | collected 1985/1987
CCCGCTCTACCGCCAGTATGCCCGACAGTACACCCAGAACGCCCGCAATGCCAGCGCAGATGCCGCCGCACAGGCAGCGGCCCTGACCGGCGGCTACGGTTCAAGCTATGCGGTCAGCGCGGCCCAGCAGGCGTATCAGCAGCAGATGGGTGCCCTGAACGACGCTTTGCCCTCCCTTTACCGGCTGGCGCTGGATACCTACAACAGCGAGGGCGACGATGTCGTGACCCGCATCGACCAGCTCAATGCGCAGGAACAGAACGCACAGGCGCGGTATAATGCGGAGCTGTCGGACTACTATAGTCAGCTCGACCGGAAGGGCAGCGCCTACAACGCCGCCTATGAGCAGGACTATGGCCGCTATCAGGACTATCTGGGTCGGCTGGACACCCTCTACGGCTATTACTCCGCGCAGGAACAGCAGGCGCGTGCCAAACGTCAGCAGGCATTCAGCAATGTGCTGAGTGTTCTGGGCGTCATCGGCGACGCGGTGCAGCTGGCCATCACCGGCACCACCGGCATCGGCTCGCTGGTGGGCAGTCTGGCGAATACCGGCTACAATATGTACGCCAAGGACCGCGCCTATGAGGCCGAGCGTGCTGATGCTGCGTGGAGCCAGCAGATGCAGGAGAACCAGCGGCAGGACAGTCTGGCCCAGCAGAAGTACAAGAACGAGCTGGCCGAGCGGCAGTATCAGGACACCCTGCGTCAGCAGGAGTTCAACAACAATGTCACCAGCGAGAAGCTGAACATTGCCAAGGGCGAGTGGGCGCTCAAGCAGTCCAAGGCGGCCCAGAGTGCCCAGCAGGCTGCGGCAAATGCCGGGGCAAAGAGTGCGGGCGTCTCGGGCGGGGAGCCGGTGCTGACTTTGGGCGGCACGGTCGTGCCCTACAGCGCCGCACGCCTCTACCGTCAGGGCAGGAGCGATACGGCCATCCGGAGCGAGCTGCTGAAGGAGGGCTACTCCAACGAAGAGATCCAGAATATCCTGAAGCAGCTGGGAAGCTGAGGAAACGGAAAAAGGCCGCAGCACGGAACACGGAAGGGTGTTCTGAGCTGCGGCCTTGATTTGGTTTGAGTTATTTTGGAGCCGTTTATAAAGTGGAGAAGGGAAGCGGCCTACGAGTTGCGCTTGCTGATTTTTCCGCAACCCCTTGGCGGGGCCTTGAAAAATCAGAGCGCTGCCCCAGCCTCGCCTCCCTGTTTCCGCCGCAGGCGGCGGTCGGCTCCGCTGCTGTTCGAATCCACCCGCCAGTGTGAGTCTAACATTTATGCAAAAGAAAACCGCCAGTGTATCTCTACACCAGCGGTTTTTTCATGGGCGCGGGTGGATTACGCAAGCCGCACTGCTAAAAACAGCCCACGGGGCTGTTTTTGCGCTGTCTTCTGCGACAGCGCCGCAGCTGTTCGAATCCATCCGCCCAGCCCTGAGAAGATTCCATGTAAAACAAAAATCCAGCGTAATTACTACGCTGGATTTTTTGGTGGGCGCGGGTGGATTCGAACCACCGAAGCTGAAAGCAGCAGATTTACAGTCTGTCCCCATTGGCCACTCGGGAACACGCCCTTATACAGTTTTTTGCAGTCGAGGACTGCCTGTATATATTACCACTCGGGAGCGTGTTTGTCAACTGCTTTTTACAGCTTTTTCGGGAAAATCCGGATGCTGGACGGCATGGTTCAGTCGCGGGGACGGCCGTAGCGGTGGATCTTCTTGGAGGGGTGGCGGTCATGCTGGGCGTTGAGGAAGAGCCACGCGACATAGACGATGGCGCAGAGGGCGCTGACGCAGAGCACGACCTTGAGGTAGAGGCTACCGAAGAACTCCTGCAGCTTCGAGAAAGAGTAGAGCAGGCTGCTCCGGCTCACGTCCTGCCCGGCGATGAGGTTGACCATGCCGATGGTCTCGCCGGCCAGCTTCAGCTCCACCGTTCCGATGATGTCGCCCTGCTGGATGGGGGCGCAGACGTAGTCGGGCAGATGGAAATACTTCTGGGTCACGGTGCCGTCGCCCGAGGAGGGCAGGAGGGTCATCATACTGTTGTCGGGGTAGAGCTTGAGGGTGTCGGTGTCGGAGGAATATTTGACGGGGATCTCGGCCAGTGCGAGGTCGGTGTCCAGCGCGGGCTGGATGGAAAAGCTCTGGAACACCCAGTCGATGAGCCGGGTCGTCTCGTAGAGGGCCGGGCGGCGGTTGGCATAGCCGTAGGCGTCGCAGGTGTCAGGGCTTTGCATGATGCAGAAGATGTAGGTGGCCCCGTCCTTGTTGGCCCACGAGACATAGCTCTGATCGCCGCTGTCGTTCTTGTAGGCCATCACGTCGCACATGCCGCCCTGCATGGCGCTGCGGTAGAACCTGCCGCCGCTGGTCTTGTTCAGGGCCACGTTCTGGCTCAGCAGCACGAAGCTCTTGGCGTGCTTTTCCTTGGCCGGCATCGTGAAGGTGGGGGCGGCGGAGATCTCCTTGAAGGCATCAAAGCTCATCAGGTAGCGCAGGATCAGGTACATGTCCACGGCGGTGGTGGTGTTGCCGCTGTCCAGTCCGCAGGCATCTGTCCAGGTGCTGTTGGTGGTACCAATGCGCTGGGAGAGGGTGTTCATCTGGCTCACCCAGCCCGCCAGGTCGCCGCCCGAGAGCTCGTAGGCCAGACCCATGGCGGCCTCATTGGCGTTGCGCATCACCATAGCATAAAGGGCCTCCCGGTAGGTGAAGGTCTCGCCCGAGCGCATGTCGGCGTTGTCGGTGTTGTGGACATAGTCCGAGATGGCAAAGGGCATCGTGAATGTGTTGTCCAGCCGGTCGGCATAGTTGGTCAGCACCAGCGCAATGGTCATATATTTCGTCAGGCCTCCGGCGGACACCTGCTTCTCACTGTCCTTCTCGTAGACGATGATGTTGGTGTCGGTGTTCACGATGTAGGCGCTCTGGGCTTTGACATCGTAGACCGTGCTGGGGTCAAACATGGCTCCGGCCGTCACGGCAAGGCAGCTGAACAGGACGGCAAGGGATAAAAGCAGTGCAAAAATACGTTTCATGTGGACAATTCCTTCAAAAAGCGATAATATATAAAATACGGGCGCTGCGCCCGGAAATGACAAAGAATGGCGAACAAAGATTCGCTCCTTTAATAATAACAGGTTTGCCGCGCAGAGACAAGGGTTTTGCCACGGTTTCACAAAGCGGCAGGAGGGGACTATGGTATATCTGACAGGCGACACCCACGGCGAGCTTGACCGCTTCAAGCACGGCAGGCTCCGCTGGCTGGGCAAACGGGACATTGTGGTGGTGCTGGGCGATTTCGGCTTTGTGTGGGATGGCAGCAAGGAGGAACAGAAAAAGCTCGACTGGCTGCGCAAGCGCTCCTATACCCTGCTTTTCCTTGATGGTGCCCACGAGAATTACGGCCTGCTGGCCCAGTACCCCGTCGAGGAGCGATTTGGCGGCAGGGTCCAGGCCTTGGGCGGCAATGTGTACCATGTCTGCCGTGGCAGCGTGCTGGAGCTGGAGGGAAAGAAATACCTCTGCTTCGGCGGCACTGAGAGCCCCGACAAGGAAGAGCGGGAGGCCGGGTACAACTGGTGGCCGCAGGAGATGCCCAGCGATGAGGAATACGCCGCCTGTGAGACCAATCTCGAAGCAAACGGCTGGCAGGTAGATTATGTGCTGACCCACGATGCCCCAAGCAGATTCCTTGATTTTACTTCCCTCGCGGTGGGCGAATCCAACCGCCTGCACCTGTTTCTTGATAAGATCCTGCTGAAGCTGACCTACGAAAAGTGGTTCTTTGGCTGCTACCACAAGGATGTGGCCCTTTCCACCAAGAGCCGGTGCGTCTTTTGTGATGTCATCCCCATGGGCGAGCGCCACGCGAAGCGGTAAAAAGAAAAGGTGCCCATGACTTTCAGGCCGGTGGTGTACATCATAAAAAGACGAAGAAGATCGTGAACACTCTATCGGGTTCACCAATAAACAGCAGGAAGCCCCCTTGACAGTGTAATCGTCAGGGGGCTTTCTGCCTGCCAGGGGTTAGTTCTTGAGTGTCTGCGCCTTGCGCCAGATCTGGATCACTTCCCAGTAACTTACAGAAGCATCTGCAGTTTTATTGGAGGGAAGCAGCTGGTTCTCAGAAGCCCAGGTGAGTGCCTTCTGTGCATTGGTGGCATCGTTGTCCAACGCAGCAGCGGGAGCAGGTTTGCCGGCATCATCCCACACCAGTTCGGCAAGTTCGGTGGCATTGGCGGGGATCGCTGCGCCATCGGGGAGAATACGCTTCAGATAAAGCTCCGTACCGATTCGGCAGCCCTGCCATGTCAATACGGCGGCAGCACCAATGACCATAACGGTGCCCAGAATGCCAGAACCACCATCTTCGATGGAAGCATCTTTTGTCATGGCTTCCATTGTTACACCCTTTTCACCTGCGGGCATTTGAAAGCGCAATGGATTTTGTTTGACATCGATTGAATCGTCCAAACCGCTGACCAACCATTGATCGAACGCAATGGCATCGCTCTGGCTGATGTAGGTGACAGTTACACTGGCGTTTTCAGGCACCTTTGCAACCAGATCACCAATCTCGTTTCTCTCAGCATGAATCTCTTCGCCATCATGCTCAATGAGAACGGCAGCATTCTTAATGGTCAGGGGATAAAGATCTGCAGTGGGAGGAAGGGAAACGGCTTTTTGACGAATTTCAAACGTGCCTCCGTCCACGATGGCAGAAATCAGATTGGGACTATTGGAATGGATCTTTACCTTTACGGTATACCTGCCTGCTTTTGTGGGGGCAACGACTTCTTCTCCCATATCGTTGAGATAGACAAGCTCAAGTTTGATCTCGTCAGATTGCAAAAGAGCATTCAGCCTGCTGTCCGCCCGGACAGTCACTGTGGCCGTATGATCATTGCCTTCCTCTTCCACAGCGTCCGCTGGAAGGGTGACAGTGAGTTCGTTCTGGAAAGTATCATTGGTGATGGTGACGGGGTGGATCGTGATCTTTTCCGGAATGTCGATTCGGACGGTATCACCCTGAATGATTCGCAGGGTGTATGTTCCGGCATCTTTTGGAGGCTCATTGAATTCTTCTTCGTTTGAGGTGCCTGCGTTCCTGACATATCTTACAATGTAATCTGTGATGCGTGTATCCTTGGGCTCGATCCTGATATCGATATTGTCCCCATAGGAATAGTCCGCTAGACCGCTGATGATGAAATCACCGGTGTCATAATTTGTGTGTTCGACAGTGGTCAGCGTTACGGCTGTATCATCCTGACCTGCAACAAAAGTATAGGTGGTATTGTCTGCACTCACAGTGCCGCTGCCCCCTGCCCAGGTATAACGATCTCTGTATTGAGGATCGCTGACGGTCAATTCTACTGTTTTACCAATCGTGACAATGAATTTGCCATCGTTGATGGGAACGCTGCTGCCATCAACTTTGGCGGTAACGGCACGGATGTCGCTGGTTACCGTAACATCAATAGAACCAGGTGCTACAGGGACATTTTGTAGGCCAGAATCCGTGAAAATAGCGTTCCATTGAGAACGAGAGCCTGAATACTCTATGTTATTCAATGCTGTGCAATTGGAAAATGCATACTCGGAAATTTTGGTTACACTGCTGGGAATCGCGATCCGTTCGAGCTGCTCGCAGCCAGCAAAAGCATCATCGAGGATTTGTGTTATACCCTCCGGGATATCGATGCTCTTTAAACTTATACAACCTGCAAAAACTGATTCCGGAAGTTCTGTTATCCTGCATGAAAATTCAATGTCTTGTAGCTTTTGACAATTCATAAAGGCACCGGTTCCAATAGAGACCACGGAGTCTGGCATCTTCACAGATGCCAGATACGAACAACAGTCAAAAGCATGAGTTTCAATTCGTGCCACACCATTGGGTATTTTGAAAGCAGGATCTTCCCTTTGAGAAGGATAACGAATTAAGGCGTAATCGCCATTTGCTGATTTTTCGTACAACACATTGTCTATTGCCGGATAGCTTTCGCTGTCTGATGTGATCGTTGAGAGAGCGAAACATTCGGAAAATGCATCAGTTTCGATCCGTGTCACTTTGGCAGGAATATGAATTTGAGTCAATGCAGTTCCGGTAAAAGCCCGCTCTTCAATGGCAGTTACGCTGTCTGGAAGAGTAACGGTGTGCAAGTTGTAACAATAACGGAACATGCCGTCTGCAACGGATGTTACACCCTCTGGAATGGTGACAGTATCTAATTTTTCGCATTGATGAAAAGATTCTGAACCGATCTCTGTTACAGAATCAAGAATGGAAATATCTGCCAATTCGCTGCAAAACATAAAGGCCTGACGGCCAATCTTTTTCACGCAGGATGGTTTATTGTCCTGAATGGTAACGCTTTTCAGTGAGGTGCAATTATAAAAAGCATTGCTGCCAATTTCTGTTACAGTGTCGGGGATCTGGACACTTGTCAGGACGTACTTGTAATTGTAGAATACCCGGTCTCCGATTTTTGATACAGGATATATGTAAGCATCATGTGTTACCTGAGCAGGGATCGTGATCCTATGTTCCTTGCCCGTATATTTGGTTATTGTTGCAGTATTGTCAGCATTGAGGATAAACTGATAAGAACCATCTGTATATGCCATAGGGGAATCGCTTGCAAAAACAGTGACAGTGCCCACAGGGAAAAAGGTCAGCAGCATACTGAATGTCAGAAATAAGCTGAGTAGACGCTTTTTCATAAGAAAATCCTCCTTTGCATTTCGTAAAAGACTTGTCCAATGTGCGTCACAATGCGAATGAATATGACGCTTTACACAAAATATTTTACAGTAGATGAAAATATAAAGTCAATATAATGGGACATGCTTTGTGAGAGAACACAAAAACAGAGAATTTTTTTATACGGAAGATACAAAAAGAACCAAGTCCTGTAATATATATGGGCTTTTGCGCACTTCCCAATCAGGGATTCACGGGCATTGGGGGAGTGATTGGTACGTGCAGAGCTTTCCTGGAGCCTGTTGCAGCAGGTTCATTGAAGGCTCAGCATACAATAAAAAAATGAGATAGGCACCCCCTTTCGAGGAAGTCTATCTCATCTTTTCGTTGGCACTGTTTTGCAACAGCCCCTTCTCATTCTCTTTTACATTTTTTCGGGGACGTTGATCTTGAACATGGTCAGCACATTGAAGATAACGTTCTTCACACCGATGCACAGGGCCAGGCGGGCCTGCTGCACGGCGGGATCTGCACCCTGGATGCGGCAGTTGCCGTAGAAGCGGTGGAAGGCGCTTGCCAGATCAATGACAAAGCGGTTGATGCGGCTGGGGTCGTACTTCTCGGCAGCCATAACGATCTCCTGCGGGAAGGCGGCCAGCATCCGGATCAGGTCCATCTCGCTGGGGTCAGTCAGCAGGGTGGCATCCACCTGCTCGGCACCGGCAAAGGCTACGCCCTCGCTCTCCATCTTCTTGAGGATAGAGCAGATGCGGGCGTGTGCGTACTGGACATAGTACACGGGGTTGTCGTTGTCAGTCTTGACGGCCTGATCCAGGTCAAAGTCGATGCCGCTGCCTGCGTCGTGCATGTTGAACAGGAAGCGTGCGCTGTCGATGGGCACTTCCTCCAGCAGGTCGGTCAGGGTGATGGCGTTGCCGGTGCGCTTGGACATCCGGACAGGCTGACCGTCACGCATCAGGTTGACCATCTGCATCAGCACAACATCCAGATCGCTGCCGTTCAGGCCGATGGCATCCATGGCACCCTTCATGCGGGCAACGTGGCCGTGGTGGTCGGCACCCCAGACATCAATGGCCTTGGCAAAGCCGCGGGTGGCCAGCTTGTTGTAGTGGTAGGCAATGTCGGCGGCGAAGTAGGTGGGGATGCCGTTTGCGCGGACGAGGACTTCGTCCTTGGCTTCCTCCTCGGTGCCGTCCTCGGTCTTTTTCTTGTTCACGGTGCCGTACTTGGCAGCATACTGGGCGCTGCGGTACATGATGGCACCATCCTCGGCCTTGTAGCAGGCTCCCAGCTCCAGCAGCTTGTTCACAACATCCAGGACAGCGCCGGATTCGTGCAGGGTGCTCTCGTGGAACCAGACATCGTAATCGATGCGGTACTTGCCCAGGTCGCGCTTGAGGGCCGCAATGTTCTTGGGCAGGGCGTAATCCACCAGAGCGTTCTTCAGGGTCTCAAAGGCTTCGCTGGCAAAAAGGGCCTCTTCGTCCAGCCCAGAGCAGGCTGCAACGTACTTGTCGCCGTTGATCTCGGCAAACTCACCGGCCAGCACCTTGATGTCGCCGCCCTGATAGCACTCAGCGGGCAGGGGATAGGCTTCCTCGCCGCAGAACTGCTGCAGGTAGCGGACGGCCAGGCTCTTGCCGAACTTCTGGATCTGGTTGCCTGCATCGTTGATGTAGAACTCGCGGGTCACATCATAGCCGGACCAGTCCAGCACAGCGGCCAGGCAGTCGCCCAGAGCGCCGCCGCGGGCGTTGCCCATGTGCATGGGGCCGGTGGGGTTGGCAGAAACGAACTCCACGTTGTACTTGGCACCCTTGCCGTGGTCGGTGCGGCCGTACTCCTTGTTGGAGCAGGCACCCAACACCACGCTGGCCCAGAAGGAGGGGGCGAGGAACAGGTTGATGAAGCCGGGGCCGGCCACTTCCACCTTGGCAAACACGCTGTGCTCGATGGAAGGCAGGTGAGCCAGAAGGGCATCGGCGATCATCTTGGGGGCCTTGCGCCAGGTGCGGGCACCGGCCATGGCCAGATTGGAAGCGATGTCACCGTTCTTGGTGTCGGCAGGGATCTCCACGATAAAAGCGGGCAGCTCGGCCTCGGGCAGAGTGCCGTCTGCCATGGCGGCCTTGGCAGCCTCGGTCAGCAGAGCGCGGGCCTCGGCCAGTGCCGCTGCCCGGGGGTTGTAGTTCTGATAGGTCTTTTCAAAGTCTGTCATTAAAATGTCCCTTTCATTAGGATAATTGTTTTGGGCAGGTCTCGTCTTTGTACAACCTCTCAGTTTCGCATACGCATTGACGGAGAGGTTGTGTTGAAAGAAAAGCCTATCCATTGTTCTCTTACTTTACCTTCTCGACCTGGATCTCAAGCGTTGTCCGATTGATGAGCGCCGTGGGGTCATCGGCATCCAGCAGATAGCTGAACTTTGCCGTGCCGCCCGCAGGCTCCGAGAGGTCGCATGCGATGCCGTCGCCGGTCACGCCCAGCGTAATGGGGCCGACCTCGGTCTCGTAGTAGCAGATGTTCCGGTAATCCCGCTGGATGACCAGCTGGGTGTTGACCTTGCCAAAGCGGAGCAGGGCCACCCGGCTGCCGTCCTCGGCGATCTTGATGGTGGTGGTGCAACCTGCAAAGCCGATGGTCTCCGTCTCCTTATAGCTAATATAATAGGAACCGGCTTTTTTCAGGAAGCTGCCGTAGGTCATCAGTTCGATCTTGTCTGTCTCCTCGGCGGGGAGGGGCTCCGTGTGCTCGAACTGCTCCGAGACGCTTCGAATCAGGATGCGGTAATCTTCGTTGTGTGCAGTGCTCACAGTTTTGTGTTCCTTCACTTTAATATTTGTCAATGGCGATCTGCTCCACCTCGCCGCCCTTGTACTCGCCCAGGAACAGGTCGGCTGTCTGCACGAACCCGTCCGGCGCGTCACTGACATAGAAGTGGGCCTGCCCGGCGGGGTGGTCGGCCTTGAGCCCCCGCTCGCTCAGGATGCGCTCCAGATGGTGGGCGGCAGTCTTGGCCGGGTCTACCAGCACCACGTTCCGGCCCATGAACTCACCGATCATGGTCTTGATCAGGGGATAGTGGGTACAGCCCAGGATCAGGGTGTCCACCCCGGCATCCCGGATCTCCGTCAGGTACTGGGCAATGACCAGCTTGGTGATCTCCTGCTTGTCCGGGGCACTGTGATCCACATAGCCCGCTTCCACCAGCGGCACAAAGAGCGGGCAGGGACGGGCGGTGATCTCCACACCGGGTACCAGCCTGCGCAGGAGCGTCTCATAGCTACGGGAGCGGATGGTGGCTGCAGTGCCGATGACACCGATGCGCCGGTTCCGGGTGGAAAAGGCAGCCTCCCGGGCGGCGGCATCCACCACGCCCAGATAGGGCACCGGGAGCTTTTCGGCCTCAGCGGCGGGGTAGGTGCTGGACACCGTGCCGCAGGCCGCCATGATGCACTTGACATCCTTGGAGAGCAGGAACGCGATGTCCTGCCGGGCATATTGCAGGATGGTCTCCGGGCTGCGGCTGCCGTAGGGCACCCGGCCGGTGTCGCCAAAGTAGACGATGTTCTCGTGGGGCAGCCGCCTGCGCAGCTCCCGCACGCCGGTCAGGCCGCCCAGGCCGCTGTCAAATACGCCGATGGGGCGGTTATCCATGCTGCTTTTCCGTCCTTTCCAGCGCAAGTTCGATCAGGTGATCGATCAGGGCGGGCACGGGAGTGCCCTCGTGCTCCATGAGCTTGGGGTACATGCTGATGGGGGTGAAGCCGGGGAAGGTGTTGATCTCGTTGATCATCACCCGGTTGGTACCATGCTCCACAAAGAAATCGCAGCGGGCCAGGCCCTCGCAGTTCAGGGCGGTGTAGGCCATGGCGGCGTAGGTCTTGACCTCGTCCAGCTTTTCCTCGCTGAGTCTGGCCGGGATGACCACCTGGCTGACCCCGTTCTTGTACTTGTCGTCGTAGGTGTAAAACTCGGCACCGGCCAGGATCTCACCCGGGCGGGTGGCCACGGCAGGGTCAGAGCCGATGACGGCGCACTCGACCTCGTGGCCGTCCACAAAGGCCTCGAACACCACCTTGTGGTCGTTCTCAAGGGCCAGTGCAATGGCCTGCTTGAGCTCATCCCGGTCGTGGGCCTTGGTGATGCCCACGCTGGAACCGGCGTTGGCAGGCTTGACGAAGATGGGCCAGCCCAGCTTGGCAATGGCTCCGTCACACACACCGTCCAGGTCGCTTTCGATCTCCCAGCGGCAGGCGCTCAGCCACTTGGTGTGGGGAATACCGGCTGCATCAAACAGGGCGTTGGCCACGGCCTTGTCCATGCAGACAGCGCTTGCCAGCACGCCGCAGCCCACGTAGGGGATGCCGGCCAGCTCCAGCAGGCCCTGCACGGTGCCGTCCTCGCCCCACAGGCCGTGGAGCGCGGGGATGACCACATCCACGTGCAGCTTTTCCACCTGACCGGACGGGGTGAACAGGATCATGCCGTGGTCGGCGCGGTCGGGGCTGATGACGCAGGGCATGTTGCCGGGCAGCTCTTCCCAGCTGCCGTCGGCCATCTGGGCGCTGGTGGCCTCGGTGCACAGCCAGCGGCCCTCCCGGGTGATGCCTACGGTCAGCACCTCGTAGCGGGCGCGGTCCAGGTTATCCACAAAGGTACCGGCGGACACGCGGCTGACCTCGTGCTCACTGGACATGCCGCCAAACAGCACGACGACACAGAGTTTATCTTCAGATTGCATCATGATCTCTCCTGATCTTATGGCCGGAAGGGGCGCTTTGCCCGGGGCCGGATTTTCTATAAGCAGTTATAGACACTTTATTATACTATATCTATGCGGCGGATTCAAGGCGTAGGCCAAAACAGGCAGGAGAGAAAAAATTCAAAAAAGTCTCAAAAACGCAAAAAATCCGCTTGACGAATGGCAAAACGCGTGATACAATGATATCACCTCTTTTGCGGGGTTATTAAGTGCGCCCTGTTTTTAGGGCGTGCACCGCAAGCCGAGGGAGGTTCAAAACAACCGTTATAATGGAGGTGTCAACAAATGACCGTTAAAATCACTCTGGCCTGCACCGAGTGCAAGCAGCGCAACTACAACACCACGAAGAACAAGAAGAACAACCCCGATCGTCTTGAGATGAAGAAGTACTGCCGTTTCTGCAAGAAGCACACGGTTCACCGCGAGACGAAGTAAGAAAGGCGGACGCATCATGGCAGACAAAACCGAGAAAAAGCCGGGCTTTGTAGCCAGAATGAAGGGCTTTGGCGCGAACATCGCCAAGTTCTTCCGCGACACGAAGAGCGAACTGAAGAAGGTCGTGTGGCCGTCTAAGGCGGACGTTAAGACCAACACCATCGTCGTGCTCGTGACCGTGGCGATCGCAGCCGTTGTGATGATCGCGCTGGATGCCATTTTCGGCGGCATCCTGGGCCTGATCATCGGCGCATGATTCATCTTGAAACGGAGGCTTAACCAAAATGGAAGAACAGACCAATGAGGCCCTTTGGTATGTAGTCCACACCTATTCCGGTTACGAGAACAAGGTTGCGAACGACCTACAGACCATGGTGGAAAACCGCCATCTGCAGGACCTGATCTGTGACATCAAGGTTCCTACCGAGATGGTGCCTGAGATCAAGGACGGCAAGGAGCGTATGGTGGAGCATAAGCTGTTCCCCGGCTACGTTCTGGTCAAGATGGTCATGAACGACGATACCTGGTATGTGGTGCGCAACACGCGCGGCTGCACCGGTTTCGTCGGTCCCGCATCCAAGCCCGTTCCCCTCTCTGCTGAGGAAGTGGAGAAGATGGGCGTTGAAAAGGCGGCTCCGCTGACCGTCGATTTCAATGTCGGCGATACCGTGCAGATCACCGCCGGCCCGCTGGAAGGCTTTATGGGCCTTGTGGAGGGCATCGATACCGAGAGCTTCAAAGTCAAGCTCAAGGTCAACATGTTTGGCCGCGAGACACCCGCAGAAGTGGATATCGCGCAGGTCGAGCTGCCGTAACCAACCGGCATCCGTTTACCAAGGTAAGACCGCAGTGCGGTTCTTATAGAGCGTGTGCATCGTGTACGCGCTCGTGGGAGGCGTGGGGAGACCACGCCGCAACTCACCACAGATTTTTGGAGGTGCATTTACTATGGCACAGAAAGTTACTGGCTACATTAAGCTGCAGATCGAGGCCGGCAAGGCGACTCCGGCTCCCCCTGTTGGCCCTGCTCTGGGTCAGAAGGGCGTTAACATCATGGCCTTCACCAAGGAGTTCAACGAGCGTACCAAGAACCAGATGGGTTATGTTATCCCCGTCGTCATCACCGTTTACGCTGACCGCTCCTTCAGCTTCATTACCAAGACTCCTCCGGCTGCCGTTCTGATCAAGAAGGCTGCTGGCATCAACACCGCTTCCGGCAAGCCCAACAAGGAAAAGGTTGCTACTCTGACCGCCGCTCAGGTGGAAGAGATCGCCAAGACCAAGATGCCCGACCTGAACGCTGCTTCTCTGGAAGCTGCATGCAGCATGGTCCGTGGCACCTGCCGCTCCATGGGCGTTACCGTCGAGGGCTGAGACACAAACAGTGGGAGGGCATAACACTGCCCGCATGACCACATAGGAGGATATACAATGAAACATGGCAAGCACTATGTCGATGCTGCTAAGCAGGTCGATTTTTCTAAGCTGTATGATATGAACGAGGCTCTGGAGCTGGCTTGCAAGACCGCTTCCGCCAAGTTCGACGAGACCGTTGAGCTGCACGTCCGCCTGGGCGTTGACGGCCGCCACGCTGACCAGCAGGTCCGCGGCGCTGTTGTTCTGCCCAACGGCACCGGCAAGACTGTCCGCGTCTGCGCCATTGCTAAGGGCGCTGCTGCCGCTGCTGCTGAGGCAGCCGGCGCTGACATCGTGGGTGATGACGAGCTGATCGCACGCATCGCCGGCGGTTTCATGGACTTCGACGTTGTTGTCACCACCCCCGACATGATGGGCCGCGTTGGCCGTCTTGGTAAGGTTCTGGGCCCCCGCGGCCTGATGCCCAACCCCAAGGCCGGTACCGTTGCTCCCGACCTGGGCAAGGCTGTTACCGAGGCTAAGGCTGGTAAGATCGAGTACCGTCTGGACAAGCAGAACATCATCCACGTTCCCGTGGGCAAGGCATCCTTTGGCGCTGAGAAGCTGTACACCAACCTGGATACCGTGATGAGCGCTATTGCAAAGGCAAAGCCCGCTGCTGCAAAGGGTACCTACTTCAAGAGCGCTACCATCGCCACCACCATGGGCCCTGGCATCCGTCTGAACACCCTGAAGTACGGTGTCTAATTTGAAGCTTTGAAGTTTTTTCTGTCATCCTGACGGATGACAGAAAAAATCTTTAAAAATTCAAAAAAGCGCTTGACAACACCGCGCGTTTGCGGTAAAATAATGGTGCTGTTTTTGAGACAGCAGGTGCTGGAGTCCAGCGTAAGGTGTAAACCGCCTGCCGAGAAACGCGCGTAAAGTTGTTTTATGCCTCTTTCTCGACACAGTGCGGGAAAGAGGCTTTTTCGTTGCTCCGGCTTTCGATACAAGTTTTTGAAATGAGGTGAAACCGAATGCCCAGTGCAAAGATTCTTTCTGAAAAGCAGGCTTATGTCGCTGATCTGAAGGCAAAGTTTGAGAGTGCGGTTTCCGGCTGCGTCGTCGCTT
>OHNL01000407.1_pt1 | contig 13974 bp, 15 predicted proteins | sample 1569591 | NCBI WGS metagenome assembly OHNL01 (sample SAMEA3879555, study PRJEB24766) | human gut metagenome | biome: human-associated habitat; feature: feces | place: USA | collected 1985/1987
CAGCTCGATAAAGTGCTTTGTGATATCCGGTGCGGTTCCGACCAATGTTTCCTCACTGACCTTGCGGATCTCTACAACATCGTCCGTTACCAGACGGTGTCCTCTCTTAATCAGCTCAAGCGCCGCCTCGGATTTACCGATTCCGCTCTCGCCTGTAATCAGGACGCCTTCGCCATATACGTCAACCAGTACGCCGTGCACAGAAATGCAGGGTGCCAGCTTGACATTCAGCCAACGGATCAGCTCTGCCGTAAACGAACTTGTCGCACGCTTGGTCATCAGAAGCGGAACGCCTTTTTCAATGGCAATTTGCCGAAACAGCTCATCCGGATGCAGTTCACGACAGAAAATAATGCCGGGAATCGCCGTACTTGGACTGGCATGCGTGGTTGGTGGAGTTGTATCTTCTCAGGGTGCAAAATTCTTTGAGTCAGGAGTTATCATCTTTGTTGCAGTCTTCCTTCACAACGGACTTGGTTATCTGCTTGGTTATGGAGCAGGAAAACTTGTTGGCATGAATACCGCCAAAAAGAGAACCATTGCCATCGAAGTTGGCATGCAGAATGCGGGACTGGCAACAAACCTTGCCACAACGACCGCACAGTTTTCCGCAACACCGGAGTCTGCGATCATCTGCGCTGTTTCCTGCACCTGGCATTCTATTTCCGGAACATTGCTTGCCGGCATGTTTGCAGCTTATGATAAACACAAACAGAAAAATGCATAAGTTTTTCTATTGACATAGACATGGGAATGATGTAACATAACGGTGTTATCTAACATAACAACGTTATGTTACATTTTTATTTACAGGGAGCGTACCATGGCAGGAAAGAAAATACATGACAGCGAGACGAAGATACACCTGATCCAATGTGCCAAAAAAGAATTTATGGAGAAAGGGTTTGCGGGGGCATCCCTCCGCGGAATCTGCCAGAAGGCGGGTGTGACCACAGGAGCACTGTATTTTTTCTTTCAGGATAAGGACGATCTGTTCTGTGAAGTAGTGGGAAATTTTATGGACCGGCTCAATGAGATTCTGCGGGAGCATTTTTCTTTTGAAGTCAGGGAGATGGAGAGCGGCAAAGCAAAAGAGCATGACGACAGCAGCGATTTTGAAGCAGTCGCACAGGTTGTCCATGAACTGTACACCTACCGGGATGAAGTGCTTTTAGTGCTGACAAAAGCGCAGGGATCAAGCATGGAACGTATGCCGGACCGGTTGGTCGACCAGATGGATGAGCACAATGCATTTATCTGTGAAGCGATGTGCAAAGCTTACCATGTGCCGATGGTGGAACAAAGCGTTGTACACTGGATGTCTCATTCACAGATCGATATGTTTATATTTATGGTAACGCACATTGATGACGAGGAAGAAGCACTGCGGTTTGCGGAAAAAGGTGTAAAATATCTGCTGGCAGGCTGGTACGGACTCATCAGACCGTAGGCTGTCTGCATGTTTTGACGGAAGGTCGGGAAAAGAAGCACAGATCGTCCGCGTTTGGACAAAAGGTTCAGAAAAGAAGCATGGGTCTTTCGCTTTTTGCGGGAGACCTAAAAAAAGAACCAGGGGTTAGATGAAACTAATATTAGTATGAAAAGTTAAACCAAAAAGAAAGGGAGTTTCTATGTCAGAAGAAGAAAAGAAGTTTTTGGAAATTGTAGATTTAAAGAAAGGATTCGGAAGCGGACAGACGCGTCAGGAAGTACTCCGCGGCATGAATTTTTCCGTTGCAAAAGGGGAGTTCTGTGTGCTGTTAGGACCATCCGGTTCCGGAAAATCCACACTGCTCAATATCATCGGAGGCATTGATAACGCCGATTCCGGTTACATCAATATCAACGGCGATAAGTTAGAGGATATGAGTGAGAAAAAGCTGACACAGTACCGCAGAAAACATCTCGGCTATGTATTCCAGATGTATAATCTGATCGGCAATTTAAATGTAAAAGAAAATATTGAAGTGGGGGCTTATCTGTCGGATAACGCCCTTGATATTGATGATCTGTTACATACGCTTGGACTTTACGAGCACCGCTACAAACTGCCGAACCAGTTGTCCGGAGGCCAGCAGCAGCGTGTTTCCATCGGCCGTGCAATTGTAAAAAATCCGGATATTCTGCTCTGCGATGAGCCAACGGGAGCACTTGACTACAATACCTCCAAGGAGATCTTAAAGCTGATTGAGGAGGTCAACAAAAAATACGGAAATACTATCATTATGGTTACACATAACGAGGCGATCAAAAATATGGCAGACCATGTGATCAAGCTCCGTGACGGTGCGGTGCGCCACAACGACATCAATACAAACAAGGTATCCGCGGAAGATCTGGAATGGTAAGGGGGCTGCTATGAAAAAAATCAAAAATCCCCTGATCAGGAGAATACCGAAAGAACTGATCGGGGACTGGAAAAAATATCTGGTTGTATTTCTGTTTCTTGTGCTCACGATCGGCTTTGTGTCCGGTATGTATGTGGCAAACGAGAGTATGATTACTTCGGCAAACGAAGGCGTGACAAAATACAAACAGGAAGACGGTCATTTTGAGCTAAAAAAACAGGCAGATGCCACCTTGCTTTCGGCAATTGAGACCGGTGAAAAAGCGGATTTTAAGGCAACAAAGACAACATTGTATGAAAACTTTTTCCGAAATGAGGAAGAAGATTATAATAACGACGGGAAAAAGGATGGAACGATCCGCGTATTTGCAAAGACAAAGGATATCAACCTGGCATGTATGCTGCAGGGGAGTTTTCCACAGAAGGCGGATGAAATTGCCATTGACCGTATGCACGCCGACAACGTCGGAATAAAGGTGGGAGATACCGTCACAGTTTCCGGAGAGACTTATAAAGTTGTGGGACTGCTTGCGTATGTCAATTACTCCACCTTACATGAAAAGACCACAGATCTGATGTTTGATGCACTCAAATTTGACGTGGCAATGGTGACACAGGACGGTTTTGACCGGCTGCACAAGAGCATTCACTATACTTATGCATGGAAATATGAAACGGAACCTGCGGATGAGGCCGGGGAAAAAACACGCTCTGATAATTTTATGCGTGCATTGCTCACACAGGTGGTTGTTGCGGACAACGAACTCGAAGATTACACGCCGAAATATGGCAATCCGGCAATTAATTTTGCAACCGATGATATGGGATCGGACAAAGCCATGGGAGGTGTGCTGCTGGATATCCTTGTGGTAATCATCGCATTTATCTTTGCCGTGACGATCAGCAATACGATTGCAAAAGAGTCCTCCGCGATCGGAACACTGCGCGCGTCCGGTTACACGAAAGGAGAGCTGGTGCGGCACTATCTGTCCATGCCGGTTATTGTAACACTGCTGGCTGCGATTGTCGGAAATATACTCGGCTATACGGTGTTTAAAAATATTGTTGTGTCGATGTATTACAACAGTTACAGTCTGCCAACGTATTACACGATCTGGAATCCGGATGCATTCTTTAAGACCACGGTGGTTCCGGTGATCCTGATGCTGGTTGTCAACCTGATTGTGATCGTGCGCATGATGCAGCATACACCACTGCAGTTTTTACGTCATGATTTAAAAAAGGCAAAGAACAAAAAAGCCATGCGTCTGCCGAGATGGAGCTTTTTAAGCCGTTTCCGTCTGCGTATCATGTTCCAGAATGTTGCAAACTATCTGATCTTGTTTGTCGGTATTTTCTTTATCATGATCATGCTTGCGATGGCGGTCGGTATGCCGGATACGCTCGATTATTACAAGAGCAATACGGATGGCATGATGTTTGCAAAATACCAGTATGTGCTCAAATCCTATGAGGATGACGATAATAAACTGATTACGACAGAAAATAAAGATGCGGAGAAGTTTGACATGACCTCACTCGTAAAAAAGAGTGATGTGCTTGATGAGGAGATCTCGGTATATGGAATCGCGGACAACAGCAACTATGTAAAGATCAAAAAGTTAAGTTCGCTCAAGAAAAATGAAGTTTATATTTCCACTTCGTTTGCTGACAAGTATGGACTTACCGTTGGCGATACCGTATCGCTGGATGAAAAGTATGAAAACAAATCTTACAAGTTTAAAGTTGCGGGATTTTATGACAAGTCCCAAAGTCTTGCGCTCTTTATGTCGATTGACAATTACGGAAAAGTATTTGACTTAAAGGAAAATGAATTCAGTGGATTTTTATCCGACAGCAGGATTACAGATATTGATGAGGAAAATATTGCAACGACCATTACGATAAGAGATATTACAAAGATGGCAGATCAGCTTGACCATTCGATGGGATCGTACATGAATTATTTCCAGATTCTTTGTATTCTTCTGGCTGCGGTTATGATCTATCTTCTGACGAAACTGATTATTGAGAAGAATGAAAATGCAATTTCCATGACCAAAATCCTTGGGTACGAAAACAAAGAGATCGCGAGTCTGTATCTGCTTTCGACGAGTATTGTGGTTGTAATCGCGGATCTCATCAGTGTGATTCTTGGAACACTTGTTATGGCCGCGGCATGGCGGATGATGCTCTTTTCCTACAGCGGCTGGTTCACTTTTCGCGTAACACCGATTGGTTATGCAAAAATGTTTGGATTTGTGCTGATCGGATATCTGATTGTTATGGTATTTGATTTCCAGAGAATCAAGAAGATTCCGATGGATCAGGCTTTGAAAAATGTAGAGTAAACAAAGAAAATAAAAAGAACTGGTACTTTGGAGAGGTACATAAAACGCCCCGGTAGTTGTAGCTGCCGGGGCGTTAATTTATGTAATGTGGGATTACGCCTGCTCACCAAGAGAGGTATTACGCAGTACCGCAAGAATGATGATAGCATATACCCCGCCGATCAGAGCGGTAATTAACTGTGTGACAGAAAATTGAAGCTGCAGGACATGTAACATTGGCTGCATTTTTGCCGGGAGCATATTCGGCAGAATGATAAGAGAAATCAAAATTCCCATAAACAGAGCCTTTAATACAGCGCCAATTACAATGGATACGGGCAAACCGGCTTTTTTACCGAATTTACTGCGGAGCAGGGCAACTGCCAGAACGAGAATGATATTTCCAATCATAATACATGGGAACATTGCAGGAATGGCTGCCATAATCGGGCTTCCGGTGATGAAAAAGGAAGTGATTGGAGTGATCACGCTTAAAATGATGCCACAGGCCAGACCAGCGTATACCGTGGTTAAAATCAGAGCGGCATTGATGATCGGGCCTGTGATGTATACATTCAGGTTTTTGAAAAACTGGCTTACAATGCAGATTGCGAGTAAAATTGCTGTAACGGTGATTTGTCTTGTTTTTAATTTCATAAATTTATCCTCCTAAAATTCGTATCATGGTAATGATACTCTTAAAGGCACTGAAATGCAACGACACGGGGATTTTGTCTTGTGTTACCATAAAAAATGAGGTAGAGTAAAGGCAGTGAAAAGATATTTTGCTCCTACAGGGGGATAAAAACTGTCGAATGTTTAGAAAGAGGAGTGTATATGAAAAAGGGGATAGTATTTCTAATTGTATTTTTGATGGTAATCAGTTTCCCGATATGCGGATATGCGAAGGGGAAGGAGAAAATTTATCTGGACTCTTCCTGGAAATATGCGGATCATGCCAGAATTACATCGGGCTATGCCGTTATGTACAAGGCGAAAAAGAACCGGAAGGACATTGTGATTGCAGTCAATGCGGGACATGGGACGAAAGGCGGTTCATCGGTCAAAACGCTGTGTCATCCGGATGGCTCTGCAAAGGTGACCGGAGGAACGACAGCGGCAGGCTCTGTGAAAGCAGTGGCGGTTTCAGATGGAATGGCATTTCGGGACGGAACGGCAGAACGTGATGTGACGCTTCGTATGGCACGGATTCTGAAAAAGAAACTGCTGGCAGAGGGGTATGATGTGCTCATGGTTCGGGATGGAAAGGATGTGCAATTGGATAATGTGGCGCGCACGGTTATATGTAATAATGTAGCAGATTGTCATATTGCACTGCATTGGGACAGTGACGGACTTTCCTATGACAAAGGATGTTTTTATGCTTCTGTTCCGAAACAGCTGAAAAACCGAAAACCGGTTGCTTCTTATTGGAAAGAACATGATGCTCTGGGAAAAGCTTTGATTAAGGGATTGCGTTCTAAAAAAGTGAAAATAAGCGGGACAGGAGCTGCGGAGATTGACCTGACGCAGACTTCATACAGTACAATTCCTTCTGTTGATATTGAACTGGGCAACCAGTGCTCGGATCACAGTGACAAAAAAATGGAAAAATTAGCAGACGGATTACTGCGGGGAATCAATAGCTATGCGAAAAAATACATTCATGTAGCGCCTTTAAGCAGTCTGTGAGATTTATATGAAATAAAAAATGGAGGTAGCATATGGAAACATGGTATTATGAAGTGGTCAGCATTGATGGAGATTATGCAAATTTAAAGCGGACAGATATTGAAAGTGATGATCTGAAACTTGTGGCACGGGCACTGCTTCCACCGGAAATTATGGAGGGAAGCAGACTCAAATATGAACTGATGCAGTATGAAATCATAGCGTAGCTATTTGGAAAAGAGGTTTACACAATGGACGTAAGAAAAATGAGAAATGAGAAGCTGGGAGCGCGTGTTGTGGAGGCACTTAATTCCCGCAACATGGAAGCATATTATGTAGAGACAAAAGAAGAGGCCGTAAAGAAAGCACTCGAATTGATCCCGAAGGGCAGCAGTATCAACATGGGCGGTGCAACTTCCGTAAAGGAGTGTGGTCTCTACGATGCCGTTTCCAACGGTGATTATGAATTTTATGACCGGGATAAAGTAAAAACCCCGGAGGAAAAAGAGGAGATTGCGCGGAAAGCATTCAGCTCGGATTATTTTTTGGGCAGTGTCAATGCCATGAGCGAGGATGGCGTGTTTATCAATATTGACGGAAATGCCAATCGTGTGGCTGCGTATGCCTATGGACCAAAGCATGTTCTGCTGATTGTGGGTATGAACAAAGTCGTAAAATCCGAGGAAGACGCCCTGCACCGTGCGCGGAATGAAGCGGCACCGATTAATGCACAGCGATTTGGCATTGACACACCATGTTCCAAAAACGGAAGCTGTTTTGACTGTAAAAGTCCACAGTGCATCTGCTGTCAGATTCTGACAACCCGATTCAGCAGGGTCAAAGGACGGTTTCAGATTATTCTGGTGGATGAAAATCTGGGCTTTTAAGAAGAAAGACGGGTTTTCTTGTGATGATTACGGGCATATAGCATTGGCAGTGGTGGCACTGATTCAGCTGATCCGGCAGGTTTGTAAGAAAAATGAATAATAAAGGATAAAAAGTTCTGGGAAACAGATGTTTTCCAGAGCTTTTTTATTTCCGGAAATATTACTTCGCAAAATTTTCAAAGGTCTTTATGCAACCAAGAAATGGCATTTCTGGAAATCAGTATTGCGGTCACGTATGCGTGATAGTTTATGCTGAAAAGTACGGGGAAAGGTAAAGGCCGTAATGAAAAAAGTAAACGAAGTGAGCCGGCTGGCAGGAGTGAGCAAGAGAACTTTGCAGTTTTATGATGATGAAGGACTATTGCCTGCCCAGCGGTCGAAAGACAATTATCGACTGTATGATGATGCTGCACTGGAACGTCTCTGGGAGATCCTGGTGTATCGGGCAATGGGGCTTGATCTGAAGGAAATCAAGTATCTTCTGACACTTTCGGAGAAACAACAAAAACAGTATCTCGAAAAGAAAATCCGAGGGCTAAGGCAACAGATCAGACAGCTTAACGGACAGATGGAATTTATTTCATATGTACAGCAAAATGGGATGTTACCGGTTCCGACAGAAAAAAACACCGAGGAAAAAACGTATATGGATCATATAGCAGTGTTGAGAAAAATGAAGCAGGATCAAAAAAGGGAGGACAAAGAGAAATGAAAAAAAGATTAATGATGGTAATGTGTTGTGGAATAATGATTTTGGGAAATCTTAGTGGTTGTAATGCTATGAAGACGAAAGAAATAGAGTATCATTGGCCGACAAGTACGCTGGTAAAATCGTTGCCTGTTCCGGAATCGAAATACGGAGAAATTGTATTGGATGCAGAAGATTCTTTTGAAATTGATGTTTTTAATACGTCGAAATCACAGTTTGCAGATTATATAAATGCATGTAAGGAAAACGGATTTAATGTGGATTATTATGGGACGGAAGATTCATATGATGCAGAGAATAAAGATGGATATACGCTCTCGCTGAGTTATGATAAAAGGAAAAAGACAATGAATATAGATATCTATGACCTGGACGATGATACGGAGGATACGCAGGAGCCGGAAGAAACAGAGGAGCCGGAAGAAACAGATGACTCGGAAAACGCAAAAGATACATCCAAAGATTCCTCAAAGACTGATAAGAAGGAGAAAAAGAAAACCAGTTCTAAAAAGAAAGATGGGGCAGTTGATGCGGATTTTAAGAAAATGATGGACAGTTATGAAGATTTCTTTGATGAATATATCGAGTTTATGAAAAAGTATGAAAATTCTGATGATGTGGCGGGAATGTTAAATGATTATGCGGATTATATGACGAAATATGCCGATTACATGCAGAAGTTAAATGACGTAGATACGGATAATCTGTCGACTGCGGATGCCGCCTACTATACAAAAGTGCAGGCACGTATTGTGAAAAAGCTTGCAGAAATCCAATAGGATCTGCTTTATGATGGTGGGATGAAGAAAAGGATCGAAAGGTCCTTTTCTTTGTCATAAACAATAATTTATGAGGAAAAGAAAAATGAAAAGAAAGAAAATGCTTCTGGTTATTTATTATGGAAAAAAGATAAAAATTTTTGGATCAGTTATGATGGGATAGTTACACTTGGCATTGATAGTTCAAAGTTAGATGTAAAAGTAGATGGTGAAAATGTAAAAATACATATTCCAGAAGCAAAGGTATTAAGTTCAAAACCAAATCCCGACAGCATTACCAAGGATTCCTATTATTATGCAAAAAATTCAGCAATAGCGGATGCAGATGATCAGACGAAAGCCTATAAAAAGGCAGAGAAAGAAATGGAGAAGACAGCAGCAAATGATACTGTTTTATTAGCACAGGCACAACAAAGGGTGCAGTCTATGTTAGAGGATTATGTAAAAAATATGGGTACGATGTTAGGAAAAGAGTATACGATCACATGGGATATCAAAGAAAATCATGTGAAGCCGGATACGGCAGAATCGACAGAATAGTAAGCTTTTTACGATGGCTTGGAACAATGTATTCTAAGCCATCAATTTTTTATGCAGGTATGCGTTACGGTTGGAAAAAAATTAACATTTGCCTAATTAAACAACAGAAAAATTGATAGAAACGATCAAGATAGACTCTTGAAAAAAGTAAATTTCCTCATAAAAATGTAATTTTGAAGAAAAAATCGCTCATAAAAATGTAATTGAGATCAACTTTATTACAGAGCCATCTTATAAAGTTATTGTTGAGGAAGGGTTTTCAGCAGAACATATTATCAAGCTGATCAGCAGGATTGATCCGACGAAACATTTTGAAGAAAACGAATTGGTAGATTATGAAAATGATATTGTAAAGTATGCACAAGGGGCTGGATAAGGCGAAAATTCTGAGTGTATATCGGTCAATTCCAGCACAGCTTGCTAAAGAAAATAAAAAATTTCAATATTCGAAAGTCTCTAAGGACGGAAGATCTAAGGATTATATGGGATGTGTAGAGTGGTTGAAAGATGCCGGGCTTATTAATGTATGTGAATGTTTGCAATTTCCGGAATTGCCATTAAAAGGAAATGTGGATGAAAGCAAATATAAAGTATATATTTCGGATACCGGATTATTGGTGGCAAGTCTGGACGATGAATCACAAATTGACTTGCGTGCAAATAAAAATCTTGGCATTTATAAAGGTGCGCTTTATGAAAATTTTGCAGCAGAGGCATTGGTAAAGCAGGGATATGGGCTTTATTATTATTCGAAGGATAATTCGACACCAGATGAAGCTGGTTACCGAAGAGATTACAAAAATAGGAAAGAAATTTATTGCGCGGGTGCGGATAAGGATAAATCTGCAAAGAAGCGCCAGAACAGGCTTCATCTGCCGGATCTGGCGTTTCTTTTTCAGAGGTGTTTTACAACTGATAATTTGAATTATTTTTTCTTTACAACACAGCGTTTCTTATAGAATGAAATCCCATAACAAATGACTTCATCATAATCATCTTCAAAGGATTTGGCATACATGCGCGCATCCATCTGCTGCACAGCTTTTTCACATGCGGTGTCTAAATCGTTGAGAGATTTGGAGTACTTGGCTTCAAAGACAGCAACGCGGCCATTGAGGGAGTCGTACACAACCACATCACTGTGTCCTTCCCCATGTTCTTTATTGGAGTCTACCATATAACCGGCTCCGGCAAATATGCCAGCTAAAAAAGCATGATAATAATCTTCTTTGTAATCATGGTAACTGATTGTTTTGCGCAGAAGTTTTGTCATTTCAATAGAAATTGTCTTTGCATCCTGATTCCATACGGCATGAAACAGAGTTTCACGGTTCCAGGTCAGGGCACTCTCCTGAAACCATTTTAAAATGGTTGTCTCAAAAATTTCCCGGATTTCTGCATTCGGAATCATCAGTGCGGATATACCATCCGGCAAATTTTCAGGGAGATCTGCATCGCGGGCTTTCGTCAGATAACCCGTGAGATAAAGAATACTCCAGAGATTGTCTTCGGAAGAATGCAGATAGTCGTAAGTAAGATTTTCATCAATCTGTTGTGTAATATATCCGCCTGAAAGCAAGGTTTCCAATTTCCGGGTAATGGTATTTCCGGCATAATCAATAAAAGAACGAACAATAGCATTATCACTGGTGTTTTTCCAGTAACTTGCCGGCCTGACATCGGGATTGTATTGCAGATCACGCATATAATTCATGACATCCCACGGACAATAGACATCGACATCTCCAAAGTGATAACCATCATACCAGAATTTCAAATCTTTGGAATGTTCCATGGCATCGGCATCCCGCAGAAGCTGTTCTACATCCTTTTGTGTAAATCCAAAATATTCATTCAAACGGCAATCTGTAATGGTGTCAGATACAAAATTATTTGTCCCGGTAAAAATGCTTTCTTTTGCAATCCGAAGGCATCCGGTGATCACTGCAAACCGGAGGGCAGCATTATCTTTTAAGGAAGTACTGAGCATTCCTTTGATAATCTCAAGCATCTGGTCATAGTATCCATTAGAGCTGGCTTTTGCAATTGGTACATCATATTCATCTAACAACAGGATGACTGGTTTTGCATAATAAGAAGCCAAAGCTTTTGTCAGCAATACAAGACTTTGTTTGATCTCAGAGACAGTGGCTTTGCGTTCTGCAATATGATGTATGATTGCTTTATCATAATCGTTTACAGAATCACTTTCTAACAGATAAAGGTGCTGCTGGTATAAATTGGAGATGGTGTACATCAGCATGTCGCAGGCACTGGAAAAGGTAAGTCCATCCACATCTTTAAAAGATAAAAACAAGGTTGGGTACTGATTCATCCATTCATCACATAAAGCAGTATTTTTGGAAATTTCCAGCCCTTCAAATATGGTTCGGCTGTCTTTTCGAATATCAAAAAAACTTGCCAGCATACGCATGCCAAGTGTTTTCCCAAAACGCCGGGGACGTGTAATTAAGGTTACTTCAGCAGATTTCGTCTGTAGTAATTTAGAAATAAATCCGGTTTTATCGATATAGTAATAATTATTTTCCCTAAGCTTTTCAAAATCCGAAACGCCGACGGGAATGTTCAGATCTACCATATACCTGTCTCCTTGTATACATCATTTCTTAAAAACCAAGTATATCATATCATGAAGAATATTAGATGACAATGAAATTAATATTGCGCATAATCAAAGAATGTAGCAGAATAAAGGTGCGCATAATCAAAAAGTATGGAATTTTATGCATTTCTCCATACATGGTAATGATGCTGTAAAAAGAAAAGTGGAGATAACATTATGATTAAAAACATCGTAAAAGGCAAACAGATTTTTTCAAAAAAAGCAACCCCTGCCACAGAAGCCGACAGGCAGGTAATCACCGATCTCTTAGACACCCTGCGTGCCAACCGGGAAATCTGTGTCGGCATGGCTGCAAATATGATTGGCGTAAACAAAGCAATTATCGTTGTAGCGGCCGGACCGTTTCAGTTTGCAATGGTAAATCCCGTGATAACAAAGAAATCTGGGGAGTATCAGACCGAGGAAAGCTGCCTGTCACTCGACGGAGCCAGAAACTGTACCAGATATAAGGAGATCGAAGTAGATTATCTGGATCAGAATTTTAAACCACAGCACGGAAAATATTCCGGCTGGACGGCGCAGATCATCCAGCATGAAATTGATCATTGCAACGGAATTATTATTTAATCAGGAAAGGAAAACACATTGCTTGACTACGGCTGCGGAAAAGGAAGCGTTGATTTTTTTAATCCTTTTTCGCTGGAACTGCTGAAAAAAGTAATTGCCCGGATTTTGAATTCTTATTATGAAAACAGGAGAACAGTAAAGTTGTTTTTCTATTATCCATCCGATGAATACATAGCTTATCTGATGACCGTAGAGGAATTGTTGTTTTCCGATGAAATTGATTGCAGAGATCTGTTTGACGGAAACAATGTACGGGAAAAAATAGTGATATTTGAAATTGCTGTTTAACTGCGTGGTCTGTTCAGAGGGATGGATTTGCGGGGGAGACTGTTCTAAATATAAGGTTTCTCGATGTGACGGGAAAAGGGGACATTCTCTTTCTACAGAAAAATTTACAAGTTAGCTCTGGCGTTGGTTTCAGGTACGTGGAGTAAAGTTTTTCAGTTTACGCAATTCACTATGGGTTGTGAGTGCCAGAGCAAGTTGCAAATTTGTTCTTCCGAAAGAAATATACGCCTTCTTCCTGTTGGTTGGAGAAAAGATAATTTGGAAAATGTGCTGGTATCTATACAAAGAAAATTTGCATAAAAGATACCGTTATGGTATCTATACACTTAAAATGTAACATTTAGATACCACAAAGTCTCTATGGAACAAAAATTGCTTCTTCAGGTACCATTTTTTCAAAAAATCGGTATCTGAAGAAGCAATTTTTCTCTTACAGGTGACATTCCTTTATTTCAGGCATTGAAAATAAGAAAATGTGTCACCCTAATCATTATTTTTTTATCAATAGATCCCATTTACAGAATTTGCGAAAATCGTTCTTTCACTTATCTTTTTTCCAATCAACAGGAAGAAGGGGGACATTTCTTTCGGAAGAACAAATTTGCAACTGCGCCGTAGTTCCATCATATAAAGCTAATAGCATAAAAGTAAAACTTTTGCTAAACCAACCTGAAATCAATATCGGCGCTAATTTGCAAATTTTTCTGTAGAAAGAGAATGTCCCCCTTCTTCCGTCACATTGAGAAAACTTATATTTAAAACACTCGCACAAATTCGTCGCATAGAGAAAACTTATATTTAAAACATCTGCACAAACCCCCATGATAGTGCTATAATGATACAAAATTGTATGTCGGAACAGCAAAGGAGAAATGCCGTGCAGATACTTTTAACATTAGATAAAAAAGATTATGAAGAGGGAATGCCCGTGTTCGAAAAATACTCGACACGCGGTGTGATTATTCGTGATGGAAAAATTGCAACACAACATGGCAGTGCCGGAGATTATAAAATTCTCGGCGGAGGTGTGGAACCGGGCGAGAAGCTGGAAGATGCACTGATTCGTGAAGTGGGGGAGGAGTCCGGGCTTATTGTGATTCCGGAATCCATCCGTCCGATTGGAGAAATTGTGGAGCGGCGGCGCGATCTGTTTGAAAAAAACAAGATCTATGTCTGCCACTCCTGCTTTTTTTTCTGTGATGCAAAAGAAGA
>OHNL01000413.1_pt1 | contig 13819 bp, 9 predicted proteins | sample 1569591 | NCBI WGS metagenome assembly OHNL01 (sample SAMEA3879555, study PRJEB24766) | human gut metagenome | biome: human-associated habitat; feature: feces | place: USA | collected 1985/1987
ACAGATTTCTCTTACCGGTGGTTCTTCCAATAGTGGAACCTGAATGACAATGCCTTGCTCGATCACTTCCTGTGCAAGCGGTTCCGGAATAAACCCGATTCCCAGATTCTGTCTTACCATCGGCAGAATCTGATCGATGGTTGCTGCTTCGGTATCTGCCGTCATTGCAATTCCATGCTCCAGAAAAAATCTGGTATAAAAATCATAAGTTGACGTGTTTTTCCCAAGGCAGATAAATGGATACTCCACCAGCTTTTTCAAACTTACCGGTTCTTTAAACATATCTTTGTACGCCGCATTCGCAACCAGAATTTCTTTAAATGAAAGAAGCGGAATTGCCTTTAAAGGCTTTTTCACCTCTGCCGGTGTAGATGCTACCGCAAAATCTGAAAGTCCGTTTCGAACCGTCTGTATCGCCTGTGGTGCTGTATAACTCGAAATGCGAAGTCTGATTTTAGGATACTTTCTTCTAAACTCTCCCAGCACCGGAAGCAGAAGCAAATGCAATGCAATCTCACTTACCCCGATCGTTACGGTTCCCTGTTCCAGCTTCTTTTCATTTTCAAGCTCTAGCTCTGCTGCATGCAGATGATCGTATGCAATTGCAACATGTGAATAAAGCCGTTCTCCCTCCGGTGTAAGCTCTGCTCCCCGGTTAGACCGGATAAATAATCTGCATCCAAGCTGACTTTCCAGATTGTGGATTGCCCTCGTTACATTCGGCTGATTACTCATCAGGATTGTCGCCGCCTGTGAGAAACTTTTATACTTTGCCGCATAATAAAAAATACGGTAATAATCATAGGTAACTTCCATCTTCCTGCTCCTTGTTCCGTATATCTCCGGCATATCCAGTGCCGCCTTTAACTGAACGGAATCGTAACCGGTGTACAGTCAAATTTTTCAAAATAACTGTCGGCCAGATGTTCCTCTTCGCCTTCGATCAGAAGATGCATCTTCTCTCCCATTCTTATCGTCATCAGTCCCACGATCGATTTGGCATCGATCTCGAAACGTCCTGTCACATCCTTTACCGTAATATCTGCATTCATCTTCTGGCAAACATTACAAAAAGTCATCAATTGTCCTGTAGTCATAAAACGTATATTCTTCTGTACCATAATAGGTTAACCCTCCGCAAGTCTTTTTTTCCTGATGTCTAGTTTACACAATATCGTACAATTTGAGAAATATCTCTTTGAAATGTCTGATATGTCATTTGAACATATCAGTCGTTTCTTTATTTTACATACTACATAGCAGTTTGTCAACACTATCGGTCATTTAAATTTTTATATTCTCGATACTCTGCCAGTGGCATATATGCCGGACGAATAATCTTATCCACATTGATCAGCTCTTCCAGACGATGTGCACTCCATCCAACGATTCGCGCTGCGGCAAAGATCGGCGTATAAAGCTGCTCCGGAATTCCAAGCATATGGTAAACCAGTCCGCTGTAAAAATCGACATTTGCATTTACCCCTTTATACATCTTTCTTTTTTCGGCAATGATTTCCGGTGCCATATGTTCCACTTTCTCATAAAGTGCGTATTCTTTATCGTATCCTTTTTCATGTGCAAGCTGAGCCACAAATTTCTTGAAAATCTCAGCACGTGGATCAGATACTGAATAAATCGCATGACCCATTCCATAGATCAGACCTTTTTTATCAAACCTCTCCCTTGCAAGCAGACCTTCCAGATATGCTCTTACCTCATCGTCATCTTCCCAGTCTTTGACCTCTTCTTTCATATCAGCAAACATCTGCGTCACTTTGATGTTCGCACCGCCGTGCTTCGGACCTTTTAACGATGCCATTGCAGCAGAAATTGTAGAATAGGTGTCTGTTCCGGACGAAGTGACAACGTGGGTAGTAAATGTAGAGTTGTTTCCACCGCCGTGCTCCATATGAAGAATAAGTGCCATATCAAGCACCCTTGCTTCAAGCTCTGTATATTGATTGTCAGCTCTGAGCATCCTAAGGAAGTTTTCAGCTGTCGAAAGCTTTGGATCCGGCCTGTGAATATACATGCTCTGATCATTTTCATAATGATTATACGCATGATAACCGTAAACTGCAAGCATCGGGAATATTGCAACAAGTGATAAGCACTGTCTGATATTGTTGTCGATGCCCGCCTTTGCTACAAGAGGATCATATGAAGCCAGTGTCAGTATACTTCTCGTCATGGAATTCATGATATCCTTTGACGGAGCCTTCATGATGACATCCCTCGTAAAGTTGGTAGGAAGGGTTCTGCTTCTTCCTAAAACCTCTGTAAACTCAGCCAATTCACTCTCAGATGGCAGCTGCCCGAAAAGCAGCAGATAAGCAATTTTTTCAAAACCAAACTCACCGGGCCTTAAGTTGTTCGTAAGTGTCTTTACATTGTAGCCCCTGTACCACAATTGTCCGTCACATGGCACGCTGCTGCCATCCTCGCCCGTCTTAAATGAAACAATCTCCGAAATATTCGTAAGACCTGTCAGAACTCCCTTTCCGTTTACATCCCTAAGTCCTCTGTTGACACCATATTCCCTGAAAAGACTATCTGAAATTGTGTCATTTTTAATACAGATATCCTGTTTTTTTGCAGCGTAATCCGCTAATAAATTATTGCTTTTTGTCATCCATTCACCCTTCCTTTTTATCTTTTAGAATATATTATATCCGTTTTCTTAGAAATTGGCAAACCCATTCATGAATCCGTAGCCAAAAATTTTATTTGGGTAGTCAGTTTTTTCTTTTCTGCGGCAGTTTCTTACCATGACATTTTTTATATCCACTCCGTTTGCGAGCAAAACATTGCCTCTCACTATCATCCACTCCATGATGAGAGCCGCCACCGCTGCAGTGATTGCAGCAGCCGCCGATGTGCCACTTAGTGCTATATACATTCCTCTTAGATTTGCCCCTGTGATATCCACAGCCGGTGCTACGAGATCCGGCTTTATTCCACCGTCTGCGTCAAAGCCCCTTCCCGACTCTAAAAGTATTGCATCATTTAGGGAATTATAGCCTCCCGCCGTTATCACAAGCTTAGCATCCGAAGGCATGGTCAGCGTGGTATCAGGCTCCGAGACAATAAAGCTCACATCAGCATCAAGAAGTCCTGTCATCGGGAGCCACATATTAAAAACACCTCCAATAGTACTAAGTGGAAATACCCTGATGGTCCACACTCCCTTCACCACCTTTTCAAAGCGGATAAATATAAGCAAATCCCTCGTCTGTCTGCCGGTCTGCCTGTAGTCAATAGTCACCTGTGTTCCTTCAAGCAGAAATGAGTATTCACCGCTGTCTATTCGCATTGGTACCCCTGCCGGATTCGACTGACCACTCGGTGATATGACAGAAAGCGTAAATAGCTCAGGTGAAAGTGCCCAGCATTCCAGATAAAAGCCATCCATATCCTGCTCAACATTTATCTCAATATCATCGACTGTATCTGTTATGCGCCCTTTATAATGATGCCTGCTGTTCGCCTCATTGCCCGCTGCCGCAACCACAGCCCTGCCTCTTTTTGCCGTGATATAGTCCAGATACTCTGAAAGATCCTCAGCTCCCGTGTGGCTTCCGTTATTGCAGCCAAGCGCCATGCAAAAGACAGCCGGTGCTCCCTTTTGACCTGCAAACTCATCTGCAAAATGCACTGCTCTCATCACATCAACCTCCGAGTACACCATTTTACGATCCGGAATAAAGTAGAAATCATACAGCTTTTGAGGTGCCCTTTTCAGCTTTACGACAATAAGCTTAGCCTGTGGTGCCACCCCTGCAAAATCATCCTGTGGTCTGTCATTGCCACATATCACGCTCGCCACAAACGTACCATGCCCATCCTCATCGCCCGGTATGCTCTCATATGGATTTTCCGATAAAATAGCAGCATTTATCTCATCCTCAGAATAAACCGTATCCGTATTCTGATCCCAGAGCACTGCAATCTTCGTCTTACCCTCAGGTGTCATAAAAGCCTCCTGCGCATAATTCACACCTGTGTCAATAACCACCACATACACACCATTTCCGTATAGTCCCGGAACAAACTCCCTTTGAAGCCTGAACACACCGCTCTTTACAAGTCCCTGCGTGGATAAAGGAACAAGACACTTTGGAATAGCCGAATACGAATAAACTCCCACCAGAAGTGGTGGGAGTCTTTCGTAATCCTCATATGTCCATATCTCGTAATCATCGCCCAATGTCTCTATGATATCAGGAGCTATTACCGGTGGAATGAACTCCTTTTTTGATACTATGAACTGCATATTTTACCTCATATGATATAATATTTAGATATGAGGGTCAAAAGATATTTTGACCCTCATATAATTATATTCTATAAATAAAAATATGCTACCATATTTATCTAATATAAACAAAGCTTCGCCCAAAATTTACTCGCGGCTTCCATGACATGTAAAATAAATCACCTGGTAATCCTGCGAAAGCACCGCAAGCAGCCTTCTGCCTCGAGCAAGCTTCTCATCATCCAGATTCACAAACGGATCGTCAAGTATGAGGAACGGCTTCTCGCCCGGATACATCGCATCCACAAGCGCAAAACGCATACATATGCCTATCAGGTCCTTGTAGCCTGCCGACATTGTTCTCACATCGCGAAGCTGCCCCTGCTCCTTCATCCTTATTGAAATATTGGCATCCACCTGCCAGTCTCTGTCTGTATTTTCTGTCAGGATACCGAAGTACTTCTGGAAGCCATTGGAAATAGGCGCCATGTATCTGGCAGTAAACTGCTCCCTTGCCCTGGTCAGATAGTCTGATGTAAGTCCAAGTATCTCGTACTTATGCTTTTCCTCAGCCTGTATCTGCTTGCAGTTGCGGTACTCCTGCTCCTTTTCATCCCTCATATCAAGCTGCTCCTGCAGATCATCCATCTGTCTGCCGTACTGCACTAAGGATGCCCTGATTTCATCGAGGCTGCCTTCCACCTTTGAAATCATCTCATTGAGCTCATCAAGTGTATACGGACACTCATTTGGTGCAAGAAGCTTGTCCATATCGTTGTCATTCTCAAACTGCGTTTTCTTCTGAAGAGCACTGTCCATATTTTCCTTTGCAAAGCCGGCCTCTGCGAGCTGCTTTTTCATCTGTGAAAGTGCCTGTGTATATTCTGCAGCACTGTCATATCCATAGAGACTTAAATACTCATCAAGCGAAGCCTTTGCCTTCTCATAGTCAGCCTTTGTCTTGGCGCGCTTTCCTATCTGCTCGTTGAAACGACTGTAGTCATGAGCCTTTGTGCGAAGCTCATAAAGCTTCTCCTGATACTGCGATTCATCTGCTTCAATCGAAAAGCTGTCAAAAAACTGCGATACCTCATGCTCCATTGATGTAATGCCGCTTTGAATCTGCTCAAGCTGCTCCTTTAATTCCTGAATCGGTATCTCCTTCTGCTTTATATTTTCCTCACGCTCAGCCATAAGCCTGATGTATGCTCTCTGCTTTTTGTTGTTCAGACGGATTCCATAGACCATCATGACAACACCGCAAAGCGCCATAGCGACTCCAGCTATGCCTACCACAAGAAACATGATTTCCTTCACATTGTACTTCTCATTCAGACTGAATACCGTGGCAACAGCCGCTGCCAAAAGACCAATAACCATAAGCACAATACCTGCAGGTACAAGCTTAGTCTTCTCAGGTGTCTCCGGTTCCTCCTCATCATCTGCCATCTTTGCAAGTGAGGTCATCTGCGAGAGCTTGAGCTCCATGTGACTGTACTCATTCTTGACGCTCTGGATGTTTGCTATCTTTTTTTGCATCTCATCAAGACCATCATCAGATGGCACACCATCCTTAAACATGCCTGAAAGTGTATCTAAATACTGCTCCTCCTCAGGCGTAAAGCTCAGATTATCTTCTACAGCCTTTAAGCTTTCAAGCTCTCCGGCCTGCTTTGTCTTTTCCAAAAGCTCTGCCTCATCCGGTGCTTTTTCTCCAAAGACTGCTGATGCAGCATTGTAAATGCTCTCTTTCTCCTTTGCAACGGCACAAAGCTGCTCGTAGTTTTCACGAAGTGCCTGCTTTCTGCTGTCCTCAGATGCCACCTGAAGCGCCCTGCCGTACTCGGCTCTAATACCGGTAAGTTCCTTCTTCTGGGCAGTTTTCTCATCTATTTTCTGTGAAAGCTGTGCTGCCGCCTCATCCGCGGCCTGATATTTCTTAAGCTCCTGTTCCAAGGCTGTGAGTGTATTTACACGCTTTTTGATGGAGCCTGTGATACGGTTTGGGGACATCTTGTTCATCATGTCCTTAATGTCCGCTGTCGCCGACTCGAAGTTGTTGATGTCATTTGTATTTTCCGCCATATTGCCAAGCTTTGCGCTGATGCTGTCTGATGACGAAAACATGCAGTCTGCCTGTGCTATGTATATCGTTCTCTTGAACGAGCTGCGGTCGAGGTCAAAAAGCTCCTCTCCAAGCAGTGGTGAAAAATCATCACACTCAACCATGGTTGCAAGCCTGTATAAGTGAAAATCATCCTGCTTTTCTGTGAGGCCAAAGGTCCTTACAAGTCTGTACTCCACTCCATCGGCCTCAAAATCAAGCTCTCCACCATAAGTGCCGCCCTGCCATGGCTTATAGAGCTTTCTTTCCCTCTCAAAGGCGCCCGGCTCCTTTTTCGTATCAAAGCCGTACAGCATAGCCTTCAAAAAAGCCGCAAGTGTACTCTTTCCCCAGCCGTTTGGCTGGTTTATGACATTTACTCCATCATTGAAATTGATATTAAGATCGGACAGCTTTCCGAAGTTGTTTATGTGACAAGCTATTAATTTCAATTTCTAAATCTCCTCCCCGCTAAGCGCCGATATACCACACCTGATAACCTCAGACTTCTGCTCCTCGGTCATATCTGAGCCAAGCACCATCCGTATGAACTCACCCTTAAGTGATGCATCCTTTTCGTATTCACTGTAATTGATGAGAAGTCTTGTCTCATCATACACCTTTTCATAGTAGAAATATTCCTCGAACATATCCTTGAGGAAATCTGTGTTTATCTCACAATCCACGTCCACCTCACCTACAAGCACAAACTTTACCATGCTTCTCGATGAATATTCACTGTCCGAAATGGCTTTTTCCATCTTCACAGCCACATCCTGTGTGGTCATGGCTCCTGTCACATCCACATACAGCGTGTATAGGCTCCTGTACGCAAACGGTACAAAGCTAAAGCCTGCCGTGAGCTTCTCATCATCTATATCAAGCACCACAAAGCCCTTTTGTCCGCACTCATCAAAGCCTCTTCCCTCTAAGCATCCGCTGTAGCAATACATGCCACGGTTGTCAAGCTGTCCGCTCTGATACTCATGCACATGACCGAGCGCAAGATAATCAATTCCCTTATTCTTAAGGTCGCCTGTTGAAATCTCATCACCGAGCTGTCCGTGGAGAGTGACAACGTTGTAATTGTCATTGTCGAGCACAAGAGAATTGTACATTGCAGCCTGGTTAGACTTGTCTATCTCAAGACCTGTTATTGTGATATTCCCATAGCTGTATGAGGTCCACTGATTAGAAAAAAGCTTAAGGTTGTCAGGGATTTCATCGAGCTTCGATATGAAATTGTCCGAGTCGTGATTACCCTTAAGATAATAGAAATCGATATCCGGATTTGACGTAATAGAATCCTTTACCAGATTTCTGGCAGTCGCTGACACATTTCTCGTGTCAAATAAATCGCCTGCTATGATAATCGCCTTTACATCGTTATTTTTAGCGTACTCTATCATCCTTGAATATGTACGAAGTATTTCCATTTTTCTCTCTTTTGCCTGCTCCTTTGACAGATTCGAGGTCATCTTCGAATCCAGATGCAGGTCTGCACAGTGGATAATTTTCATTTTTCCAATTCCTCTTGATATATGAACGTTTATAAATCATTACAGACTACACATAGATTCATTACGCATAGCCTGGTTGCATCATTTACAGCCAATTCACAATTTCATAATCATTTAACAATTAAACGTGCTGACTGTCTGCAAGCTCAGGTGTACCTCTCATCTGAATGAGCGGACCGCCCTTCTTCTCCACATAGTCCTTAGTGATTGTAACCGTACCGATATTGTCATCCTTTGGTATCTCATACATGATATCGAGCATGAAATCCTCTATAATCGCACGAAGAGCTCTGGCTCCGACCTTCTTCTCCTTTGCCATCTTGGCGATGGCATAGAGTGCATCATCGTCGAACTCAAGCCTTACCTCATCCATCTCAAGGAGCTTCTGATACTGCTTGATAATGGCATTCTTCGGCTCCTTCAATATCTTTACAAGCATATCCTCGGTGAGCGCCTCAAGTGAGAACATGATAGGAAGTCGTCCGATAAACTCAGGAATCATTCCGAATTTACGGATATCATCAACAGTTGCCTGCATAAGCAGGTTCTCATCCCCATCATACTTGTCCTTCAAATCAGCCTTGAAACCTATAGAAGCCTCCTTGTTCAGGCGCTCCTTTATGATATCCTCAAGTCCCGGGAAAGCACCTCCGCATATAAAGAGAATATTTCTCGTGTCAACTGTGGTCATCGGAACCATGGCATTCTTGCTGCTGGCACCAACCGGCACCTCAACCTCTGAGCCCTCTAAAAGCTTAAGCATACCCTGCTGCACGGACTCTCCGCTCACATCACGCTGGTTGGCATTTCTCTTCTTTGCAAGCTTGTCTATCTCATCTATAAAAATGATACCGTGCTCAGCTCTCTCCACGTCATTATCTGCAGCCGCAAGAAGCTTACTTACCACACTTTCGATATCGTCACCGATATATCCGGCCTCAGTAAGTGATGTGGCATCTGTTATGGCAAGTGGCACATCTAAAAGCTTTGCAAGAGTCTTTACGAGATATGTCTTTCCTGAACCTGTAGGTCCGATCATGAGCATATTTGATTTCTCAATCTCCACACCATCATATTTATTTGAAGCCTGCTTTGCAGTGGTATTCTCTTCCTGCGCCTTATGCTTATTGTCAGCCATGACACGCTTGTAGTGGTTATATACTGCAACCGACATGACCTTCTTTGCATGCTCCTGACCTACCACATAATCATCAAGACTCGCCTTAATCCTATGCGGTGCAGGAATTGAGTGAATGTCAAGAATCGGCTCGACCTTTTTCTCTTCCTTTGGTTTTTTCTTCTTAAGCTTCTGGCTGTTTGGTATGCCTCCTGTCAGATCTGACAAATTTATCATGCTGATATTGGGCATATTGCCAAAATCCATATTGCTTATATTTCCCAGATTTCCGAGGTTGCCAAAATTACCGTTGCTCATGGAGTCAAAGGTCTTTTGCATACAATCGTTGCAGATGCACAGGTTCGGCTGGATATGTATCATCTTGCCTGCCACGCTCTCCGGTCTGCGGCAGATGTAGCAGACATCCTCGTAGTCGTTTGCCTTGTTATCGTTTGTATTATCTATGTTATTTGTAGTTTCTTCATTATTATCCTGAATATTGTCAGGTACTTCCTTGAAATCATCATTATTCATAGGTAAATTACCGCCTTTGTATCATTTGGCTGCTTTATCAGCCATTTAACTATTATACACTACTGAATAAATGCGTGCAAGCAAGCTGAGGCGCTTTTGAAAAAAAGAACCGACAGATCAAAAGACCTGCCGGATCCATTTTCTTAATATCTATCCAATTATAACAGCTCCATAAGAAGCTTATTGACAACAGCAGGATTTGCCTTGCCCTTTGTGGCCTTCATAGTCTGACCTACAAGTGCTCCGATGGCTTTCTTCTTGCCATTGTGATAATCCTCCACAGCCTGTGGATTTGCATCGATTACAGCCTGGATTGTGGCTTTAAGCTCACCCTCATCATTCATGCTCTTAAGCCCGTTCTCCTCGACATACTGCTCAGGGTCGATATCATCCGAGAATATTTTCTCAAATACTTCCTTAGCAACAGATGAGTTGATCGTGCCTGCATCCACCAGATCTACAAGCTTTGCAAGGTTTACAGGTGAGAATTTTATCTCATCTGCATCCATATCATTATCCTTTAACAGTCGCATTGTCTCAACCATCAGCCAGTTTGAAACCTTCTTCGGCTTGCCGCAGAGCTTTGTGGCAGCCTCAAATATGTCTGCCATATGCTTTGACTCTGTGAGAATCTTTGCATCATACTCAGGGATGTCATATTCCTTCTTGTAGCGTGCAAGCTTCTGTGGACGAAGCTCAGGCTGCTTTGCCTTTATCTGTGCGATCCATTCATCGGATACGACGATTGGCACAAGGTCAGGCTCAGGGAAATATCTGTAGTCCTGTGCATCCTCTTTTGAACGCATGGCATGTGATGATTCCTTGTTATCATCCCATCTACGTGTCTCCTGTACTACCTTTCTGCCCATCTCAAGAAGCTCTATCTGACGCTCACGCTCGCCCTCGATGGCATGTGCGATAGCCTTGAAGGAGTTAAGATTTTTCATCTCAGTACGTGTACCAAACTTCTTTGCGCCCACCTCTCTTACTGAGATGTTGACATCGGCACGCATTGAGCCCTCATTCAATTTACAGTCAGATGCTCCGAGATACTGGATGGTCTGACGCAGAGTCTCAAGGTATGCGATAACCTCCTCAGCGGAGCGCATATCAGGCTCTGACACTATCTCTATAAGAGGTACTCCGGAACGGTTGTAATCTACGATAGATACGTCCTCCCACTCGTCATGTACGAGCTTTCCGGCATCCTCCTCCATGTGGATTTCATGGATTCTGACGTTTTTCTTTCCGTTTGCTGTCTCAATCTCCACTGAACCGTTGCGGCAGATTGGCAGATAAAGCTGTGATATCTGATAGTTCTGTGGGTTATCCGGATAAAAATAGTTCTTTCTGTCAAATTTGCTGTACTGTGTGATAGTACAGTTAGTGGCAAGTCCTACTGCCACTGCGTACTCTACAACCTGCTTGTTTAAAACAGGAAGTGAGCCCGGCTGTCCTGTGCAGACAGGACATGTATGTGTGTTTGGTGCGCCTCCGAATGCTGTGGAGCAGGCGCAAAAGATCTTTGTTTTTGTAGCTAACTCTACATGGACCTCAAGTCCGATGACTGTCTCATAGTTTTTCATATCCTTTTTGCCTCCTTCCTACTGTGCACCGGCAGATTTATTGGTATCTGCTGCATTTTTGTTACTGTATTCCTCCGCAATAGTGCTGTGCTTAAGCTCTCTTGTTTTTTCAAAGCTGTAGGCTGCGCGGATGATATTCTTCTCCTTAAAGCAGTCTCCGATGAGCTGTAATCCGATTGGAAGTCCGTTTTTGTCCATGCCACACGGAAGCGATATTCCCGGAAGACCTGCAAGGTTTACAGATATGGTGTAGATATCACCGAGGTACATCTGGATTGGATCACTTAAGCTCTCTCCAAGCTTTGGAGCTGTGGTAGGTGCTGCAGGTCCAAGTATCACATCATATTTGGCGAATGCATCATCAAAGGCTTTTTTGATAAGTGCTTTTACTCTTAATGCCTTTAAGTAATATGCATCATAATATCCTGATGAGAGTACGAAGGAGCCGAGCATGATTCTTCTCTTTACCTCAGGTCCAAAGCCCTCAGAACGCGATTTCTTGTACATGTTGTGAAGGTCTGTGTACTCCTTTGTACGGTATCCGTATTTGACACCGTCGAATCTGGCAAGGTTTGAGCTTGCCTCTGCGCAGGCGATTACATAGTAAGCCGGGATGGCATACTCTACAAGTCCGAGGTCAAATTCTTCCACAACAGCACCTTTTTTCTTTAATTCATCTGCCGCTGCAAGGATTGCCGATTTTACCTCCGGGTCAAGTCCATCTCCGAGATAATCCTTTGGAATACCAATCTTCATACCCTTTACGTCATCAACAAGAGCCTCTGTAAACTTTAAATCGTCTCTGTTTACTGATGTCGAGTCCTTCTTATCATATGAAGCGATTGCCTCAAGTATAGTAGCACAGTCTGTGACATCCTTTGCGATAGGTCCAATCTGGTCAAGCGATGAGCCATAGGCAATGAGTCCATATCGTGAAACTGTGCCGTAGGTTGGCTTGATTCCTGTCACACCACAGAAGGAGCTTGGCTGTCTGATTGATCCGCCTGTATCTGAACCGAGTGCAAACGGTACCTCCTCTGCTGCAACTGCTGCACAGCTTCCGCCTGATGAACCGCCCGGTACGTGCTCTGTATTCCATGGGTTTTTGGTTGCTCCAAATGCTGATGTCTCTGTGGTGCTTCCCATGGCAAACTCATCCATGTTGGTTTTTCCCACGATGACACAGCCTGCATCCTCAAGGCGCTTAACAGCCTCCGCTGTGTAGGTCGGGATGAAATTGTAGAGTATCTTTGATGAACATGTGGTGAGAAGCCCTTCTGTACACATGTTATCCTTTATGGCTACAGGCACACCCGCAAGCGCTCCTTTTAGCTCTCCCGCATCAATTTTTGCCTGAACTTCTGCTGCTTTTTTAAGTGCACCCTCTTCGTCTATTGTGACAAAGCTGTTTATCTTTTCTTCTTTTGCTTTTATAGAAGCAATGGCAGCCTTTACAGCCTCTTCCACTGTAACTTCCTTTGCCTGTATTTTCTTGCCGAGTTCCACGGCAGTTAAAGACATTAAATCCATTTTTCTCCTCCTTGCCGTTATTCGCCGATTGTCTTTGGTACCTTGAATCCGCCGTCCTTCTTGACCGGTGCATTGGCAAGTGTAGCTTCACTTCCGTCACCGTTTGTGACAACATCATCTCTGAATACATTGTTTACAGGGAATACGTGGCTCATAGGCTCAATTCCCGAAGTATCAAGCTCCTCGAGCTTATCGATATAATCAAGCATATCTGCCATATCCTTCTTTGCAGCCTCTGCCTCCTCCGGTGAAAGCTCAAGCTTTGCAAGGATTCCGACATACTCCATAGTCTCATCTGAGATTACATTTCTCATGACTCCGTCCTCGCCCATCACCTTTGTGGTAACAGCCTGCTGCTCAGGAGTCTCCTCATCAGGCTCCTCGTCAAGCGCAGCACTTCTGACCTTTGCATATACCACTTCATCGCATATACCCTGATTGTTGAAGCCTGCATGGCGTAAAGTACCCTCATAATCCATGCCTGCCGCAGCCATCACCTTGCCTGAATTTGGATTTTCAGTATCATGTCTGGCCCATACACGTCCTGCACCGACCTCATTGATGAAAAATCTGATGATAGCAGTGAGTGCCTCTGTCATATATCCTTTATTAAAAAACTGACTTCCTAAGCAATATCCAAGCTCAATGCTCTCCGTCTTTTCATCAATGCTCACAACCGAAATATTGCCGATAGGCTGCTCAAGGTCATTAAGCTCAATAGCCCAATTGTAATACTCTGTATTGTCATACTGTGCAATCCAGCTCTTTATCATATCCTCTGCCTCATCAACACTCTTGTAAACAGGCCATGTAAGATACTTAACTGTCTGCTCATCAGAAAACCAGTTGTAAAAAACATTTTCCGCATCTTCTATTTCAAATCTTCGAAGAGTAAGCCGCTCTGTGGCGATTTCTCTTGTTCCTATATGATTCATACGATATCCTTTCTCTCTTTCCTGATATTTTATTTTTGGGAAATGTACCAATATCTGCCCCGGGTGCGCTAAACACCCTGCAAAGCATGGGTGTATATGTATTGCGAAGACAAATTTTTAACAGTTCCGACGCTCACAGCCTGTAATACCTCACAGCACACATCCTGCCAATAACTTATCCGCCGGAAATGTCGGAACAAGCTTAAAAATTTTCTGAGCAAAATATATACACACA
>OHNL01000416.1_pt1 | contig 13691 bp, 10 predicted proteins | sample 1569591 | NCBI WGS metagenome assembly OHNL01 (sample SAMEA3879555, study PRJEB24766) | human gut metagenome | biome: human-associated habitat; feature: feces | place: USA | collected 1985/1987
GGCGACAACGTCATCGTGGTCACGCTGGAGCACGGCCTGCATGACCTGCGGGACATCGTGGAAGATTAACGGAGGCGCGGCATGAATTATGCGATCGTTCTGCGGCTGCTGAGCTATATCCTCTATTGCGAAGCCGCGCTGCTCCTGCTGCCCGCCATGGCCAGCCTGATCTACGGTGAGTGGATGGTGCTGGGCGTGTTCCTGCTCACGGCAGCGCTTTCTGCGGTGGCGGGCGCTCTGCTCCACCGCATCAAGCCCAAGAGCCAGATCTTCTATATGCGGGAGGGCTTTGCCACCACGGCGCTCTGCTGGCTGCTCATCAGTGTGGTGGGCGCGGTGCCCTTTGTGCTCACAGGCAGCATTCCCAACCCGGTGGATGCCATGTTTGAGACCGTTTCCGGCTTCACCACCACCGGTGCCAGCATCCTGCCTGCCGTGGAGGACCTGCCCAGGGGCATCCTGTTCTGGCGCAGCTTCACCCACTGGATCGGCGGCATGGGCGTTCTGGTGTTCCTGCTCTCCCTGCTGCCCCTGACCGGTGGTTCCCATGTCAACCTGATGAAAGCCGAAAGCCCCGGCCCCCAGGTGGATAAGCTGGTGCCCAAGGTGCAGTCCACGGCAAAGATCCTCTATGGCATTTATTTTGGCCTGACTGTCATCGAGTTCGTGTTCCTGTTGTTCGGCGGGATGCCGGTGTTTGAGTCTCTGCTGACCTCCTTTGGTACAGCGGGCACCGGCGGCTTCGGCTTCCGCAATGACAGCTTTGCCAGTATGTCGCCCTATGTCCAGTGGGTCGTGACCATCTTTATGATCCTGTTTGGCGTGAACTTCAACGCCTATTTCCTGCTGCTGATGCGCCGCTTCCGCCGCGCTGCCGCCAGCGAGGAGGTGCGCGCCTACTTTGTGATCATTGGTGTGGCTGTGGTCATCATCACGGCCAACATTTACAGCATGTACAACGGCTTGGGCGAGGCCCTGCGCCACGCCGCCTTCCAGGTGGGCTCCATCATTACCACCACAGGTTTTTCCAGCTGTGATTTTGACCTGTGGCCCACCCTCTCCAAGGAGATCCTTGTCATGCTGATGTTTGTGGGTGCCTGCGCGGGCAGCACCGGCGGCGGCATGAAGGTCAGCCGCCTCCTGCTGATGGGCAAGACTGTAGGTAAGGAGCTCAAGCAGGCCCTTCACCCGCAGGTGGTGGCCCCTGTCCGGATGGACGGCAAGGTGGTCAACCATGAGACCATCCGCGCCACCAATGTCTATGTGGCGGCCTACATCTTCATCTTTGCGGCATCCTTCTTCCTCATCAGTCTGGATGGCTTTGACATGGTGACCAACTTCACCGCCATTGCCGCCACGTTGAACAACATCGGCCCGGGCCTTGCCCAGGTGGGCCCCATGATGAACTTTGGCAGTTACTCCAACCCCGCCAAGCTGGTTATGATCTTTGACATGCTGGCGGGCCGTCTGGAGATCTTCCCCATGCTGGTGTTCTTTATGCCGGACACCTGGCGGCGGTTCTGAGCAAAATAAAAAAGCGGATGCGCTCCCACCGGAACGCATCCGCTTTTTGCTGTATCAGGATTCCTGCGGCTTTTTCCCCAAGAGCGCCGCGCCGCTCAGCACGATGACCCCACCCAGCAGGGCAAGGCCCGCACCGGCCTGCCCGAAGGCATCGCCGACGGCACCCACCAGAGGACTTGCGGGGATCATCAGCAGGCTGTAGGCCATGCCGTCCACGCTGATGAGGGTGGCCCTCTGGTCACTGGGGATGGCATCGTTCAGCTTCTGGCTCTCGTGGAGCAGATAGACCTCCAACACACCCTGCACCAGCATCATGCCCAGGATGCCGCCCCAAGCGGGCGCAGCACCCACCAGCAGAGTGCCCACACCGCAGAGCAGGGCACAGGCTGTGTAGAGCCGCCGCATGGAGCGGCAGTTCACCCGGCGGCCGATCTCGGTGCCCGCCACGCAGGCCAGACCGCCCAGCAGCAGGGGAAGGAAGAGCAGCTCCGTGGGCCAGCCCAGCTCAACGAGCCGCTGCTGCAAAAACATTTTGGTCAGGTAGCTGGGCACGCTGATGAGGGCGCTGGATGCGATAAGCTTCACCGCCATTGGGCAGGTGTGCAGGACATGCAGGCTGTCCCGCACCAGCTGGCGGAACTGTTCGGGCAGAGCGCGCAGCGGGTGCTTTTCCCGGCTGGCCTGTGATTCAGTGACGATGGGCTCCACAAGCAGCATATTGGCAAGGGCGGAAGCACCCTCGAAGGCGGCGTTCAGCAGATAAAAGCCCGCATAGCCGAGAAACTGGTTCAGGATGCTGGCCATGGAGCCTATGGCGTTGGCCAGCATGGAGATCTGGGAGCCGTTGGCGGAGACCTGAATGTATTCTTCTTCGCAGCCCTCCTGCTTCAGGCTGTCGTAGAGCAGCGCCGTGGAGGTGCCGGAGAACATGGTCATGGCCAGCGCGTTCAGCCCCATGGCAAAGCAGATGGTGAACAGGTCTGACGCAAAGGCCATCAGCAGGCTTTGCAGGACCATGCACACGCCGCCGGACACGAGGGTCTTTTTCCGGCCCAGCAGGTCTGCCGCCATGCCGCTGGGCACCTCACACAGCAGGCTGACAACATGGAACACGCTTTCGGCCAGGCCGATCTCCCACAGGGAGAAGCCCCGGGCCGCCAGCAGCGCCACCCATACCGCATCCGTGATGCGCAGGCCGGAGAAGAAATCGGCAGTGTAAATGCAGGCAAGCTGCTTTTTCAAATTGAGTTTACGTTTATGATTCATGGGGAACACCCTTTCTATTTGTCGTTGTGAAATTTCAAAATAGAAAGTGTACCTTGTAAACGAAAGCAAGAACTTATGCCATGGATCGCGCCCTCTCAGGCGCTGCGCGCCAGCTCTCCCAAAGGGAGAGCCAATTGCTATCCCACGGTTAGCTGCTGCTGAATCTGGGATATGCGTTGCCTCTCCCTCTGGGAGAGGTGGCATTGCGAAGCAATGACGGAGAGGGTGAGGCCGCTTGCAAAAACAAAAGCGCCCCACAGCAAAGCTGCGCGGCGCTGAAAATCATGCTCCACGTCTTGCTGAAAAGGTTTCCTCGATTTAGCTCCCCTATTAGAGGAGCTGGCTGCGCCAAAGCGCAGACTGAGAGGTTTTGTTTCCAATAAAAGGGTACACTTCGAGCCGGAACGTATTAAATCTGACCTTTTTTGAAAAAGATGCAGCCATTCCAACCCATCTGGGTGTACCCTCCTTTCAGTAAAACGTTACGCCTACAATACCATACTTTCGGCCAAAACACAAGCAAAACCGTAAAATTCAGGGAAAAAGTGCCGCCCCGGCTTGCAAACAGGCACAAAGTGTGGTAAGATGATATCCGGTTATGAAACCTGAATATCTTGAAAACGCAGCGACGGAGAGAGTACGCACGCAGTTCCACAGCAAAGAGAGAAGCTTCACCGGCTGAAAGGGCTTCCGCGTGGGTGTGTGCCGAAGTTCGCTCCTGAGCGGCCTGCCCGAACGGCTTCTATTAGGGCAGGACGGCGCGCCCCGTTACGGCGTTTGAGAGCCGCCCTTCTTTGTGCAGGGCGGAAACCGGGTGGTACCGCGGAGCATTGGATTTGCAAAGGCTTCGTCCCTTTTGTCCGGCCAGAAATGGCCCGGCAGGGGACGGGGCCTTTTTTGCTGCCCCGCTTTGAAAACACGAACTGAGAAGGAGAGAATTTCCATGCAAGCAATGATCGACGAGCTGGCCAAACAGGCCGCAGAGAGCCTCGGTCAGGTCTCTTCCAAGGAGACGCTGGCCTCGTTCTGGCAGGAATATCTGAGCAAAAACGGCAAGATCCCCGCGCTGATGAAGAATCTGCGCTCTGTCGCGCCCGAAGAGCGCCCCGCCATGGGCAAGATCATCAATGAGCTCAAGCAGAAGGTGCAGGCAGACTACGATGCCGCCGCTGCCAAGGTGAAGGAGGCCGAGCTGGCCGCCCGCAACGCCGCTGAGACTGTGGACATCACCCTGCCCGCCAAGACCCGCACGGTGGGTGGTCTGCACCCCCTGACGCTGGTCACCAACCAGATCATCGACGTGTTCTCCGGCATGGGCTTTGCCGTGGCCGACGCACCTGAGATCGAGGACGACGACCACAACTTCACCCGCCTGAACGTGCCCAAGGATCACCCCGCCCGCGACATGCAGGATACCTTCTACCTGTCCGACGAGTTCCTGCTCCGCACCCAGACCTCCGGCGGCCAGATCCGTACCATGGACAGCCAGAAGCCGCCCATCAAGGTGCTGATCCCCGGCCGTGTGTTCCGTTCCGATTCCGATGCCACCCACAGCCCCATGTTCCACCAGATGGAAGGTCTGGTCGTGGATAAGGGCATCACCCTGGGCGACCTGCAGGGCGCGCTGAACACCTTTGTGCAGAAGCTGTTCGGCAAGGACACCCGCACCCGCCTGCGTCCCTCTTACTTCCCCTTCACCGAGCCCAGTGTGGAGGTCGATGTCAGCTGCTTTGAGTGCGGCGGCAAGGGCTGCCCCCTGTGCAAGCACACCGGCTGGATCGAAGTTCTGGGCGGCGGTGTTGTCAACCGCAAGGTGCTGGAGAACTGCAACATTGACCCGGATGAGTATTCCGGTTTCGCCTTCGGCATTGGCATCGAGCGCATCGCCATGCTGAAGTACGGCATCAACAACATCGGCCTGATGTTCGAGAACAACCTGCAGTTCCTCAAGCAGTTCCATGAATAAGAGGGGAGAGAACAGACAATGAAAGTACCTTTCAGTTGGTTAAAAGAATTCGTTGATATCGACGTTACCGCTCAGGAGCTGGAGGAGAAGCTGTTCTCCTGCGGCTTTGAGGTGGAAGAGCTGATCCCGCTGGATGCAGGCATCAGCAAGGTGGTCGTTGGCAAGATCGTGGAGATGGAAAAGCAGGAGGGCACCCACCTGACCAAGTGTGTGGTGGACTGCGGCGACTACGGCCACGACATCCGCATCAGCACCGGTGCCGCCAACATGAAGCTGGGCGACTGCGTGCCCGCTGCTCTGGATGGCTCCACCCTGCCCGGCGGCATCAAGATCAAGGCCCGCAAGATGCAGGGCGTGGAGTCCAACGGTATGCTCTGCTCCGGCGAGGAGCTGGGCCTGAACGATGACCTGTTCCCGGGCTCTGAGGTCTATGGCCTGCTCATCCTGCCCGAGGATTCCGTTCCCGGCACCGACATTGCACCCGTTGTCGGTCTGGATGACTATATCTTCGATATCTCCATCACCGCAAACCGCCCCGACTGCCAGTCCGTGCTGGGCATTGCCCGCGAGGTCGCTGCCATTCTGGGCAAGCCCCTGCACATGCCCGCCATGGATTACAAGACTGTCTGCGAGCCGGATGCTCCCATCACCGTCCAGGTGGAGGCACCGGAGCTGTGCCCCCGTTATATGGCGCACTACGTCCGCAACATCCGCATGGGCGAATCTCCCCGCTGGATGAAGCGCCATCTGGCCCTGTGCGGCCTGCGCTCCATCAGCAACGTGGTGGATATCACCAACCACACCCTGCTGGAAATGGGCCAGCCCATGCACGCCTTTGACCTGAACAAGGTCGCCGGCCGCACCATTGATGTGCGCCGTGCCCACGAGGGTGAGAAGATCGTGACCCTCGATGAAAAGGAGTTCACCCTGAACCCCAACAATCTGGTCATCTGCGATGCCGAGAAGCCTGTGGCTCTGGCCGGCATCATGGGCGGTGCCAACTCCGGCATGGACGAGAACACCACCAGCCTGCTGTTCGAGTGCGCCACCTTCGCTCGTGACTGCGTCCGCAAGACCAGCCGTGCCCTGGGCCAGAACAGTGATTCCTCTGCCCGCTATGAAAAGGGTGTGGACCGCAACTCTCCCGAGCTGGGCCTGGCCCGTGCCCTGCACCTGATCCAGGAGCTGGACTGCGGCGATATCACCACCCTCGAGTATGACCTGACCGATGGCCGCCCGCTGGAGCGCAAGCACATCGTGACCACCCCTGCCAAGATCTGTGGTGTGCTGGGCATCACTGTGCCCGAGCAGACCATGATCGATATCCTGCAGCGCCTGGAGTTTACTGTGGATGTGCAGGCCGATGGCAGCTGGGATGTGTCTGCTCCTCTCTACCGTGAGGATGTGGAGAGCTTCCCCGATCTGGCGGAGGAGGTCATCCGTGAGTACGGCTATGACCACATCAACCCCACCTTCCTGAACACTGCCTCTGTTACCAACGGCGGCCTGAACTACGCGCAGAAGCAGCAGCTCAAGACCAAGCGCCTGCTGGCTGCACAGGGCTTCTATGAGGCATCCACCCTGGCCTTCTACTCCAACGCGGAGCTGGATATGCTGCACATCCCCGCTGAGGATGCCGCCCGCAAGGCCATCCGCATCCTGAACCCCATCAGCGAGAACCTGTCCATCATGCGCACCCTGCTGACCCCGTCCATGCTGAATGTCATCGTGGACAACCTCAAGAAGGGCAATGCCGAGGGCCGCCTGTTCGAGATGGCTCCCGTCTATCTGGCCAAGGAGCTGCCCATCAGCGAGCATCCCCATGAACGTCAGACCCTCTGCATCGGTGCCTTTGGCCCCGAGGAGGACTTCTTCACCGTCAAGGGTGCAATGGAGGCGCTGGCCGCAGGCTTTGACCTGACCTTCACCTACGAGCGCGAGACCACCCCGTGGCTCCACCCCGGCATCAGCGCCGCTGTCTACTGCAACGGCAAGCGTCTGGGCGTGTTCGGTAAGCTCTCCAATGAGATCAACGGCGAGCTGGAGATCGCAAAGGACCAGAAGGACAGCCAGAACATCTATCTGGGTGAGCTGGACTATGAGGCGCTGATGTCCTGTGTGGACGGTGAGCTGCGCTATAAGCCGCTGAGCCCCTACGCCGCCGTCAAGCGTGACCTGGCCCTTGTCTGCGAGGAAAAGGTCACCTGCGGCGAGATCGAGGACACCATCAAGAAGGCAAGCTCCCTCATCACCGAGGTCAAGCTGTTCGATATCTACCGCGGCGCAAACCTGGGCGAGGGCAAGAAGAGCATGGCCTTCTCCCTGACCCTGTCTGACCCCAGCGCGGAGATCTCCGCTGAGCAGGTCGAGCGCACCGTCAAGAAGGTGCTGGGCAACCTGAAGTTCAAGCTGGGCATTGAGATCCGGTAAACGGTGATCTTTACACAGCACTATGAGTCCCCTCTGGGCGGCATCCTGCTGGCCGCTGACGACACAGGCCTGACCGGCCTCTGGTTCGAGGGGCAGAAGTACTTTGCCCGCACCCTGGATGCGGTGCATCAGGAGCAGGAGACCGCTGTGCTCTCCGAGGCCAGACGCTGGCTGGATGTTTATTTCGGCGGGCAGGAGCCGGACTTTACCCCGTCGCTCCATCCCGCTGGCTCTGCCTTTCAGCAGGAGGTGTGGGCGCTGCTGCGCCGCATCCCCTGCGGCCAGACCACGACCTATGGTGCACTGGCAAGGCAGCTGGCCGCAGAGCGCGGCCTTTCCCGAATGTCTGCGCAGGCTGTGGGCGGGGCTGTCGGACACAATGTGATCTCTATCATCATTCCCTGCCACCGCGTTGTCGGAACAAACGGCAGCCTGACCGGATATGCAGGCGGCATCGACAAAAAGGCCGCGCTGCTGAGACTGGAAATGAAAATGACGCGGTAAGAAATACGGCAAACGAAAAAATCCGAACCTTTTCCCGATGGGAAGAGGTTCGGATTTTTTGTGTGGTGGAGCATAAACGACCTTGTGCGAACACACAGGGTTCATCTGGCTCACGTTTGGTGGAGGCGATGGGAGTCGAACCCATGTCCGAAAAGAGTTCAGCGTAGGTGTCTCCGGGTGCAGGCGATCAACAACATTCCCTCCGCGTCACGCCGGTCGCCAGGCTAACGCATTGGTAGCTTCATGAGTTCCTGCCGGTCCGCAAAGCTTAGGTCCGTTCAGGTGCTGTGTCTAAAGGACGCCCCGGCCCCACACGACACAAGAGTGGGCGGAACGCGCAGCACTCAGGCTGCGAGCAACTGATAATTATTGTTGTCAGTTAATTTTTTGGAGGAGTTTAGAGCAGGTCCCCCACTGCTACCCGCTGCCCAGGCCTCGCTCCCCCCGTCGAAACCTTTACGCCCCCATAAAACACACCTTGCGGTGTGGGTAAGCTTTGAAGTTTCCGGGCAGGAATGCTGCCTGAAATCAATAGTAAACGCCGTTGGATTTAACGGCCCGGTCGATGGAGCGCTTGGCATCGCGCTTGGCGGCATCTGCACGCTTGTCGTAGAGCTTTTTGCCCTTGCACAGGCCCAGCTCCATTTTGACGCGGCCATGCTTGAAGTAGAGCGAAAGCGGCACAAGGGTGTAACCCTGCAGCTTGCACTGCTGGTGCAGCCGCCGGATCTCGTTCTTGTGGGCCAGCAGCCGCCGCACCCGCATGGGGTCCTGATTGAAGATGTTGCCGTGGTCGTAGGGAGTGATGTGCATTCCCTTGACCAGCAGCTCGCCGTCCTCAATATCGACCCAGCTGTCTTTCAGGTTCACGCCGCCGGCACGCAGGCTCTTGACCTCAGTGCCTTTCAGCTCAACGCCGGTCTCCAGCGCTTCCAGAACGAAATACTCGTGACGCGCTTCCCGGTTTGTGGCAATCGTCTTGGTTGCCGGACGCTCTTTGGTCGGTGCCATTCCGCGCGCCTCCTTTCTCTCGCTTTGGTATCGTTACGTTAGTATATCATATTTTTGTGGATTTTCAAGGTCACTTTTTGAAGAAACTGTAAATCTTTCCCGCAAAAAGCGCCTTACAGCTTTTTATAGCCCGACGGTTCGTCCGCTGCACACCGCCGCTCCATCAGGTAGGTGTCCAGCCAGCGGCCGTGGCAGTCCCGGGCAATGCGCTCCCGGCGGCCCACCACGCGGAAGCCGCATTTCAGGTGCAGGCCCCGGGAGGGGGCGTTGTCCTGCAGCACCGTGGACTGCAGCGTCCAGTACCCGGCCTGTTCGGCCTCGCGGCAGAGCGCTGTGAGCAGGTGATAGCCCAGCCCCTTGCCCCGGAATTTCTCCCCGACATAGATGCTCACCTCGGCCACGCCGCGGTAGCACCAGCGGGGGTCTACTCGATGCAGGGCTGCCCAGCCGGCCACGACTCCATCGCCCAGCACCACCAGGCGGCATTCCCGGGTATGGGATGCGTCCCAGGCGGTGTAGGGCGGGCAGTTGGTCTGGAAGGTGGCGTGCTCGGTGGCAATGCCCTCCAGATATATTTTGGACACAGCAGTCCAATCCTCCGGCATCATGGGCCGGACTGTGATCTCACTCATATTCCTATCCTGACCGGAGCCGCAATGCTCCGGTTTCCCCTCATTGCGTGTGCAATATCTCTTTTCAGTATAGCAGAATCTGCCGCAAATCACAATGGAAACCTGTTCACCTCAGGCCGGGCAGAGTGTCCGGAATCTGAATACCCGGCCCCTCGGAAGCGTGGAGATCACAACGCATGGATTTTGCGGACAGATTTGTTTTGACAATACCGGCGGGTGTGATACAATAGAACAAAAACCAACCGGTGTCGCCTGTGCAGTCTCATATTATAGTCCTCTGTACGGGAAAATGCAATCAGGGCGGTGCCGGGGGAAAGGAACGGAACATGAAACAGGCAAAACGAATCGTCGCGATGGTGCTGTGTCTGCTGGCACTGCTGGCCCTGCCCGCCGGTGCCGTAATGGAAAAGGGAGAGCCCAACATCACGGCCCAGACCACCATGAAGGAAGTGCGCAACAACCCGGGCATCAAGAACTCCGGCTTCTACACCTACTCGCAGGATAAGGACTGCCCGCCGGGTCAGGCCCTGTGGGAGATGACCACTGTGGAAGGCTACACCAACGAGTATGTGGCCGAAGGCTGTGCCAAGGGGCTGAATCTGGTCATTGAGAACTACAACAATGGCGTTCAGGTCACCCACTCGTTCTACACGGATACGGAAAAGGCGGCGGACCGCACCAAAAACAACACTGGCCTGTTCTATTTCCCGGCCAAGGCTGAAAATGCCAAGTTTGCGCTGATCCTGGCTGGCAGCGGTGCCAATGAGAGCGCCGAGCTGGAGGAGGGGGCCTGCACGGCCTGGCAGCTGCATGAGCTGGGCTATGCCGCCTTTATTCTGCGGTATCGCGTCTGGACGGATGCTTCCGATGACGCTCCGCTGGAGGACATCGGCCGGGCCATGCAGTACATTGAGGAACACGCTGCGGAGTTTGGCATCCAGCCGGAGCAGTACGCCATCGTGGGATATTCCATGGGCGGCCACCTGACGGGTCTGTTCGGCACGGAATCGGTGGGGTATCAGCATTACAATGTGCCCAAGCCCGCCGCCCTGCTGCTGGGCTACCCCATCAACGATATGACCTACATCAAGCCCATCTACCATGTCATTCAGGATATCGGCGCGTACGGCCCCCAATACTATACCCGGAACCTTTCGGATGAGATCACGCCGGATTACCCCGCCACCTACCACTGGCACGGTGTGAACGACACGCTGCTGAAAGAGCTGGTCTACTGGCGGCAGGGACCGCAGCTGGAAGCTGCCCTGCAGGCCAATCACGTCAAGCATGTTTACCGGGTGTTCAACAATGCACCTCACGTCTGCGGCATCGGCACCGGAACAGATGCCGAGAACTGGCTGGTGGAAGCCACTGCTTTCTGGGAAGAGCAGTGCGCCTGAGAGAAAGGATGAAACAGGATGAAAGATCTGAACGAAGCATTTGTGCATCTGAACGTCGGTCTGCCCGATGATGTAGAGCGGCTGAAGGCCGCGGGCTATTACAAAGAAGCCGTGGCACGGATCGATGAATATCTGGCCGAGGACTGGACGGAGACCCAGAACAGCCCCCGCAGTCAGGGGTTGGAAATGCCGGAGTACGAGCAGCCCGCCAATCCTGTGCCCCACGGCGTGGACGCGCTGCGGGATGCCCTGCTGGTGCAGAAGGAGATCATGTGCCGTCTGCCGCAGGAATACTGCTGGAACGAGGCACAGGCCGTGGCCCGGATGCAGGGCCTTGTGCGGGATTTCACGGTGGAGGAGTTCCGCCAGCTGGTGCATGAGGGCCGGGTGGACTGGCGGTTTGTGGAAGGGGAGAAGCACTACCTTGACCGCTTTGCCGAGACGCTGATCGCCACCCACGCCGACCTTGCCGCCCGTCAGCTCGACCCGCCCGCCCCGGCTACGCTGGCACGGGAGCGCCGCCGCCGCATCCATGACCAGATGGAGCGGGAAGGGCAGGCCAGTGCCCGCATCACGCTGAAGACCAGCGTGGGGATGTCGGATGAGGCCTTTGCCGCCGCTCTGGCCAAGGCAAAGGCAGAGGGGCGGGAGAGCGTACACGTCCGCGCCTGGCTGCCCATCCCGGCGGAATGCCTGGCCCAGAGCGAGATCGAGCTGCAGAGCTTTACCGAGCAGCCGGGCCGCATCGCCGATGCAAACGCCCCCCAGCGCACCGTCTGCTGGGAGGCTGACCTGACCGAAAACCGCCGCTTCGGGGTGCAGTACCGTTACAAGACAACGGCAGTCTATGCTGACCCGCTGGACTTTGTGCCTGCACCGGAACAGCCGACCTTTGATACCGAGGAGCAGGCCCCGCATATCGTGTTCACGCCCTACCTGCGGGCGCTGGCCGCGCAGCTGACCGAAGGGATCACCGACCCGGCGGAAAAGGCAAAGCGCATCTATGATTACGTTACCCTGAACGTGCGGTATCACTATCAGCCCGCCTACTTTGTGCAGGACTGCCTGCCCGACCGCTGCGCACGGAACCGGCGCGGTGACTGCGGCATTATGGCCCTGACCTTCATCACCCTCTGCCGTCTGGTGGGCATTCCGGCCCGCTGGCAGAGCGGCCTGTCGGTGTCGCCCACCGGCGTGGGCTGCCACGACTGGGCTATGTTCTACATTGCCCCCAAGGGCTGGATGTATGCCGACTGCTCGTTTGGTGCCTCCATGGCACGGCAGGGCGAGGAAGAGCTGCGCCGCCACTACTTCGGCAGTCTGGATACCGGGCGCATGGTGGCAAACCGCGCCTTTGAGGCACCCTTTGACCCGCCGATGTACGGGTTCCGCTCCGACCCCTATGATAACCAGTCGGGCGAGTGCGAGGTGGACGGCGTGGGCCTTTATGGCGATGCGCTGGATACCCGGAAAGAATTGGTCGATTTCGAGGACTTATAATCAATGGAATTTTTAGCTGGATTGTACACCCTGCTGCTGGTCACCATCTGCCTGCTGCTGGCAGTGGTGCTCTGGAAACTGAACAAGCCCCGGAACGGGGGAGACTACGAGGAGCTCAAGCGCTGGATGCAGCAGCAGCTCGATGCACAGGCAAAAGACTTTGCGGCCAGACAGGCGGCAATGGCGGAGCAGAATTACACCGCCATCCGCAGCGTCAGTGAGACGCTGCAGACCTCAGTGCAGAGCATGAGCACTACACTGGCACAGGGCCAGAGCGGCCAGCAGCAGATCCTGACCCAGCGGCTCCAGAGTCTGGAGGCCGCCAACACCCAGAAGCTGGAAGAGCTGCGCAAGACCCTTGCGGAAAACATGACTGCCCTGCAGGCCGAGAACGCCAAAAAGCTGGATGAGATCCGCCACACCGTGGACGAGCAACTGCAGGATGCCCTGCAGAAGCGGGTGACCGAGAGCTTCAAGGCTGTGAACGACCAGCTGGAACAGGTGTACAAGGGGCTGGGCGAGATGCAGAACCTTGCCGCCGATGTGGGCGGGCTGAAGCAGGTGCTCTCGGGCGTTAAGACCCGCGGCATTCTGGGCGAGATCCAGCTGGGGGCCATTCTGGAAGAGATCCTGGCCCCGGAGCAGTACGAGACCAATGTGGCCACCATCCCGGGCAGCACCCAGCGGGTGGAATATGCCATCAAGATGCCGGGCACGGACGGCGGCACGGTCTGGCTGCCCATCGACTCCAAATTCCCCGGCGATACCTACGCGCACTTGCAGGATGCCCAGGCCTCCGGCGATGCGCAGGCGGTGGAGAATGCCCGCCATGCGCTGGAGCTGGTGCTGCGGAGCGAGGCAAAGGACATCCGGGAAAAGTATGTGGAGCCGCCCTACACCACGACCTTTGGCATCCTCTTCCTGCCTTTTGAAGGATTGTACGCCGAGGTGGTGAACGCCGGTCTGCTGGAGGTGCTGCAGCGGGATTATCAGGTGAACATTGCAGGCCCCAGCACCATGGCGGCCCTGCTGAACAGCTTACAGATGGGCTTCAAGACCCTCGCCATCCAGAAGCGCTCGGGCGAGGTGTGGCAGCTGCTGGGCGCGGTGAAGACCGAGTTCGACAAGTTCGGGCAGGGCCTCACCAAGATGCAGCAGCGCCTGCGCCAGACCGACGAGGAGCTGGACAAGCTCATCGGCGTCCGCAGCCGCGCCATCAGCCGGAAGCTGCGCAGCGTCCAGAGCCTCGACGAGGCCAGCGCCAGCGCCCTCTTGGAGATAGACGACATGAACGAGCTGCCGAAAGCACTCTCTGAGACCAGCGAAATATCTGACCAAGTTGGGAAATAATGACGCTGATACGGCACAAAATGAACTTAGCCAACGTGACCAACTTCGACCTGCCTGACCAAGTTGGAACTTGGTCAGCAAAAGCAACTTGGTCAAACTGACCAACTT
>OHNL01000421.1_pt1 | contig 13474 bp, 10 predicted proteins | sample 1569591 | NCBI WGS metagenome assembly OHNL01 (sample SAMEA3879555, study PRJEB24766) | human gut metagenome | biome: human-associated habitat; feature: feces | place: USA | collected 1985/1987
CTGGAACCGCTGGCGAAAGAGCTGCCGGAAGAAAAACAGATCGCTGCCGCAGTGGCGGCAATCAATGCTTCGCAGCGCCCGGTCATGCTTGTAGGCGGCGGTGTTATCAATGCCGATGCGGAATATGATGCCATGCATTTATGCGAAAAGCTGCGTATCCCGGTTGTCAGCACCCTGATGGGATTAGGCGCTATCAGTGCCTACCGCAGTCTGTTTTTAGGGATGACGGGACTGCACGGACACGAACGCGCCAACAACGCCGTTAAGGAAGCCGATCTTATCCTGGCTGTTGGCAGCCGGTTTAACGATCGTGTTACCGGTGAACGCAGCAGTTATAGCGCGAATAAAACTGTTATCCATTTAGATATCGACCCGGCGGAGCTGGATAAAAATATTTATTCCAGTATCGGTATTTCCGGTCATATGAACACAACTTTGCAAATGCTGGAGGCAGGCAGCGTCAAGCATGATCTTGATGCCTGGTGGCAGCTGATCGAAAGCTGGCCCAGTATGGACGAGGACTTCGGCGGCGAAGCTGCACCGCAGTTTTTCAAGGCCCTGAACCCGGTTATCAAAGATAAGGATTATATTATCACTACGGACGTCGGGCAGCATCAGATGTGGGCTGCTCAGCATATCAAGATCCAGTTTGCCCGCCAGTGGATTTCTTCAGGCGGATTGGGAACGATGGGCTTTGGCTTGCCGGCGGCTATGGGCGCACAGCTGGCCCGCCCCAAAAGCAGGGTGATCAGTATCAGCGGTGACGGCGGATTCAAAATGACCGGCTCGGAGTTGTTTACGATCGCCAGCTATAAATTGCCGGTGACGGCGATAGTCTTTAATAACAGCGGCTTAGGCATGATTCGTCAGTTGCAGACCGTGCAGTTCAATAAACGGTTTACTTCCTGCGAAATGCCCGGCTATGTCGATTTTGTCAAATACGGCGAAGCCTTTGGCGTAGCCGGAGAGCATGTCGATACGCCTGAAGCCCTGGCAGCAGCAGTTGAAAAAGCTATGCAGCTGGACGCGCCTTATATCATCGAAGTTGCTCTTGACCCTAAAAATATGGTACAGCCGATGGTCACTCCCGGTTTGGGAATCGGTGACTTTGTAAAATTTAAAGAGCAATAAAAAACCAGCGTGTACTTTATAGTACACGCTGGTTTCTTTTTATTGTCGGTCATTTACGGTTGATAATATTACCGGCACAGTTTTCAGCGTCTGCGCTTGTCGTTGTCATGCAGAAATTTGCGAGCTTTTTTCATACCGCCAATATCTTTGAACATGGTACTGAATTTTTCCAGTTCGATCTGTTTGGAATCAAGGCCTTCATAGCGTACTTCCTTCTGCAGCTTTTGATAGCTGGCCAGTCTGTCCGCGGCAAGTATTCCGTCTGTGATAGCTTGCTGAACGGCACAGCCTGTTTCGTGGGTATGGGTACAATCACGAAAACGGCATTGCTGGGACAGTTCGTCGATATCAGCAAAGCTTTTGGATAAATCAGCCGTTTCTAAACCCAGTTCCCGCATTCCCGGAGTATCGATGACTAAAGCCTCGTTTGTAAGGGTGATGAGTTCGCGTCTGGTTGTTGTATGTCGACCCTTATCATCGTTTCGCAAACCATTGGTAGCAAATTCGGTGCCAGCCAAACGGTTGATAAGAGTTGATTTACCTACGCCTGAGGAACCGATGAAGGCAGCCGTACTGCCGCACTTCAAGTAGGGAAGTATTTGCTCGTGACCGGCATCGGCCAGTGAAGAAGTGACAAGTATTTCAGCGCCGATGGCAACGGACTCAGCCGCTGCTGTTTTAGCAGCTACGTCATCACATAAATCAGCTTTGGTTAAAGTAACTATCGGCAGTGCGCCGCTGCTCCAGGCAATGGCTAAATACCGTTCCAGACGCCGCAGATTAAAATCGCTGTTCAATGACATACAGATGAATACCGTATCGATATTGCTGGCGACTACCTGCTCAGAGTTACCTGTACCGGCAGCTTTGCGGATAAACGCGCTTTTGCGGCGCAGTACATGATGGATGATCGCTCTTCCTTCAACAGTATCTGTGCGGTCAAGCAGAACAAAATCACCGACGGCAGGGAAATCTGAAAGTGCGGCGGCATTAAAGCGCAGCTTGCCTGAAACCTCTGCCAGTACTTCCCCGGTTTCGGTTATGACACGGTAAAGATCCTTATACTGGGCTGAAACGCGTCCGACAGGGAAACAGCCAAAACTGGCTGCTTCTTCAGCGAATTTTGCGGAAAATCCTAATGTTTGTAAATTTATTTTAGACAATTTTTTTATCCTCCTAAAGGTTATATTAAAGCCTTTTGGGAGGTTCGGCAAAATATTAGATTATGCAAACCTCCCGGTCTGCGCAATATCCGATGTACCATATGTAAACATAAAAAATTCCTCTTTTCTTAATAGATTTATCTGCAGGACATACCTGTATTTTACAGGCTGAACTTTCAGTATGGTTTCATCGTATTCTATAAGTGAATATTTGTCAATAGCGGTATTATATAATTAAATATATTAGAAATATTTAATGTTAAACAGTACTTAAACTGGAGTTTGGATAAGAACTGGTTTTCAAAAAACAAGTTATTGAGTTCGCCATGAGGTTTGTTATACTGAAAGAAAGAGGCGAGAATAATGTTATTAACAGAAAATATATCAGCATTGCATGGATGTGCTGATTGCCCGGAAATTGGCATAATAAAAGCAGTACACGTTTGAAAATGTGTACTGCTTTTTAGCTGTTGTTTATTTACGATGTTTCCAGCGGCAGATGAGCTGCGTTATCGTGCCCATAGGGCAATAAACGCACCAGGAACGCGGCTTGAACAGCAGCAGCGTGATGATACCGAGAATGCTGGAGGTCAGCATGATGCTGTAAAATCCAAAAGCAAATTGCGCGACCCATGGCTGCGCACCGCCGCTGTAAGCCCAGTGCCATGGTACGTCAAAAGTCCACAGCAGGCTGACTGTCTTATGAAAATAGATAGCATGGGTAAAGACCAGGTAGGTAGAAACCAGCATATTGACAAACATCGTTGTAAAAAACAGCAAGAAGCCATAACGGAAGGTATGTGAGCGCATCCAGGAGGGGATATCGCGTTTTGGTGAAAGCTTCCAACTGTTGCCGATCAGCTCGAATAGCTGCCCGCGGCCGCAGTATTTATTGCAATATGATTTAGTGCCGAATGTAGAAGCCATGATAAGCGGAATGAAAAAGCACAGCAGTCCCAGCCAGGCGAAAAGAATATTAAAAAAGCCCAGAGCCAGATACAGCGCCGTCAGGACCCAAAGGTAATCATACCAGTGATTGCGTTTAGACATCAGCAGTCACCACCTTGATCACAGATGCCGGACATTCACGGGCGCACAGACCGCAGCCGATGCAGCGAGCCAGTTCTACAACTGCGCTGATACCATCGGGCACGCTGATTGCCTGAAGCGGACAGGCCTTAGTGCAGGTGCCGCAGGATACACAATATTCCTTATCAACTTGCGCATAACGCTTGCTACTCATTTTATCGCCTCACCGACAAGATTCATTCTAACTTTATTGTAACCTATTTATGATCTTTTAGCCATATTTTATTAACTTCAGGTTAAGGCGCAGCGTTGTAAAATTTTCTGCAGGAACACATATTTTTGCGGTACAATAAAGGAAAGAGAATAATTGCGGATGGAGTGATGGGAATGAAAAAGCAAACCGCATTGATGAACCATTGGCAATTATGTCAATATCTGCGTAAACTGCATCTGCCGCAGGTTGTACCGCCGCCTGACCTGGCGACGCTGAAGCTGCTGCAGGACGCGCATTTGAAATATGTGCCCTATGAGAATCTGGATATTTTGAGCGGCAGGCTGACTTCGCTCGAGCATGATGATATGTTTGCCAAAATCATTATGAAAAACCGCGGCGGCATTTGCTTTGAGCTGAACGGCCTGTATAATTGGCTGCTGGAATCTCTGGGCTATAAAGTCACAAGTTATGCGGCCCGTTTTATCGACCGGCTGGAGGAATACCAGATCCGCCGGCATCGGGTAATGTGCATCGAACTGGAAGATAAACGTTATCTGACTGATGTTGGAGTCAACAGTGAAAGTCCGCGCTGTCCGCTCGAAATGGCAGAGGGCAAAGTGCAGAGTGACGGTATCTGCGAATATAAATTCAGCCGCGATCCGTTCTTTGGCTGGCTGCTGTGGCAGAAGGAACGGCGTAAACCATGGAAAAGGCTGTTTGGCTTTACAGAAGAACAGCAGCTGGATATGGATTTTATTCCCGCCTGCATTTATACAGACCTTCATCCGGATTCGCCGCTCAATAAAGGCAAAGCGATCTCTGTTTTTCGCGAAGACTGCAATATCACGATCCGGGGAAATCTTTTAAAGTTTTATCTGGGTGGACGTGTCAAATACCGCTATACCATCAATACTGAATACGACTTAAAGGGAGTGCTGTGGGAGTATTTTGGTATTGCCGTCGATTATCCGCTTCCTAATGGCGGTATTGACCAGAATGATTAAATTTTGGCTTGGAAAAAGTTGCTATGATTTGAAACTTTATGATAAAATAAATTAACTAAAAAAAGTGAGATTATGACTGCTGAAAACAGGCGATTTTTATTGCCGCCCATTATCAACAGAATATTGACGCTGCTTACAGAGCAGGGCTTTGCAGCCTATGTTGTAGGCGGTGCCGTACGCGATCTGCTGCTGGGAAAGGCACCCGGCGATTTTGACGTTGCAACATCGGCCCGCCCCGAGTCTGTTATCAGCATTTTAGAACCGGCCGGGTTTACTGTTGTGGCGAACTGGGGCAGAACTTCGGTGTCGTTGTTGTGCATCGGGACTCCCAAACGGTAGAAATTGCTACCTTCCGTGGCGAAGCCTACGGCGGGGATGCGCATAAACCGGAGCAGGTCTGGTATTGTGACGACCTGGAGGCTGATTTGTCGCGGCGCGATTTTACCGTCAATGCCATGGCTTTGGATCAGTCCGGCAATGTATACGATTATCACGGCGGTAGGCAGGACCTGCAGCAGAAAATACTGCGTACTGTCGGTGATGCGCCAGCCCGTTATCAGGAAGATGCTTTGCGTATGTACAGAGCCTGCCGCTTTGTAGGTCAGCTGGGCTTTGATTATGTACAGCGGCAGGGCGCCGGCCCGGCATTTGGACAGCCGCAGACGCCGTATTACCTGCCGCAGAGCTACAGCTTTCCTGTTAGCCGCAGTGCCGGGCTATCATTGGAACGTGTGCGGACAGAGCTGGATAAGCTGCTGCTCGGCAAATGGGCCGGCAAGGGACTGATGCTGCTGATGGCGACAGGGCTGGCGGCCGGACGCTGCCGTGTGCGTGAACAGGGAACTTATCGGGAAATATATGTTTTGCCGGAGCTGGAGCATTTGGCGGGATTGCCGCAGAACCAGCGTTTTCACTGCTACGATGTATGGGAGCATACTCTGGCTGCTGTTGATAACAGTCCGCGTCAGCTGGCAATACGTTGGGCCCTGCTTTTGCACGATGTAGCTAAAGGTCTTCCTGGTATCCGCAGGCTTAATAAAGAAGGTCAGCCCAGTGATCATGGTCACGAAGCTGAAAGCGCCGTTATGGCAGAAGTTATTTTAAGTCGGCTGCGTTATCCGGCTCCTTTTGTGCAAAGAGTAGTATGGCTGGTGTCAAGGCATATGCGCTTCGCACCGATGCTGGTAACGGGTGAACGTACATTGCTGCGTTGGCTGCGCAGCGAGGCGGCCGGCGGTAATTTTAAAGATAGTCATGAAATGACTGCTGCTTTTGAACAGCTGGTAGCAGTATTTTTAGCAGATATGGGTGCTACTCACGCCGGTAAGAATACCGAACTGATGGAGGAAGGACGCGCTTTGGGAACGGCGGTGCTGGAACTGGCCCGCAGTAAAATGCCTGTTCATACTAAGGATCTGGCGATCAGCGGCCATGATGTGCTTGTGCTGTTAGAAGATAAAAGCAAGATCAGGGACGCTATGCGATATTTATTACAGAGAGTGCAAAGCACCAATCTGCCTAACGAAAGGTCTGCTTTAGAGGAAGCAGTCAGAGGCTGGCAGAAACGTCACTAGAAAGAAGGGAAGCTAATGCCACAAAAGAAATTGTTTGCCGCACTGCTTGTTGCAGCATCAGCGTTGCTGATGCTGGGTATGAGTAATGAAAATCAGATACCATATCCGTCAAATTATGATACCAAAAGTGCCGGGGCGTCGTCCTACAATGGACTGGCCAATGTGCCTAAATCGCCTTATTTTCAGCAGCTCGATTTTTATAATATGCAGCCTACTGATTCGCTTGTGCTGCTGCCGAAGTTCCGTACCTACCAGCAAACTACCGAATATACCTGCGGCCCTGCCGCTGCATTGATGGTGGTCGAACATTTTCAGGGACGCAGCGAGGAAGATGAACTGGCGATCGGCAAGATTATGGGGACAAAGTCCTATACCGGGACTAATACTAAAGGTATGGTCAAATATTTTAAGAAAAAAGGCTGGCAGGTAACTTCGTCAGCTGATAAAGATAAAACACCGCAGAATACACAGGAATTCAAAGCATTTGTAGTCGAGCATCTTAAACGCAATGTACCTATTATGGTAGAAAATGTAGACTGGGGCGGGCATTGGCGTGTTATTATCGGCTATGACACAATGGGCACGGATGACCTAACCAGCAGTGACGTACTGATTATGGCTGATCCTTATGATACGGCCGATCATTTACAGGACGGCTACGTTGTTGTGCCGGCTGAAAAATTCTTCTATATGTGGTTCGATTCGCATCTGTTTGCAGCCGGTGACCGTAAGCAGCAGTGGCTGGCAGCAGAGCCGCCGGTCGGATATGAACCTCTGATAGATATGAAAACACAGGACGGGACAAAATCATAATATAATTAATTGCAAATGAAATGAAAACGCAGACTGTATAGTCTGCGTTTTTTATTTTACCCAGCCTGCTGGTGCAGGAATTTTTTATTGTAGATTTTAATTACGCAGACGCAATCGGCATAGCATACAGAAAGCAATGTAAACCAGCGCAGACGCCTACAGTTGTAAAGCCGCCTGCGGAATGCGCCGGGCAAGACTCGAAGACGGTTTACACAGTCTCAAAGTAAGTGTCTTGCGGGGGGGTACAAACGTGCTATAATGATTACGGTTATTACTATAACAAATGTTTTTGATATAAAACAAAAAAGTGATGCTTTGGTTTCGATATTTTAAATTAAAATACTAATATTCTCGAAAACTGAGGTGAAGTATGTACGATGAAAGCTGCCTGCCGCGTATCGGCAGCAATATCAAGATCCTGCGCAGTACCTGCCTGTTCAAGCAGCAGCAGTTTGCCGAACGTATCGGCATCAGTCAGACCCATTTGAGCAATATCGAGCATAACAACGTGCAGGTCAGTTTAAAGCTGCTGCTGCGCAGCGCCAATGTTCTGGGCTGCACGCTGGAAACACTGCTGGACAGAAAAGCGGCGGCCGAGTGGGCACAGGCACATGATGCCGAGGCTGAAGAACAGGCGGCGGGTGCAGAAAGTGAGCGGGTTACTGAAATTGCCGCCGCAGAAACTGACGAACAGGAGCAGTATTCGCTGGAAGAAGTGCGCCTGCTGCTGAAGCTGCTGCAAAAGAAAACGGTATAAAGCTTGCCTTGAACGCGGTGTTTGCCGCGCAGGAGATAAATTTGTCAGCGCAGGCTGATGCAAAGATGAAAGGGAGTATTGAAAAGATGTCACAGAACACAAAATTGAAAAGAAAAGTACTGCGGACGTTGCTGGCAATGTCGCTGGTATATTCAGGGGGGATATTTGCGGCTGAAAATTTGGCGTCTGCGGCGACGATCACGACGCCGCAGCATTTTGGTAAGGACAGCGCGTATTCTCATAGCGATTATGAATGTAATGGCGTTACGTACAAGTCTGCCCAGGTCTTTGATGACGATATTGATATCGATGCTGCCGGGACAGGCGAGGACGCGCTCAGCCTTATAACAAATTATAATGATAATACTGCGCTTATTACTAAAGGCGATGTCAGAATCAAGGCTGCCGAAGGGAAGTATGCGCTGCTGGCAGGTGAATCGCTATCCGGAAATGCAAGAGATATCATCATTAATCTTGACGGTGACAAAACGGTGCAGATCACGGGTGATATTGCAATATATAACTATCACCCTAATGGCGTATTGGTGAACCTGGCTTCAGCAGATTCGTACTGGGCAGGGAAATTGGTCAATGCGGGTAACGCCGAGGATAGCACCGTTGATTTTGACCTCAGACTCAGTGATCAGGCGGTCTGGTATGCGGCGCAGGACAGTTTTAAAAATGCTGCTTACGGTAACTTGAAACTGACGTCAGACGGCGGTATCATTGATCTTTATCACAGCCAGCCGGGGACGGCGCGGACGGATGTTGCGCCGCGCACTTTTGAGATCACCGGCGACGATAAGATCAGTGTCAAAAATACAACTTTCGTGCTTGGCGCGGATGTGACAGCTAAAACGACGGACGAAGTGAAATTGCTGGGAACGAACAAGAACAGCGGCGAGACTGTAACCAATTATATCCAGCTGGGCGAACTGCCGCGGGAAGTAAGCAGTAAATACCTGGAGACGCCGCTGGAGTTTGGTAAGGCTGTTGTGACACTGGATGGCACCAGTTTCACTACGGCGAATACTCTTTTTGAGGGCAAGACGATCAGTGCTGCTGAAGTAGCTGCTGACGCCGGGCTGACTTTGATCAGGGATTTTAGTATTACGCCGGATCTGGCGGCGGACGGCGACGATACATGGAAAATAGATACGATCACCTTTACCGGTACTGCCAGCAAGGGCGCTGCCATGACGCTGACAGAAAGCGGCGCCGCAGCTGCGGCAGCAGTTTTGCAGGCTAACAGCAACGATCTGACGCGGCGCTTAGGCGAGCTGCGCGGGAATGTGGATACAACGGGAGCCTGGGCCAGGGTTTACGGCGGTGAAAACGAGATCACCGGCGGCGTGCAGACGGATCTGAAATATCGCACCTTCCAGGGCGGCTATGACTGGAGCAAAGCTGCGGGCAGCGGCAAGCTGGTCACAGGTGTGGCGGTATCGTATATGAAAGGCGAAAGCAGTTTTGACGGCGGCAGCGGCGATGCACGTTCGACGATGTTCGGCCTGTACGGCAGTTATATAGGCGGCAAAGGGCATTATGCCGATTTTACCGCCAAATACGGACGCATAAGCAATGCAGCGACGACAGCGATGCTGGGAACTGTTTATAAAGGCGATTTTGACAGTAACGCGTTTACTGTGAGCGCTGAATATGGCTATCGCCGGGAGCTGCCGCACGAGTATTTTATCGAACCGCAGGCCGAGCTGACTTATGGCAATATGGGCAGCTGCGACTATGTCCTCAGTTCCGGCGCCAAAGTGCATAACGATACGTATAAATCGCTGATCGGGCGTGTGGGGCTGACCTTGGGCCGACAATATGCCGAGAATAATGTCTATGTGAAATGTTCGCTGGCTCACGAATTCCAGGGCGATATGAATATAGCGGCGGTTTATCAGGGCGTGAGCAAAAATTCCACCCTTGACCTGCAGGATACTTGGCTGGAGTATGGCGTCGGCTTCAATGCCAAGCTGGATAAAAACGTCAATTTGTACGGCGAGCTGGAACGCAGCACCGGCAGCGAGATCAAAACCAAATGGCGCGGCAATTTGGGACTGCGCTGCACTTTCTAAAGCGAATTTTTAAGCAAAGCGGACTGTAAAAAGCAGTGCCGCTGTCGTTAAAAGCTGGCTGTGACGGCCAAAGGAGGAGCATTGTGAGCGAACAGGTCTACCATTTTGGCTTCGGTGTCGATGCCCGCTATGTCAAATATGCCGGGGTGCTGATGACTAATCTGGTGCATCAGCATCTGGGCCAGCCGCTGTGTTTTCATCTGGCCTGCGACGGCATCGGCGAGGAGGATAAGCGCCGGCTGGATGCTTTTACCATGCTGTACCGCAATGTAGAGTTATATATCTATGATATGACTAAAATGCTGGACCGGCTCAACCAGATCCGCAGTGACGCGCCGCAGCGCCTGCATCGTTCGGTATTGCTGCGGGTACTGCTGCCGGCGTATGTGCCGCAGAATGTTGAGCGGCTGGTCTATATGGACGCAGACATGATCTGCTTGCGGCCGCTGGACGAGCTTTTCAGGCTGGAACTGGGCGATAACGCAGTAGCGGCAGTAAGTATACATAGTGCCAAAAATAGCGCCGCTTTGAAGCTGAGCAGCGGCCGGTATTTTAATGCCGGACTGCTGGTCATGGCGGTGCCTGTCTGGCGCAGCCGGGAGCTGACGCAGAGGGTAGTGGACTATTACCAGCGGCACAGCGAAAATCTGCCGCTGCTGGAGCAGGATGCCCTGAACGCCGTGCTGGATGGAGAGTTTACAGAGCTGGATGAATGCTTCAACTTTTTGGTAGAAGTGAATAATCCGCTGACGATCAAATATCCTGAAACGGCGGCTGTGCTGCATTGCGTCAATGAAGCCAAAGCCTGGACAAAAGGCTGCATGCCGCAGATCTATGCATTGTACTGGCGTTATGTGCGGCTGTCGCTGTGGCACGACTTGCAGCCCAGCGAGCCGAATACGGCCAAAGCAGTATTTTTGGCAGGGGTAACGGCAGAGCTGAATGGTGAAAAGGATGACGCTATCAAATATTATGGGGCGGTTGCCAAACGGCTGATGGAATATTATTTAGAAGAAAAGCCTGAACTGCTGAATAAATAAAAGCTTAGGGCGGATATAAAAAATCAGCGATATGAAGTAAATTTCATATCGCTGATTTAGTTTGTTATTTGGTGTTATGCTGAAGGTGAAATTTTACTTACAGCGGTTGCTGATAGAGGCAGCTTTATTTTAGCGTTGTGGAAAATTCAGTGGTCATATAAATACAAATTTAACGATGCGTACGTTTGTGCAGGGCAATAACACAATTATATTGTATTCTAAAAAGTTAATATCTGACTTGTTTGTCTGCTGTTGATATGTTATATTTATAATAAAAATAATTGCAATAATTCAATAAAATTGTAAAGGATTGGAAAATATGAATTTTATCAAAAGATATGGCATGGTATCCGGGGTGATAGCCATTTGTTTTTGTGTAGTGGTATATGTTGTTTTTACTACACATTCTATTTTTACAATCAGCAGACAAATCAATTATGTAGCAGAACATCCGTACAAAGCCATGTCGGAAATAAATAAAATCCGTGCCAGGGTTTTTGAAATGAATACGTACCTGCCGATTTTCATTAGCGAAAATGAAAATAATCTTGATGGTATCAGAAGTGTCCTGAGCACCAGTTGCCAAGAAAATGAAAAATCACTGAAAATATTAGATGAAATATATTTAGGCAATAAAGAAGATCTGACAGAATTGAACGGTGCCTTAGACGAACTGAAAAAGGCGCTTATACAAAGTGTGGAAAATTCTGAAAATAATAAGCTGGACAGACCGGCAGTCCAAAAGTACTTTGATAAAGAAATAGAGCCGATAAGGGTAAAAACGGATACAGCTATTCAAAAGGTTATTGATTCGGCAGACAGACGTGTGCTGATCATACAGGAAAGCACGGAGGAAAAAGCTGAAGCCGCCATCCTTTATGCTGCTGTGATAGGTCTGTTGATGATCGTGATTGTTATTTATGCTTATAAATTACGTAATGAGTATCTTATTAATGACGAGCTTAAACGACAGCAGAAGATTTTACAGGATGCTCTGCTGGTAGCGCAGAAGGCGAATGACGCCAAACGTGATTTTCTGTCGCGGATGTCGCATGAGATCAGAACGCCGATGAATGCAATTATTGGAATGTCGGCGGTTGCCTTTAATTATTTGGATGATAAAAAGCGTACTGCTGATTGTCTGAGTAAGATAACTTTTTCGTCGAAACATTTATTGATGCTGCTCAACGATGTTTTAGATATGTCAAAAATCGAAAATGGAAAGTTGAATATTCGCCAAGAACTGTTTGATTTAAAAAATCTGGTTACTTCTTTAGCTGATATCAATTATGGACTTGCTACAGCCAAAGGTTTGGCCTTTGAAATTGTTATTTCAGGATTTAAAGATGAGCTGTTGCTCGGAGATTCGATGCGTGTCAACCAAATCCTGCTCAATTTATTGTCCAATGCAATTAAATTTACGCCTAAAGGCGGCAGTGTCAGGCTGGAAATCAGAATGCTGCGTTCAGCAAGTGACAAGATATGGCTGAGGTTTATCGTGAAAGACAGCGGCATCGGGATGAAAAAGGAGTTTTTGGAACATTTATACGAACCGTTTGAACAGGCGGATAATGGAATTGCCAGAAAATATGGCGGTACTGGCCTGGGGATGGCGATAACCAAAAACCTTGTTGCGATCATGGATGGAACTATTGAGGTTGAAAGTCAGGAAGGTGCAGGAACTACGTTTATGGTAGACCTGCCTTTTGGAGTAAGTAAAGTTGATAAAAAAACTGCGGCTGAGATGGAGGAGATGCGGGTACTGGTTGTCGATGACGATAACGATACCTGTGAACATGCAGCAGTATTGCTGAAAGGCATGGGAGTCAATGTTGACTGGGCTCTGAATGGTTTTGAGGCTATTGAAAAGGTAAGAAGCGCCTGTGAAGATGACGGGCGTTGCTATGATGTTTGTTTCATTGACTGGTGTATGCCGGAACTGGATGGAATAGAAACGGCCCGTCGGATGCGGAGCTATGTCGGCCCGGATGTTTTGATCATTATTATCAGTGCTTATGACTGGTCTGGTATCGAAGAACAGGCAAAGGCAGCAGGTGTTAATGCCTTTATAGCTAAACCGTTTTTTGCTTCAAATTTATACAATATGTTGTTAACTGTTTCGCGGAAGCCGGAACTGGGATTTTCTGCAGTAGGCAATAAGGAGACGTATGATTTTGGCGGCAAAAAGGTATTGCTGGTGGAAGATAATGAGTTAAATATGGAGATTGCTTCAGAGCTGTTGAAGTTTGTGAATTTACAAGTTGAACATGCTGAGAATGGTAAAGTTGCGGTAAATATTTTTAGGAACTCGAAAGAAAAGGAATATGCCTTGATTTTTATGGATATTCAAATGCCGCTGATGAATGGCTATGACGCTGCCAGGTGTATAAGGTCGTCAGAGCATCCTGCTGCCGGTACGATACCGATTATTGCCATGACGGCCAATGCTTTCAATGATGATGTTCAGGCTGCGTTTGATGCCGGGATGAATGGACATCTGGCAAAACCCATAGATGTGGAGGTTTTGTATAAAACAATAGCAAGGTATATTTGAGGGATTAATGATAAGCAAATGCCCGCCATGAATGTTGTTTCAGGGCGGATATTGAGTATGTTTGTTATTTTCTGCTTATGATGTAAGCCAAAAGGCGTAACCAGTGCAGGAGCT
>OHNL01000425.1_pt1 | contig 13421 bp, 9 predicted proteins | sample 1569591 | NCBI WGS metagenome assembly OHNL01 (sample SAMEA3879555, study PRJEB24766) | human gut metagenome | biome: human-associated habitat; feature: feces | place: USA | collected 1985/1987
GCTTGACTGTCCGTTTCTGTACGCATCCGCAAAGATGGGTCATGCAGTACTCGATCTGAACGATACCCCGAAGGATATGACTCCTCTGTTCGAGACCATTCTGAAATACATCCCGGCTCCGACCGGAGATCCGGAGGCAGGTACACAGCTTCTGATCAGCACCATCGACTACAACGAATACGTTGGACGTATCGGTGTCGGCAAAGTTGAAAACGGAACGATCCGCGTGAACCAGGACGTTATGCTGGTCAACCACCACGATCTGACTAAGAAGAAAAAAGTAAAGGTCAGCAAACTGTATGAATTTGACGGACTGAAAAAAGTAGAGGTTACTGAGGCAGGCATCGGTTCGATCGTTGCTGTTTCCGGTATCCCGGATATCCACATCGGAGATACGCTCTGCGGCGACCTGGACAACCCGGTTTCCATCCCGTTCCAGAAGATCTCTGAGCCGACCATCTCCATGAACTTCATCGTAAATGACAGCCCGCTCGCCGGTAAAGAAGGTAAATACGTAACTTCCCGCCACCTGCGCGACCGTCTGATGCGTGAGCTGAACACCGACGTTTCCCTCCGTGTCGAGGAGACGGATTCCGCAGACTGCTTCAAGGTTTCCGGCCGCGGAGAACTGCATCTGTCCGTCCTGATCGAGAATATGCGCCGTGAAGGATATGAATTTGCAGTCAGCAAAGCCGAGGTTCTCTATCACTACGATGAGAATGGCAAAAAACTTGAGCCAATGGAACTTGCTTACGTGGATGTACCGGATGAATTTACCGGCGCCGTCATCTCCAAACTGCAGCAGCGGAAAGGTGAACTTTTAAATATGGGTTCCATTGCCGGCGGTTATACCCGCTTAGAGTTTAAGATTCCTTCCCGTGGTCTGATCGGATATCGTGGGGAGTTCATGACCGACACCAAAGGAAACGGTATCATCAATACCATGTTTGACGGATATGAGCCATTCCGCGGTGAGATCGCTTACCGTTCTACCGGTTCCCTGATTGCATTTGAGACCGGTGAATCCGTAACTTACGGTCTGTTCTCCGCACAGGAGCGTGGTACGCTCTTTATCGGACCTGGCGAAAAAGTATATTCCGGTATGATCATCGGACAGAGTTCCAAAGCCGAAGATATTGAGTTAAATGTCTGCAAGAAAAAGCATCTGACCAATACACGTTCCTCTTCTGCAGATGAGGCACTGACTCTGGTTCCGCCTCGCAAATTAAGCTTAGAGCAGGCTCTTGACTTCATTGATACCGACGAGCTTCTTGAGGTAACTCCGGAAAGCCTGCGTATCCGCAAGAGAATTCTGGATCCTACGATGCGCAAGCGTGCTTCCATCGCCAAGAAAAATGCCATGAAATAAATAACAGGCAAAAACATACACTTACAATTACTCCACCTCCATGGTGGAGTAATTTTTTACAGGAGACGTTCCATGGATTTGAAGAATTTTACAAAACATTTGATTTATCAGAGTGCAAATACACAGATCCCGGATAACTTCAGCCGGTTTCAGATTCTGCATCCGGAATATTCGGCTCATGAAAGCGTTGTCAAAACCTATCCGCTTCCGGAAAATGAACATCTGTTTTCCCTGCTGTGGGATATTCATGACGGACATATGCTTTCTGCAACGATTCTGCCCTCCCAGCCCTCGTTCCTTTATGAAAAAGAGTTTACACCCGGCATGCGCACGCAGATGCACTCACACGAATATCTGGAATTGTTTTATATCATTGACGGAGAATACCGGCAGAAAATTCTGGGCAATGAATTTACTTTTCACCGGGGTGAAGTCTGCCTGATCGACAAAAACTGTCTGCATCAGGAAATCATGGAAGGAACTTCTGCCACACTTCTGTTTCTTGGCATTACCAATGTGATGTTTCAGGACATTATGAAACGGCAGATTACAACAGAGCGTATCAGCTCGTTCCTGAAGATGGCACTGATGGAACAGAAATCGCTCCAGCAATATCTGCATTTTCTCCCTCAGGCAGAGGAGGCAGTCTCACAGATGGATGAAACCATGACATCACTTCTTTTGGAATTACAGCGTCATGATGAGGCTTCTCCGATCATCTGTCGGGGACTTCTCCTGCGCATTTTTCGTATTTTAAATACACAATATGAATTTTCGCTGTCAAAAAAACTGCGACAGAAAATGAACTGGATTTTATATGAAGAAATTTCTGATTATATGAAGCAGCATATGAAAAACATTTCCATACGAATGCTCTGTGAAGAATTCCATTTTCAGGAAGATTATTTCAACCGGTTACTGAAAAACCGGACCGGAATGACTTATACGGAATATCTGCAGCATCTGCGTCTGCAGAAAGCCGAAGAACTGTTGCTGCACACCAGACTGACAATCGATGCGATTGCTGCCGAAGTCGGCTACAAAAACAAAGGATATTTCTACAAAATATTTACGGAACGGCACCGGATGACTCCGGCACAGTTCCGCAAAGAATCCTGTTGATATTTTATTTTATAAATCCCATTTCCAGTCACGGATCTCCGGCATATCAACACCATACTCATGAATGTACTGCTTGTGTTCTACAAGCTTGTCATTCATTTTCTGTGTCAGATAAGCGCCACGATTTCCTAACTGTGGAAGATGCTCAATTACGCTCTTTACCAGATGGAAACGGTCAATCTCATTCTGTACACGCATATCGAATGGTGTTGTGATGGTTCCTTCCTCCTGATATCCGTATACATGAATATTTCTGTTGGTACGACGATAGGTCAGCTCGTGGATCAGTGTATGATACCCATGGAATGCAAAGATGATTGGCTTATCTTTGGTGAACAGTGCATCGTACTCTGCATCTGTCAGACCATGCGGATGCTTGGTGCTTGGCTCAAGTTTCATCAGATCGACAACATTGATCACGCGAATCTTAATCTCCGGCATTGCCTTTCTTAAAATCGTAACTGCTGCTAATGTCTCCAGTGTCGGAGTATCTCCACAGCATGCCATAACCACATCAGGCTCCTGTCCCTGGTCGTTACTTGCCCACTCCCAGATGCCGATACCCTGTGTACAATGCTTTACTGCCTGTTCCATAGTCAGCCACTGCTGTCTCGGATGCTTGGATGTAACAAGCACATTCACATAATCGCGGCTTCTGATGCAGTGATCAAAGCAGGACAGCAGACAATTGGTATCCGGTGGCAGATAAAGACGTACCACATCTGCCTTCTTATTTGCAATATGATCTAAAAATCCCGGGTCCTGATGGGTAAATCCATTGTGATCCTGCTGCCATACATTGGATGTAAGAATCAGGTTCAGGGAAGCAATGGACTGTCTCCACGGAAGCTGGTTGCAAACCTTTAACCATTTTGCATGCTGTGCACACATTGAATCTACAACTCTGATAAATGCTTCATAACTTGCAAAGAATCCATGACGTCCTGTCAGAAGATATCCTTCCAGCCATCCTTCACACATATGCTCACTGAGCATACTCTCCATAATACGTCCGTCTCTTGCGAGGCAGTCATCAGTATCAAGCATTTCTGCGTTCCAGTCACGTTTCTGATATTCAAATACTTTGTACAGACGGTTGGACATACTTTCATCTGGTCCGAAGATACGGAAGTTCTTACTGTCTTCATTTAATTTGAAGATGTCGCGGATGTATCCGCCAAGTTCGATCATATCCTGAGCTTTTGTTTTGCCAGGCTGTACTTCAATACCGTAATCGCGGAAGTCCGGAAGACGAAGATCTTTCAGAAGAAGTCCGCCATTTGCATGTGGGTTGGCACCGAGACGTGCATTTCCCTTAGGAGCCAGTTCAGCCAGTTCCGGGATCAGGCGTCCGTTTTTATCAAACAGTTCCTGAGGACGATAGCTTTCCAGCCACTCCTTCAGAAGTTCAAGATGTTCCGGTTTTTCCATAGTGATCGGAACCTGATGAGCACGGAAAGAACCTTCAATCTGAAGTCCGTCAACAACCTTAGGACCTGTCCATCCCTTAGGAGTACGAAGGATGATCATTGGCCATACCGGACGTTCCGGATTATTGTTCTCACGGGCGTTCTTCTGGATCGCTTTGATTTCTTCGATCACTGTGTCCATTGTTTCAGCCATCTTCTTGTGCATTGTCATTGGGTCGTCACCTTCAACGAAATATGGTTTCCAGCCACAGCCCTTGAAGAAGCATTCAAGTTCTTCATGAGAAAGACGGGAGAAGATAGTCGGGTTGCTGATCTTATATCCATTTAAGTGAAGAATAGGAAGTACAGCACCGTCTGTGATCGGGTTCAGGAATTTGTTGGACTGCCATGAAGTAGCAAGCGGCCCTGTTTCAGCTTCACCGTCACCGACAACAACTGTAGCGATAAGATCTGGGTTGTCCAGAACAGCACCAAAGCCGTGAGCAATTGAATATCCAAGTTCTCCACCCTCATTGATAGAACCTGGTGTTTCTGGAGCACAGTGACTCGGAACTCCGCATGGGAATGAGAACTGCTTGAACATTTTCTTCATGCCTTCCTCATTCTGGCTGATGTTCGGATAAACTTCACTATAAGAACCTTCCAGATAAGTGTTGGCGATCAGGAAGTTTCCGCCATGTCCTGGACCGGAAAGAAGAATCATATCCAGATCATAACGTTTGATGACACGGTTGCAGTGTACATAGATGAAGTTTTGTCCAGGTACGGTTCCCCAGTGTCCGACGATTTTTTTCTTGATCTGATCCATAGTTAATGGCTCTCTCAGAAGCGGATTGTCAAGAAGATAGAGCTGTCCGGCAGACAGATAGTTAGCTGCACGCCAGTAAGCATCGATTTTGTCAAGCATTTCCTGGTTTAAAGGCTGCTTTTCCAGACATAATTTGTTGTCTTCCATTTTCTTACCTCTTTCTTTGTCTTTGATGTGTATAGCTTAAGATGTCGAAGATATCTGTATAAGAAATTTTCTGGTGGTAGTTAATGATAAACGTTTCTCAACAGATAAGTTGGAGTGTTACTTTGTTATTTTTTAACCGAACACATCCTATCATATCAGAAATGAAACGTAAAATAGAAATATTGCATTGTAATTATAAGTTTTTGATATGGATGTACGGATAAAAATACAAAGGAAGAGAAGTATCTACATATATAAAAAGGATTTAGTTCGAAAAGGATTTAGAGCGAACGAAAAATAAAATACAATTTGATTCGACATGTTTGCCAAAAACAATACAAGTAAATGGAAAAATGAAAGTTGTATTGCTTTCTAAAGAAAATATGAAGAAAAATCCAAAAAGTGCACAAAAAATTCATTTTTTGTTCATAATTATAGCGTCTAAGACTGTCAAAACGCACAAAAAGATAGAAAAACACACATAAAAGCAATGGAAAACAACTTGCAACGATACAACTTTGTGAGAAAAAATGGTTGTATTTTATTGCGAAACCGGACAGGTTAAGTATATAATTGAATCATCAAATAAATAGAAAACGGAGGAGACATTATGAAGAGAGTTCTCAAAAAAGTAACAGCAGCTCTTCTGGCAGCAACAATGGTAGTTGGACTTGCTGCATGTGGAAGCGGCAATGGTGGCTCAGGTAACAAGAGCAGCAAATCAGGAAAGGTTAAAATCGGAGTTTCTATCTGGTCTTCAACAGACGTTCTTGGATCACAGTGTAAGAAGATCCTTGATGAAGCAGCAAAAGCTCTTGATGTCGAAGTACAGTATGTTGACCAGGGACATGTATCTGAGAAAGTTACCGCTTCTGTTGAGCAGTTGGCAGCAGCAGGATGTCAGGGAATTATCATCTGTAACTCATCTGATACAGAGATGACTTCCGCAATTAAGACCTGTAATGACAATAAAGTATATCTGGCACAGTTCTTCCGTGTTATCAGTCAGGAAAACAGTGCAGATATTTATCAGGCAGCAAAAGATTCTGATTATTATATCGGAGCTGTTCACGAGGATGAGCCGGCAAACGGTGAAGAACTTGTAAACATTCTTTTAAACAAAGGTGACAGAAACATTGGTCTGATCGGCTGGGAGCAGGGAGATGCTACATGGCTCGGCAGATGGGAAGGCTATAAAGCTGGCGTAGATAAGTGGAACGAAGAACATCCAGATGATCAGGCAAAGCTTTCTGAGCCACAGTACGCAGGAACAACTTCCGAAGGTGGTTCTAAGGCAGCAGAAGCTCTGATGGCAGCAGATCCAAACCTGGATGCACTTATTCCAGCAGGTGGTGGTGGAGATCCTCTCCAGGGTGCAATCGCAGCAGTTGAGCGTGCCGGAAAGACCGCAGATATCGACATCGTTTCTACAGACTTCCTTCCAGACCTTGGAGACAGACTTGAGAATGGTTCCATGGCTGGTGAGTCCGGAGGACATTTCTGTGATCCATTGATCGCATTCATGATGGTATACAATGCAGTAAAGGGTAACTACAAAGACTTTGGTGGTAAGTTCGAAGATGTTCCATTCCCATATCTGTATGTATCATCTGCAGATGATTACAAGAATTATGAGAAGTATTTCGTAGATCAGCTTCCATATACCGATCAGGAACTGGTTGATATGTCTAAGCTGAGTCTGGAAGACTTAAGAATTACTGCACAGAGCGTATCTATTGAAGATGCAGCAGCACGTGCGGGTAAATAAAACAATAACCACAAGGGGTGGCGCTGCTTGCGGCGCCACCTTTTTCCATCAATGTGACGTTTATCAGAATTGACAAAAAGAGGTAGATAATATGAGTACTACGAAAAAATTTTCGGGAAAAGCAATGGGGTATCTGATCCTGCTCGGTCTGGTTGTGCTTTCCTGGGCCATCTTTAAAATACTTTCGCCGCATAACTTTGGATCTTTCGGCAATATGCTTAACTATTTTCAGGCCAGCCTGATTGCAACTGTTGGTGCCGTAGGATTCTACTTTGTAATGGTAATGGGAATGTTCGACTTTTCCATTGGCGCAAATATCATGCTTTCCGCAATCGTTGGGTGTGTATTCGCCACCCGTTTTAATCTCGGATATTTCGGATTGATCGTCGGATGTATCTTAACAGGAACAATTGTCGGTGCATTAAACGGTATGTTTTATGTAAAACTCCGTATCCCGTCCATGATTGTAACAACAGGACTTGCACTGATCTATGAGTCTCTGGCAAACTACATTGCAGGCGGCGTAGAGCAGACACTTCCATCCAATTTACGTGCATTTGGCCAGATGCCTTGGGATATCATCCTTGCACTTGTGGCATGTGTCGTTGCTTACATATTCTTAAATTACACAAAAATTGGAACATACACCTATGCTATCGGCAGTGATGAGTTTGTTGCCAAGAACATGGGTATTAACGTAAATAAGTATAAAGTTCTTGCATTTATTTTAAGTGGTGCATTCCTCGGTGTTATGGCGATCCTGACCATCAGTTACGGATCTTCCATGGTAGCCGTTACCGGAATGGCATCTATGAGCCGAAACTTCGTACCGACCATGGGATGTTTCTTTGGTCTGGCATTTAAGAAATACGGAATGCCACTTCCGGCAATTATCATCGGTGAGTTTGTCATCAACATCATCTTCTTCGGTTTCATTGCTCTTGGAGCACCAACCGCTATCCAGGATGTGATCACAGGACTTGCACTGCTTATTATCATTACTCTGACAACAAAGGCTACAAAGGGCGAGATCGTCAAGTAATGAAAGGGGGAAGACAGCAATGAGTGAAGTAAGATTACAAGTAAAAAATCTCTGCAAGAACTTCGGTATTACAAAAGCCGTACAGAACGTTTCCTTTAACGTTAACAAGGGAGAAGTTCATGCACTGATCGGAGAAAACGGCTCCGGAAAATCCACCCTGACCAACATGCTTACCGGTATTTACAGCATTGGCAGCGGTACATTTATTCTGGATGGCAAGGAAGTTCATCCAAAGAATCAGGTAGAAGCAAACAATGAAGGAATCTCCATCATTGTACAGGAGCTTGGTACATTGTCCGGACTGACTGTTGCAGAGAATATTTTCCTCGGTCATGAGGATCAGTTCGTACACTGTGGCATCAAAAATACAAATGCCATGAACAAAAAAGCAACAGAGCTGTTAAAGCAGTATGGATTTGAAAGAATCAAGGCTGCTGATATGATCGACTCTTACAACTTCGAGGATCGTAAGCTCGTAGAGATCGTAAAGGCAACCTACTTTAATCCAAAGATCGTTGTTATTGATGAGACAACGACAGCGCTTTCCCAGGAGGGGCGTGAAGAACTGTACAAACATATGGAGCGTATCCGAAAGAGCGGCAACACCGTCATCTTTATTTCCCACGATCTCCCGGAGATCATTGAGAAATCCGATACAATCACCATTCTCCGTGATGGTGTATACATTGATACCGTAAAGAGTAAAGATGTCAACGAAAATGATTTAAAGAAACTCATGGTTGGACGTGAAGTAACGGGCGATTACTACCGCAGCGATTACGGGGAGAAAGTTTCCGATGAAGTCGTACTTTCGGTAAAGGATGTAACCGTTCCGGGATTGATCGAGAATGTAAGTTTTGATCTGCACAAAGGTGAGATCCTTGGATTTGGTGGACTTTCCGAGTCTGGTATGCATGAGATCGGTAAAGCAATCTTTGGTGCATCCTATGACAGGGAAGGAACCGTAGAGCTGGCAGATGGAACCCAGATCAACGATATTCCGACCGCAATCAAGCACAGTATTGCATATACATCGAAGGATCGTGATAATGAGTCGGTTGTGTTAAACCAGAGTATCGGAGATAACATTTGTCTGCCGTCACTGGATGAACTGTCCGGACCGGCACATCTGATCAGCGATAAGAAGAAAAAGGATTTTGCAAACAAATTTGCAAAGCAGATGTCCGTTAAGATGGTCGATGTCAACCAGTTCGTTTCCAACCTGTCCGGTGGAAATAAGCAGAAAGTCGTTCTGGCAAGATGGATCGGAAAAGATTCCGATATCGTTGTACTCGACAGCCCGACACGAGGCATTGATATCAAGGTAAAGCAGGATATTTACCAGTTGATGAATCAGATGAGAAAAAATGGAAAATCCATTATCATGATTTCGGAAGAGCTGATGGAGCTGATCGGTATGTGTGACCGCATCATGATCATGAAAGACGGCAAGATCAGCGGAGAACTTGAGCGTGACCAGAACCTTGATGAAAACGGTCTTATTTCTATGATGGTATAAGGAGGCAGCTATGGGAAGTCAAGCAAGTGTAAATACAAACGATAAAGAGCAGCAGCTCAAGAAAGCATCAAAAATGTCGCTGATCCGTTCACTTCTTCCAATTGTAGGACTGGTGGTTATTTTCCTGTTATTCAATTTCCTGACAGATTTTCGAATGATGGGTAATATGTCACTGGTACTCTCACAGGTATATGTGACGATGATTTCTGCGATGGGCGTATTTTTCATTATGACAATGGGTGGTCTGGATTTCTCTCAGGGATCTATCCTCGGAATTTCTTCCATTGTGGTATGTATGCTCTCAAAATACAGCATTCCGCTGGCAATTATAGGTGGTATTGCAGCAGGAGCGGCAATCGGTGCGATCAACGGTTACTTCTATGTAAACCGTAAGATCAAATCCTTCATTGTAACAATTTGTACCATGTTCTTATTCCGTGGTTTTATCAAGTACCTGACAACCAACGCTCCGGTAGCCGGATCTGCAAAGCTGATCAATTATGACAGCACAGCACTGAAAGTTGCCTGCACGGTTGTGATACTTGCTATTGGATTTGTGGCATTCCGTTTTACAAAATTCGGAACTTATTTAAAGGCAATCGGTGCAGGAGAAAAAGCAGCAATGTTCTCCGGTATCCGCACCGACAAAATGAAATTCCTGATCTATGTACTGGCAGGTGCCATCACAGGATTTGCAGCATTTATCAATGTTATCAAAGTCGGATCTGTTACATCTTCCGGTGGTAATCAGCTGGAGACACAGATTCTGATAGCCCTGGTATTAGGTGGTATGCCAATTTCCGGTGGTGCAAAAGTTCGTTTCGAAAATATTATTGTCGGATCTTTACTTTACATCGTATTGAACAGTGGATTAACCATGATGGGATTCTCTACACAGATGATGCAGCTGATCCAGGGTATTGTATTCCTGATCTTCGTTGCAGTATTTGCAGATCGTGAGTCTATTCAGGTTATCAAGTAAAAACATAAAAAGGCAAATGGAGAGGCTATGCGTAATACAGAACAGGATAATTTGAAATATCAGAAATTATATCATTGGGCACATACGTTAATCACCAGTGGCGTAATTAAAAATATGGATAAGTTTCCGTCTGAGACCATTCTGCAGAAGAAATTCGGTTATTCCAGGCAGACGGTGCGCACAGCTCTCCAACAGTTAGAGGATGAGGGGCTGATCACCCGGGTACGCGGAAGCGGAACGTACGTGTCTTATGAAGGCAGTACCGAGAACGAATCGCGTCAACGGGTTGGTCTGCTCCTTAGTTATTATTCCGATTATTTATTTCCGCAGGTGTATGATGGAATTGAATCTGCGCTGACAGAAAAGGGATATGGGATTGAGGTTGCGGTAACCAAAAACCGTCTGAATGATGAGGCACTTTATCTGGAAGGACTGATAAAAAGCAATGTTTCCGGATTGATTATCGAAGGTTCGCGGTCCGCGTTTCCCAATCCAAATATCCGCCTGTTCAGAGAAATTCGAAAGCGCAACATACCGACGCTTTTTATCCATAATCATTATGAAAATCAGCTGTTTGACAGCGTAGAGATGGAAGACGCCAGAGCGGCATACGAGTTGACAAAGATACTGATCGAACACGGACATCGCCGGATTGGTGGAATTTTTAAATATGATGATATGCAGGGAATTGAGCGCTATAAAGGATTTATCCAGTGTCTTTCCGATTATGGCATGAAATTCGATGATGATTGTGTGCGGTGGTATTCCACGAAAGATATGGATGAAAAGCTCAGCAAGAAGGGAATGCTCCGGATGTATCGCAGGACAAAGGATTGTACCGCAATGATTGTATACAACGATGAAGTCGCCGGATATTATATGGAATTTCTGGCAGATCGCGGGCTTTCCGTTCCGGAAGATGTCTCGGTGGTATCTTTTGATGATGCGGAGCTGCAGCAGGAGCAGAAAGTGAAATTACTATCGGCTGTGCATCCGAAGTATCAGTTGGGGCGGATTACGGCCAAAAATCTTTTGCGGATGATGGAGGATGAGAACTGGCAGGAAAGAAATTATTCGTATCGTTTTCCGGTGAAGCTAAATGACGGAAATTCCGTGCGGGCGATCGATAGGAGATAAGGATGAAAAGACATCTGTTTTCTTTTAAAAAATAGAAAGCAGATGTTTTTTTGTTGAAAAAATATGGGATGATTGACAGGAAAGAAGCCATTAGAGTATCATAGGCTTAGCAATGGATCAGGGAGTAGAAAAACGTGACAACATTTGAAATGCTGCAGGAACTGCTTGCGCAAAATGAATTTGAACTTTTGTTGCCGGAGGATTATACAGCGAATACAACAGAGCAGGATATCCGGTTGGTTTATCAAATGAATGATACCGTGGAGAGTTTTCTTGTTTTTCGGAAAGCAATCTTCACAGGCACATACAAAAAGGATTATGAAGGGAAACTGGATGCCTCTTATGACCGGGATCAGGACCGGTATGTGCTTGGGGTGCGGCAGGGAGACAGTGTTATTACCCTGTTTTATCAGAAGCTGGAGCTGGAAGTAAATCTATATAACTATGGAGAGATTGCACATTTCTGGGTTCCGCGGTATGAAAATCTGCGTCAGCTGGAATTTCGGATTGCAGTGCTGTGGGACAAGTATACCTATTTGGGGGAAAATTACTGCAGTGAGGGGGAAAAGCATCTGGTTCATCTGGCGGATGTCCCGGCACTTAATTTCTGTTCTTACTGTGCTGCACCGGAACCGTATATGGTGCCACATGAGATGCCGAAAGAGTCTTTCCTGCAGGGCATGGATGTGATGGAGCAGCTGGCGAAGCAGGCGAAAGACTGGCTGCTGGTTGGCTGGATTCGCTTTTATCGCAGACATCCGTCAACAATTGTAACCAGGTGGGTGGCACACGTCCTGCACCATAGCATTCATTTTGGCTTTGTGAAAACACTTACGGAAACGATCAAAAAGGAGACGGCCATCTATCCGCGACGCCTGTTTGGAAAAAGCGGAGAGGAACGGCTGGCACTGTGCCTGAAAAAAGCAAACGCACGGAAGGAAGAACTGGAAAAGACGGGCGCATATGTAGAAATTGTGCGGCAGGAGCCATTTACAATTGCAAAAGATCAGCTGGATTTAAAGGTGTATCTGCTGGTCAGCCGCCAGGGGATGGTAAACCAGAAGATTCAGGTGGAGGAAATAGAGTTGTAATATGGCGGCTATTTTTGTGGCTTATTGTTATCTTTGCCAAAGGTATATCCACGACCAAAGCAGGTTAGGCCGAAACTTACCACTGCTATAAAGTCGACAATACTCATGGCTTAGCCCTCCTTTCCAGCGGATTTCTATGTAATCAGAGAGTAACAATAACGAATAAAAAGACAATCAGGTTAGAATTTGATTGAAAGACTTTTTCTAAAATGATAGTATAGATACATGGGAAACTAGAGAGCCGGGCGGCTTACCCTCCTACTTCGGAGGGGTCAACCCTCCAGACGCAAGAAAGGAGGGTGTTGCCAATGTATATTACATACTCTGATTTGATTCAGACAGGAATATTCATTTGCGCCCTTGTGAGTCTGTGCTATAAGATTTTCAAGGACAAAAGAAAATAGCCGCCACTACCCCAATAGTGACGGCTGTTACATTGTAACAAGCTAGTTATAAAGGGTAGGCCGTGTGTATCTGACTTTCCCTTTTTGTATCTATAGTCTATCATATTCGAAAAGTGAATTCAAGTACTATTTCCCTTCAGTTGTCACCGACAACCCCGGCGTTACTGCTTACGCTTTGCGTAAACAGTAACGGGATTTTGCCGATGCTTCGCATCCTAAATCGGCAAAATCCGCATCCAGGACATTATATTATGGTATTTTCGGTGCCGAAAATACCTACTTGGAATAGCTGTTGCATATTTTCATGAATATGGCGACATTTTAATCAGTTCTCTTCGATCTCTTCACACATCAGGGCTTCTTTCCTGCGCTCAAATTCCTCATACATCAGTCCGCGCTCTGCGGTTTCGATCTCGCCTAACTGGTTATCGTAGGGATCGGTGCGCCAGTATTTCTTTTCGACGGTAAAAGGTGCCTGAAAGGTGCGGTTGGCGACCATGCGGTATGGGTCAAGGTTTCCGAAATAGAAGCGGCGGCGTTCCTCGTTCTCGGCGCGGACAGCTCCAATCCCGTAAGAGGGATCCGCGTAGATCCAGCCGAAC
>OHNL01000444.1_pt1 | contig 12785 bp, 9 predicted proteins | sample 1569591 | NCBI WGS metagenome assembly OHNL01 (sample SAMEA3879555, study PRJEB24766) | human gut metagenome | biome: human-associated habitat; feature: feces | place: USA | collected 1985/1987
GAGTGAAATCATTGAGACTTCTGACCAATAATCCGGACAAAGTCTATGGACTTGGTGGGTTTGGACTGAAGATCAATGAAAGAGTACCGCTGGAGATCCCACCCCAGAAGTATGATCTGAAATATATGAAGACAAAACAGGAAAAGATGGGGCATATGCTTCGTTTTGAATAAGAGGATAAATATAATATTAAGTATCTATGGTGTCAACCTGACATCAACATTATAAAAAAGGAGATAAAAAAATGAACGTTTTAGAAGGAAAATTAACAGGGGCAGAGGACATTAAGATTGGGATCGTGGCAGCGAGGTTTAATGAATTTATCGTGTCAAGACTGATCGGGGGTGCACTTGACGGGTTGAAGCGCCATGATGTACCGGAGGAGCAGATTGATCTGGCATGGGTGCCGGGGGCATTTGAAATCCCATTGATCGCAAAGAAGATGGCAATGAGTAAAAAGTATGATGCCGTGATCTGTCTGGGAGCTGTGATCCGCGGAAGCACAAGCCACTACGACTATGTCTGCAATGAAGTATCCAAGGGTGTGGCTGCCGTTTCCCTGGAGAGCGAAATTCCGGTAATGTTTGGTGTGGTTACAACGGAAAATATCGAGCAGGCAATTGAGCGTGCGGGAACGAAAGCTGGAAACAAGGGGTATGATTGTGCACTGGGTGCTGTGGAGATGGTAAATCTCATCCGCCAGATTTAAAAAGAAAAGGACAATGCAGGCACGATATGAAAATATAAGCTATGTAGTATGATATAACTAATTAAAATTAGTTGATAAAAACTATCAGAAAAAATGCTTGCTATTTTTCAATATGTCAGATATAATCTTTCTTGGGTTAGATACAACTAACTTCCTTGTGTAAATCATTGGAAGACTCCTTCGCAAACACATAACTGCTGAGTGTGTTTAACGGAAGTACAGACGACGCCATTACCGCTTCCGGAAGGAGTTCTTCGCATATCGAAAGGAGAACAAAAAAGATGAATTATCTGGAGATTGAAAAAGTAATTGGGAGAGAAATTTTAGATTCGAGAGGAAACCCCACTGTGGAAGCAGAGGTTACATTGATAGATGGTACAATCGGAAGAGGCATGGCACCAAGCGGTGCATCCACCGGTGAGTTTGAAGCATTAGAACTTCGCGACGGAGACAAGAGCCGTTACCTTGGAAAGGGCGTGCAGAAAGCCGTTGAAAACATCAACACCGTGATCAACGGGACACTGCAGGGGATGGATGCATCCGACACCTATGCAATTGACAAGGCAATGATCGATGCGGACGGAACAAAGGACAAGTCCAAACTCGGAGCAAATGCAATTCTTGCCGTTTCCATCGCATGTGCCAGAGCGGCAGCAATTTCACTGGATATTCCGCTTTACCGTTTCCTTGGCGGAACTTCCGGGAACCGTCTTCCGGTTCCAATGATGAATATCGTAAACGGTGGATGCCACGCACTGTCTTCCGGACTGGATGTACAGGAATTTATGATTATGCCGGTAGGAGCCCCTTCCTTTAAAGAATGTCTCAGATGGTGTGCGGAAGTATTCCATGCACTGGCTTCTATTTTAAAGGACAGAGGACTTGCCACATCCGTTGGGGATGAGGGTGGTTTTGCACCGGCACTGAAATCGGATGAGGAAGCAATCGAGACCATTCTTGAGGCAGTAAAGAAAGCCGGATATGAGCCGGGGAAGGACTTTAAGATTGCAATGGATGCCGCTTCTTCCGAGTGGAAGACAGGAAAGAAGGGCGAGTACAAACTGCCAAAGGCCGGAACTGTATATACTTCTGAACAGCTGATTGATCATTGGAAAAAGCTTGTGGAGAAATATCCGATCATTTCCATAGAGGATGCACTGGATGAAGAGGACTGGGAAGGATGGCAGAAGCTTACCGCCGAGCTGGGGGACAAAGTACAGCTTGTCGGTGATGACCTTTTCGTTACCAATACCGAGCGTCTGGCAAAGGGAATCAGCCTTGGCTGCGGAAACTCCATTCTGATCAAGTTAAACCAGATTGGTTCCGTTTCCGAAACTTTAGAGGCAATCAAGATGGCACACAAAGCCGGATACACAGCCATTTCTTCTCACCGTTCCGGAGAGACAGAAGATACCACAATCGCAGATCTGGCTGTCGCATTAAATACCTGTCAGATCAAGACCGGTGCACCGAGCAGAACAGAGCGTGTGGCAAAATACAACCAGTTACTCCGTATCGAAGAAGAACTTGGCGCAGCAGCTGTTTATCCGGGTATGGGAGCATTTAACGTACAGAAGTAGTATCCGGATATTATAATTGACAATATCAAATTTTTGTTTTACATACTTCTATTTTTTCTTCTTATTTGAGAGAGACCGTAAGGTCTCTCTCATTTTGTGCATGTATCCGAAAAAAGCAGAAAAATTTTAAAAAGTGCAAAACATTGACGATACAGGCATAAGAAACTATAATAGGGACAGAAACAAAAGAGGGAGGGAATTGTTTGTGAAAAAGAAGGGTAATATTTCTATTAAAGCAAAATTACTTGGAATTATTATTCCGGTAGTAATTGCGATTATACTGATTCTGGTGTTTACCGCATATCATGTATCATCCGGAATTATCGAGAGTTATTCCAAAAATTTACTGGAATCTTCGGTAAACAGTCAGGCATCAAAAATTGAGGCATGGCTTGAGGAAAATCTGGCATCCATGCAGATGGCAAAGACCATGATTGAAAAATTGCACCCGGATGAGGCGCAGCTGCAGACTATTTTGGATGCATCCTGCGGATACAGTGAAAATTATCCGGATGGTTTTTTCCTTGCAGATGCCAATGGCAGCTTTTTAAAAGGTACAGACTCCAAAAAGCAGGAGCCGAATCCGAAAGAGAGTATGTGGTATCAGGAAGGAATGACAAGAGTTAATATGGCAGTCGGTTCTGCACACCAGAATCCGGACGGAACGAATGTTGTCAGTGCATCCGGACTTTTGAATGACGGTTCAGATACCGTGCGTGTAATTGCAGCCGATATGACATTGGACCGTATTTCCGTGATTGTAAATTCTTTTATCGAAATGCACGATGCAGAGGCATTTCTTGTGGACAAGGACAGCAGCGTGATCCTTGCAAGCAGGGATTCCGATCTGATTTCCAAGACACTGGGGGCAGACGGACAGAGTGCATTTTATAAAGATGTGGAGAAAAAGGTTTCCGGCAAATCGTATGATTTCTGTACACTTGATGGAAATATGACAGTATTTAAGGAAGTAAACGGAACCAACTGGCTGCTGGTTTCTTATGTTCCTACGCGTGTTGTACTTGCGGATCTGGTAGGATTGCGGAATCTTATGATCATTTTCAGCATTATTTCGATCCTTGTATTATGTGTTCTGATCGAACGTGTGACGCATGTGGTGATTCGTCCGGTGAAGGAGATGACAAGGGTAATTACCAGCATGGCATCCGGTGACTTTACCGTATCCATGAAGGTGAAAGGAAATGATGAGATTGCTGTGATGGGGCGCAGCGTGGAACATTTTATTGCATCAATGAAGGAAATGATCCGGCAGATGGGACATGTTTCCGACCGCCTGGAAAAACAGGCTGGATCAAGCAAGAATGTTTCGGGTGAAATGAATTCTGCTGCAAATATCCAGTCACAGTCCATGACGGAGCTGAATGCAACGGTTGATCAGCTGTCGGTTTCCGTCAATGAAATCGCACAGAACGCAACCCAGCTTGCCGGTGTTGTTGCGGATACCAAAGAGGACAGCGATAAAGTAGAAGATAAGATGCGTACCACTGTGGAAGTATCAGAAAAAGGAAAAGCCGATATGGAGAGTGTTGGAAATGCGCTTCATAATATCGAAATTTCCATACATAACCTCGAAGAAGCGGTTGATAAAGTGGGTACGGCTTCCGGAGAAATCGTAGATATTATAAAACTGATCGGGGATATTGCGGAGGAAACCAACCTGCTCTCCTTAAATGCATCGATTGAAGCAGCGCGTGCAGGGGAAGCCGGACGTGGATTTGCGGTAGTTGCCTCACAGATTGGGGTGCTTGCAAAAAACAGTGCGGATTCGGTAGCGCATATTACATCACTCATCAATGAAATCAACGGACTTGTGGATGATGCCGTCAAACAAGGCAGAAGCAGTGCCAGCGATATCGAAAGCAGTGCGGATCTGATTCATACAGCGGTGGATACATTTGACCAGATTTTCCAGAATATCCAGGAAACCAGCCATCTGATAGAGGGTGTGGTAGAAAAAATCAACCAGGTGGATCAGGTGGCAACCAATGTTGCCGCAATTTCCGAAGAACAGGCGGCAAGTTCGGATGAAATTCTTGCCACTTCGGAATCCATGCTCCAGCAGGCAAAGAGTATTTCCAAGAATAGTGAACAGGTCGAAGAGGAAGCCGGAAATCTGGCAGAATCTGCAGACCAGCTGGCGGATCAGGTCAAGCAGTTTCAGATATAGGGAGGGTAAAAGGTCATGAAGAAAGGAATCAGTTGTATGATATGCGCCCTGCTTCTTGTGGGCTGCATGGCAGGATGCGGCAGTACCGGAGGCAAATCCGGCAGTGGAAACGGAATCAAAATCATGATGTCGTTGTCACAGGGAGATGATTTCCGTAACACGATTGTGGAACAGGCAAAAAAGACAGCACAGGAAAAAGGTGCAACACTGGATGTCTATGATGAGGATGGTTCACTGGAGAGTCAGGTGGAACATATCAAACAGGCAGTAAAAGAAAAATACGATGTGATTTTATGTGGACCGGTTAATGCAGATACCGCGCTGGAACTGGAATCACTTGCAGACGGAATTCCTGTTATCTTTTATAACAGTTGTCCGGATGCATCGTATCTGGAGGCCGGAAAATATATGTATGTAGGTTCCGATGAAAATGTAGCGGGAAAGTATCAGGCAGAGTATATCCTTGATAAGTTTTCTTCTTCGGATGAAATCAATGTGGCAATCTTCAAGGGACCAAAGAACCATTCGGCAACGAAAGGACGTACGGGTGCATTGAAGGATACATTGAATGCGTCCGGCAAGAAAATCAATTATGTATTTGAGGATAATGCAGACTGGGATCAGGCAACGGCACAGAAGATGTTTGAACTTTTCTTAAAGACTGGACAGTCCTGTGATGTTGTGGCATGTAACAACGATTCCATGGCGATGGGAATTGTCGATGCATGCAAAGAGGCAGGAATAAACGGCATGCCGATTCTCGGAATTGATGCAACAGCCGGCGGATGTGCGGCAATCGAGTCTGGAGATATGGCGTTTACCGTGTATCAGTCAGGCACCGGACAGGGAAAAATGGCTATAGAAACAGCAATTGCAATTGTAAACGGTTCGGATGTGACAAAACTCGAAGGAGCAACCAAAGATGGACTGTATGTATGGGTTCCATTTGAAAAAGTGGACAGCAGCAATGTAAAAGACTACGAATAGACTTGAAAAAGCACCGCTGTTTTGGGATAATAAAAAAAGTTGAACAAAAGGCAGGTGCAGATATGGAAAATAGGATAGAAATTACGGACTTTTTGGCACCGGAGCTGGATGTGTACGCGCGGCTGACGGAAAATCAGCTGCTGAACCGTGCGCATCCGGAAGAAGGAATGTTTATTGCCGAAAGTCCAAAGGTGATTGAGCGGGCACTGGATGCGGGATGCATACCGGTGTCTTTGCTTATGGAAACAAAACATGCTCAGGGAGAAGCAAAAGAAATGATCGAAAGATGCGGGGATATTCCGGTGTATACGGCAGAATTTGATGTGCTGACAAAGCTGACCGGTTTTGCTCTGACCAGAGGGGCACTTTGTGCCATGTACCGGCCGAAGCTGCAGGAACCGGAGGAGATTTGTGCCAAAGCCAGACGCATTGCAGTACTCGAAAACGTGGTAAATCCAACCAATGTCGGTGCTATTTTCCGTTCGGCAGCTGCGCTTCATATGGATGCGGTGCTTCTGACGCCGGGCTGCAGTGATCCGCTGTACCGGCGCGCCATCCGGGTGAGCATGGGAACCGTATTTCAGATTCCGTGGACATACCTGCAGACGGAAAATGGAGTAAAAAATCCACCCAGTCAGGCGGCAGGAGCAGATATTGGACATCTGCACCGAATGGGATTTCGTGTGGCAGCCATGGCACTTTCCGAAGATTCGGTTGGAATTGATGATCCGGCACTTGCTGCAGAAGAAAAGCTGGCGGTTGTGCTTGGCACGGAAGGGGATGGCCTGGCAGGACATACGATTGCGGACTGCGATTATACGGTCTGTATTCCGATGTCACATGGCGTGGATTCACTCAATGTAGCGGCGGCAAGCGCCGTGGCATTCTGGCAGCTGGGGAATAAATAATTGTACAATTAAGCATTAATGTGGTACACTATATATTGTTTTTATTAGCTTACAATACTTTTCAAAGGAGAAATATATATCATGAAACTCGGCATTGTCGGACTCCCAAACGTGGGAAAAAGTACATTATTCAATTCACTGACCAAAGCAGGTGCCTTATCTGCGAACTATCCGTTTGCGACCATCGATCCAAACGTAGGAATCGTTTCGGTTCCGGATGAGAGAATCGTAAAGCTCGGTGAACTTTATCATACAAAAAAGGTGACACCTGCCACGATCGAATTTGTTGATATTGCAGGACTTGTAAAGGGTGCCAGCAAGGGAGAGGGACTCGGAAACCAGTTCCTTGCCAATATCCGGGAGGTCGATGCGATTGTACATGTAGTGCGCTGTTTCGAGGATACCAATATTATCCACGTCGACGGTTCCATTGATCCGGCGCGTGATATCGAGACTATCAATCTGGAACTGATCTTTTCGGATATTGAGATTCTCGACAGAAGAATTGCAAAGATTGCCAAGCAGGCAAGAATGGACAAGACACTTGCCAAGGAGTTAGAACTTGTTGAGGCAGTCAAGGCACATCTGGAAGATGGAAAGATGGCGAGAACCTTTGAGGTGCCGGATGATGATGACGCACAGATTTGGTTTAAGGGATACAACCTCCTCACGGCAAAGCCTACCATCTATGCTGCAAATGTAGCAGAGGATGATCTGGCCGATGATGGAGCTTCCAATCCGCATGTGGCAAAAGTGCGTGAGATGGCAAAAGAAGAAGGTGCAGAAGTATTTGTGATCTGTGCACAGATCGAGCAGGAACTTTCCGAACTTTCCGATGAAGAGAAAAAGGAATATCTTGATGACCTCGGCGTTTCATCCAGTGGTCTGGATAAGCTGGTAGCGGCAAGTTACAGTCTGCTGGGACTGATCAGTTTCCTGACAGCCGGCGAAGATGAGTGCCGTGCATGGACCATTAAAAAAGGAACCAAGGCACCACAGGCAGCCGGAAAGATCCATACGGATTTTGAACGTGGATTTATCAAGGCAGAGGTTGTCAATTATCAGGATCTGCTGGATAACGGAAGCCTTGCGGCAGCCAGAGAAAAAGGAATCGTTGGCATGGAAGGAAAGGATTATGTGGTTAAAGACGGTGATGTGATTCTTTTCAGATTTAATGTCTAGTCAAGAAATATGTGATAGTTATGTGGGAGCATATGACAGAGCAGCAGTATCAACATGAGGTTATTGTGCCGGACAAAGGCTTTCCGTTTAAACTTTTTTTATTCGAGGGATACAGCGGAAAATATATCAGGGAGAAACACTGGCACCGGTCCATTGAGATTTTTGCAGTGCAGGAAGGAGAACTTGATTTTATTCTTGACACAACGCATTATCATCTGGGGGAAGGCGAGTTCATCATTGTCAACAGCAACGAGGTGCATGCGATCCATGCGAACAGGCCGAATCACACGATTGTGCTGCAGATTCCGCTGAATCAGTTCGCGTCGTACTTTACGGGCGAGCAGTTTATCTGGTTTTCGCACAGTGAACGGACATACGATGAGCAGGTGGCATGTCTGATCTTTCGTATGTATAAGGTGTATCGGATGCAGACAGATGGCTATGATTTTGAAATTTTAAGTATGTTTTATCAACTATTACATATTCTGGTAAAGAAATACAGGAAGCTGGATGTGCAGGATGAATTGCTCAAAAGCAATCAGCAGCTGAACCGGCTCGGTATGATTACATCCTATCTCAAGGATCATTATATGGAAGATATTTCGCTTGGAAAACTGGCGGGAATATTTGGATATTCGCCGTCTTATCTGTCAAAAATGTTTGCACGCTATGCGGGCATCAATTATAAGGATTATCTGCAAAATATCCGGTTAGAACATGCGGTAAAGGATTTGGAAAATACGGATAAGCAGATCGTGGATATTGCATTTGATCATGGATTTGCCAACAGTAAAGCGTTTACCAATCTGTTTCGCAAGCGGTATGGAATGCTGACGAGTGAATACCGAAAGCAGCTTGTTAAGAAAAAGCAGAGGGAATCATATGCCCATCATCGGGCATTGCTGGAAAAAGACAAAAAAGTGACATTGTAAAGACAAAGAAAGGCATGTCTCCATGGCTACCAAACTGTTATACTCAGAAAAAATGAGTATGAGGAGGTAATCATGGAGATTTTTTCTGTTAATGATGAAAAATTCCGTAAATACGGTAAGGTTTGGAATAACATCGAATGCACAAAACTGATAAAGGGGATGGAGCACACACCGCTTCCGGAGGATGTTATTTATGTGCCGTCAGTCGAGGAGCTTGAAGCGGTTCCGGAAGCAAAGACATTCAGCGAGCGTGTCTTTGGCGGACTTCCAATCCAGATTGGTTACTGCAACGGAAACAATCACAAGTTAAACGCGGTAGAATATCATAGAAATTCCGAAATCAACATTGCGGTAACGGATATGATCCTTTTATTGGGATGGCTGCCGGATGTAACGGATGAATTTACTTATGATACAGCAAAAATCGAGGCTTTTAAGGTTCCGGCAGGAACGGTCGTTGAAATGTATGAGACGACACTTCATTATGCACCGTGCAACGCAGCAGACGGTGGATTTAAGTGTGTTGTGATCTTGCCGAAGGGTACAAACACACCGATTGATTTTACCCTTGCAGCAGATGGTGAGGACAAACTTATGACCGCGAAAAACAAGTGGCTGATCGCACATGAGGAGGCTGCCATCAAGGGTGCATTTAATGGATTAAGAGGAGAGAATATATCACTTTAACCGTGCTTGCGGATGCGATTGCTTGTCCTTTGACAGAAAAAAAGCTATAATAAAAGAAAGCTTTTGAGGAGAAGGTAGAGTTATATGAAAAAGAAAATCGTATCAACTTTAGTTGTGATTGGATTGCTTATTGTACTTGGGGGATACAGTTACAACGTTCAATATAGGCAGAAACCGGAAATTAAACATTTTACCGCTTTTTTCAGTGTTACGGGCAGACCACTGGGAATGCAGAACGATATAAAGGAAATCATTGCTGACAAGATCGGAGCAGACTGCGAGGAGAACTGGCTGGTTGGACAATCCAAGGAAGAGGTGCTCAATTCGTACATTGCTTCGGGAGAATATCCGGATTTTATTCTTGGAGAGAAAGCATTACTGGAGGCAGATGCTTTGATCCCGATTGATGAATACTGGGATGATTATCCGAATATCAGGAATTATCTTTCGGAGGAACAGTGGGAGCGCTTCCGGCAGGAAGACGGACATATTTACTGGATTCCACAGTTTTGTGTGTCTCAGGGAGAGAATGTTGAAGTGACGCATACGGGCGAGGCATTCTGGATACAGACGCGCGTTTTAAAATGGGCCGGATATCCGAAGATTACAACGGTGGATGAATATTTTGATCTGATCGAAGCTTATGTGCAGGCGAATCCGGTCATGCCGGGCGGAACAAAAAATGTTCCGTTTACCATGTTGTGCGATGACTGGAGATTCTTCTGTCTGGAGAATGTGCCGCAGTTTCTGGATGGATATCCCAATGACGGAAGTTGTATGGTTGATCCCGGGAATGATCAGGTCATTGATTATAATACGACGGAGACTGCCAGACGGTATTTTCAGAAGCTGAACGAAGAGTACCGCAAGGGTATTTTTGATCCGCAGTCGTTTACCAGTACATACGAAGAATATCTGGATAAATTAGGAACCGGTGCTGTTCTCGGAATGGTTGACCAATGGTGGCAGTTCTATTACAATCTGGCAGAGCCTTATGAGACAAACGGACTGAGTGATCTGGGGTGCGATTATGTTCCGCTTCCGATTACAATGGACAAAGGTACGTCAAACCAGTGGCATACAAGCCGGAATGCAGAGATGGATACATCGAGCGGACTTTCGATTACCACATCCTGTGAAGATGTGCAGGGGGCACTTCAGTTTGTAAATTATCTGCTGGATTCCGATATTACGAAGCTTCGATTCTGGGGAGAAAAAGACCTGGACTATTCGGTGGACGAAAACGGTATGTTCTATATGAATAGTGAACAGGGAAAACGTCACGGAGACAGCGTGCTGAATGAATCTCATTTTTGTCCGTATTCGTATTTTCCACGAGTAGAAGGTCTGCTTGACGACGGAATCAATGCATTTTCGATGGAGTATCAGCCGGTGGAGTTTATGAAAAGCCTAAAGCCCGACATACGGGAGTGTTTTGAAGCGTATGGTGTACAAAACTATGTCGAGCTGCTGGGAACAAATGAAGCGCCCGGCGCATGGTATCCGATGTATTCGTATACACAGTCTTTGTCATCAAAATCCAAAGGCGGCATGATTCGTGATGAAATCGACGCGGTCAAGAGAAGCTGGTTACCGCAGGTGATCATGAGCGATGACTTTGCATCGACATGGGATGCATATATGGCTGCATATCAGGAATGCAATCCACAGGACTATTTCGATATCCTGCAGAGGCATGTGGATCAGATTCTTCAATAATACGACAATTATGTGATATAAGTGATAGAAATAAAATCCTCATTCATAGTGCGATATTTTTGATCGTACACGGATGGGGATTTTTATTTACGCTGAGCAATGAAAGGACAGGCAGATGGGGAGAAGTAAATGGAAGTGTTGAAATTGTATATTCATGTGAATGGCTGCGAGAAGGTGGAATCTGAATGCGCTACCGTACAGATGATTTCGTTTGACGGAAGGTGCGATGGAGATTATTTCAGAGGAGAGATCCTTCCGGGCGGTGTGGATACGCAGATTTATTATAAGGATCAGCCATCAAAATTATCGGCTCGTTATCTAGTGCAGGGAATAGATCATACGGGGCGCGGATGTCGGATATTTATCGAAAATAACGGAATCATGTATGACGGTGAAACGATTACCAGACCGGTCATCTATACGGACAGTATTGCACTGAAATGGATGGAAACGGCATCTATGTATGGAACCCTTACGGTTGTGGAAGGACAGCCGGTAATCACGATTTATACGGATAAGAATAAAAATAGTGGAAAAGGGAGCGCAACATGAAATTTATCATAGAACAGAGTGCGTATTCCGGGGTTTTGAAGATCGCAGGAAAAGTTGCACATGACATGGAACTTGTGACCGGCACGCTGCCGGAAATCCGTGTTGTCGAAACGATCGATCATGAAGAGGTAAGAAGCAGTGCAGCCCGTGAACTGACGATCATTGTCGCAACGATGGAGCATAGCAGGTGGCTGGATGCACAGAAAAATATCCCGACGGATGTGTTAAAAGGAAAACGGGAGTGCTACGGATGGTTTTTCCCGGATGATGGCTTGCGGGAGAGACTGCTTGTCATTGTCGGAAGCGATAAGCGGGGAACGATATACGGACTGTTTCATTTGTCGGAGATCTTTGGTGTATCCCCGTTTGTGAACTGGTGTCATGTGGTGCCGGTGCATCGGGATGAAATCCGGCTGAGCACGGATATGGCATGTATTGCAAAGGAACCATCGGTGGAATACAGGGGATTCTTTATTAATGATGAGTGGCCTGCTTTCGGTACCTGGAGTGAGTACCATTTCGGGGGACCGAATGCGAAGGCATACGAGCCGATCTTTGAACTGCTTCTTCGCCTGAAAGGAAATTATCTCTGGCCGGCGATGTGGAGTGCGCGGTTTGAGGATGACGGTCCGGGACTTCTGAACGCAGAACTTGCGGATGAGTACGGCGTGATCATGGGAATGTCGCATCATGAGCCGTGTCTGCGGGGAAAAGACAGTATTTACGGAGATGCGTGGAATTTCAAGACGAACCGGGAAGGAATCATAAGATTCTGGGAAGATGGTCTGAAGCGGAGCGGTAAATTTGAGAATGTGATCACGGTTGGTATGCGTGGAGAAGCGGACACCGCGATCATGGGAAAAGGGGCAACGCTTGCGGACAATATTGAACTGCTCAGGGACGTGCTCAGAACGCAGCGAAAGCTGATCCGGGAGAATGTCAATGAAGATCTGTCGAAAGTTCCGAGAATGATCGCTTTGTACAAGGAGGTGGAGGCTTTCTTCTACGGGGATGAGACGACGCAGGGGTTGATCGGATCCAAGGAGCTTTATGATGTGATCCTCATGCTTTGCGATGACAATTACGGGAACTTAAGAACGCTTCCGACGGAGGAGATGCGTAAGCATCCGGGCGGATACGGTATGTATTATCATTTCGATTATCATGGGTGGCCGACCTCCTATGAGTGGATCAACAGTTCCTATCTTCCGAAAATCTGGGAACAGATGACGCAGGCATATGATTTCGGAGTACAAAAACTCTGGATCGTCAATGTGGGAGACATTGCAACGCAGGAATTTCCGTTATCGTTTTTTATGGATCTGGCTTATGATTTTGAGC
>OHNL01000449.1_pt1 | contig 12668 bp, 8 predicted proteins | sample 1569591 | NCBI WGS metagenome assembly OHNL01 (sample SAMEA3879555, study PRJEB24766) | human gut metagenome | biome: human-associated habitat; feature: feces | place: USA | collected 1985/1987
GAAACCATTTCTGTAAATTCAAAAGGCTCAATATTGATGCCATCCATTACATAAGTATGTTTGTTAAGCTTAAAAACAGCTCTTGTTATTATCTTGTCATCAACATTTAAATTTTCAGACTTAGATAATTTCACATTAACACCACATAATGTCGACATTTTTGAATCCTTTAACCCATAATCAATGCCGGTTTCGTTCTTGTCAGCGATAATAACATCAAGAATCTTATCGTTATTATCTTCATTTACTAAATGGACTTTTATATATGCACGCTCTGTATAATCGTCTTTATTATTTGGTTTTACTAAAATTTCATACACAGAAACTGGATTATATTTTTCAAATATTGACAAGGATGCTAAAATTTCTTTCCCTTCATCTCCATCTAATGCTACTTCTTTAGCATCTATTTTAGGCATCGACATTTGATTATCATTAAATACTAAACAATCTTTTTTATACTTATCATATAGCTTTAAGTATTCAATTTTCGATTCCTTTCTCTTTTCCTTGACCCATAACCCAAATGCATAATCTTTTATCTCTTTGTTCATCCGTTTCATTAGCTCAGAGTCTGAATATTTGTCTAATTCTCCATGAAGCTCTTTCTGGCTTTTAAAAGATTCGATAAGATTGGCGTCTATTTTCACTTCTTGTTCTAACACTTTGTTTTTTGTACTTACAAACAACAATCTATCTTTTAATTTTTGTTTCAGAGTCGTTTCCCCATAGATTTTAAGAGCTTTATCATAGACTTCTTTGTTAATGGCTTCATACTCGCAAATAGCATTATCAATTTCGGATTCAGAAACAAAAACTCCTAATTTTTCTGCATATGATGTTGCCACTATTTCATCTATGCTATTTTCAACAATATCCGAATATGATACACCTACTTTTCCAAACTGTTGCAGAAAAATTTCATCGTGATAAATGTATTTATCATTTACTTTCACAATGGCACCGTTAATGTTCTCATTCTTTACACTTAAATTATTATCTGCATAAGCACTTTTATAAGAAACATTTTCATTCAAAGTGCATCCATGTAGCAAAGCAGAAAATATAATTAGTAGTAAGGGCATCACGAATCTATTAAATTTCATTAGATTTCTCATAGCTGGTCTCCAATTCAATTTTCTCACTATTTATTTTAGCACGCACAATTCTTATATTCCACTTATGTTTTCTAAAGATTTTATGGGTGGACTGCCATACATAGCAATCCACCCATAAAATTACCACACTTCTAGATTATCTTCCGCATTCACCCAATCTTGCATCTCACCCGTCAAAGCCAACCTGGCATACTCAATAGGGTTGTCAATGGCAAGAGCATTTAATGCACACTGAGAATTAGGTGTGGTCATCAATCCCTGCCTGCGCAATACTCTGTACGCGCATTGCAAGATCCATCCACGAATTCATGATCTACTTCTCCCGCTTTCCCGCTCCGACAACGGCACTTCGTTTTTCATGTAAGTATCCCACACATGTATCCGGTCCTGCTCATCCAGTTTCCGCAGTACCTTTGCCGGAACCCCCGCCACGATGCAGTCATCCGGCACATCACGGTTTACGACCGCTCCAGCCGCAACGATACAGTTTTTCCCGATGGTCACTCCGCCACAGATCGTCGCGCTCGAACAGATCCAGCTTCCGCTTCCGATGTGGATCGGCTTTGCATACTCAAGGTCATGGAAACCGTCCGGATACTGCTGCGGCAGACGCTCATCGGAGAGGAACGGATGGAATCATTTTTTCCAGCAGACGCTGCTTTCTTTTCTTCATCCACAGCGGTGTGCGGTTGAATTTATCACAGGTTTCCATCCCAAACGAATGGTATTTTTCCAGATCTTTGCTGTCGGCATTGTAGAGTCTGCCGGCTTTCATTCTTTCCCAGTTATTCATGTCTGTTTCTCCTTTTTTGGGATCGCGTACCTTATTCTTCTTTCTCCAGAAATGTCTGCACATTTTCTTTTGTAACCTTCTGATATGCGCGATATATATATTTATAATTTTTAAACGGATTTGGATTATTTTCATCCTCTGTAGCAATCGAAAATGCAAGATTTGCCATTGCTGCTGCCTGCCCTTCTTTATCGTTATATACGGTTGCTGCAAGTGTTCCGTCTTTTACCGCTTCAAGCCCTTCTTTTGTCCCATCTATTCCAAAAAATACCGGCCGGTTTGTTTCCGTATACCCGAGCTTTTCATAAGCATCCATAGCACCTAGCGCCATATCATCATTATTGGCAATGACCAGCTCAATGCTGTCACCAAACTGTGACATAAGCTGTGCCATTTTCGTCTGCGCCTGTGCACGGTTCCAGTTTGCAATCTGATAACTCAGTTTTTCCAGTGCAATCCCCTGTTCTTTCAGGCTCTCCGCAACGCTTTCCGTTCTAATAATGGCATCCTGATGCCCCATTTCCCCCTCAAGTATCACATACTGGATCTTTCCATCATGATTACGGTCCACATCCGGATGTTCTTTGATATAATCTGCTGCAAGCTGTCCCTGCATCTGTCCGGATTGTTTTGCTTCTGCTCCGACATAATATAACTGATCCCACTGCATCAGGTCTTCTTCCACAGGTTCCCTGTTAAAAAATATAATGGGAATATCGTGTTCCTGCGCGGCTGTAATGATCTGCGACGGATCCGTCCGGTCTGCCAGATTGACGCACAGAATATCACAGCCATTGCCGATCATTTCCTGCACCTGATCGTCCTGCGTTCTCTGCGAATTTGCAGCATCCATAATGGTCAGACTGATATCATATCCCCTTTTTTCCAGTGTCCTGCATTCCCTTTTAAAATTTTCCAGAAGTTCCCCCAGAAAGGTATCTCTCTGGTCATAACATGCGACACCAATATAAATCTGTTTCGGTATTTCCTTTTTTTCGCTTCCACATGCACCATACAAAAGAATTCCCATCAGACCAATTAATGCCATAGCGTTTTTTATTTTTCTTTTATCCATGATAACCTCTGATTTTACCGGCTGATTGTAAACAGCAGATTCCGGTTCTCCTCCGAAAAAAGATTCTCCCGCGTGAGAACGGTATATGTAATCTGCCGGTCTTTCATTTTATAGAAAAAATTATGTCGTTTTTTAATAAGCTCTGCAACGCTTTCATAGCCTGCGTCAAACTCATCCGGAGCAACCAGACATTGTGCCCATCCTGCATCCAAATAATAAACTGCCTCCGTTGAATTTCCAATTCCATAGAGTACCGCCCCATACAGGTCATTATCCTTTGCCGCCTCCCCGGCTTCCACAAAGCTTGCATTATCCAAAGCCATCACGATATCCACCCTTCTTTGCGTCTGTAAATTGATTTTCTCTTTCGAATCATTTTCTTTTGATACAGACCATAAAATTTCTGCGCCACTCCCCTTTAATGTATCACAAATCCCCTTCTTTCTTTTTATCACTGCTTCTGAAGTGGCATACTGCGAATAGATCCCAATCTTCTTCCCGATCAGATTTCCACGGTAATTTTCCAGAAGCTTTTGGGCAAGATCCGCACCCATATGGTAATGATCAGGTTCTATTGTATGCAATCCGGACGGTTCTTCGGGAAATGTATCTCCCACGGCCATTATAGGAACACTTTTTTCCAGCTGTTTTAGCTTTTGCGGCCCATCCCGGTTTGCAATCGGTTTTACGATCACCGCATCTGCTCCTTTTGCAATTTCCTGATTCATAATCTCAATCTCCTCATTGGCGGTTTCCATATTGTCCTTACTGATGATCACAACATCTGTATCATATTCCCGTGCTGCCATTTTCAGTCCGTATTTAAACGCTGACCACTCGCTCTCATCCACATCCGGTATGATCACCGCAATTGTTTCTGGATCATGGCCGTTTTGCTTATAGATGATAAAGCCGAGAACCAGAATCACGAGAATTCCCAGAACTGCCTCTATTATCACAAATGTTTTTTTCCCATGTTTCATTTTAAGAATCCTCCGGCATATGGTGTTCCTCAAATTTCCTGCAGTTTTCCTCACTGTAAACAATCTCTGGGATGATAACTGTCACTGTCGTTCCCTCATCCAGTTCACTTTCTATCTGAAGTCCGTATGGTTCTCCAAACAATAACCGGAGCCGGTTATTTACATTTACAAGCCCGACTCCGGAGCCTTTTTTATGTACACGGTTTGTATCCTTTAATAACAGGTCAATCTCCTCTTCCGGAATCCCCATTCCGTTATCCGATACCTGCATAAAGATATTTTCTTGTTCTTTCCATCCGCGAATGAGGATTTTTCCGCAGTCATCCATCTCCCTTACGCCGTAATTGATCGCATTTTCAAGGATCGGCTGCAGCACAAGTTTCACGATACAATCATCCAGAATATCCGGACGGATATCAAATACAACTTCAAACTTATTTTTATACCGCACTTTTTGTATATTAACATAACTTTGCGCGTGCTGCAGTTCATCCCTTATGCGGATAACCGTATGTCCTTTTGAAAGGCTGATCCGGAAAAGCTTTGCCAGCTGCGTGATCATAAAGGCAGCTTCCTCATTTTTACCGCTCTCTATCATCCAGGTGATGGAGTCTAATGTATTGTATAAAAAATGCGGGTTGATCTGGCTTTGCAGCACATCAAATTCGCTTTTTCTTCTTTCATTCTGTTCCCATATGACTTTTTTCATCAGTTCGGAATTCTGCCGGTAGGATTCCTGAATGGATTGTCCCAGATGCCGGATCTCTGTTGAGCCTCCGATTGCAATCTTTTCTTCTTTTCCTTCCTGATATTCACGCACCGAGTGATCCAGTTTCATAATCGGCCGCGATATCCGCACGGAAATGATGCGGTTTACAAATACAAGCATCATTGCCATAAGCAGTAAAATAAGCAGGACAAACTGCTTTACATCGGCCATCTTATTTGTGAATATTTCATACGGCATAACACAGACCAGGCGCCATCCTGTATAACTGATTGCACCCACCATAACTTTTCTGTGGTTTTTTCCCAAATATTCATCGTAAATTTTTTCTTTGGACGAAGCTGCCTTTACGCTGCTTTCTGTATTCATGCCATTGTCAATTCTTGCCTGATGCGGATGATAAATAATATTTCCCTCACCATCACACAGATAAAAATACTGTCCTTTTCCTGACGTATTGATCCGTTCCATCATACGTGAAATCCCGGAATAGTCCATATCCACAAGCAGCACTCCCAACTGTGTATCTGTCCCATTCGTAAGTTCCACGACACGGCTGGAAGAAATCACCCAGTAATACCGACAGGTACCGTCATCAAATAAATTCTGGACATGGGGTGTGGAAAAATGGATATTCTCCATACGTGTTTTTGCCTGCATAAACCATCCCTGTCTGGTCACATCCGGTTCTTCTTTCTGGGCAACAACCGGCTCTGCTGCCATAAGGCTTCCGTATCCATTATATATAGCAATGCTCCTTAAGTTCTCTTTATTTGCCTCATATAAAAGATTTAACCCTTTGTGGATGGATTCGTTCTGTTCCCGGATATCGTTTTCCTTTATAACATCATAATATGCGGCATCCGATATCTGCCTCATATTCACAAGATAATTTTCTATGGAATCCACCGTCTGATCCATCATCTTTCGGTTATTATCCACAATATTCTGCTGTGTGATCCCCGAAAATCTCCAATATACCATCATGCCCATACAAATCATAATTAAGGTTGATATTACAGAAAATGCAACCATGATGGTTGACTGGATATCTCCCGGTTTATTTTTCATTTTTTTCATATGCTGTCCTGTATTTTGAAGGGGATACCCCAAACTGTCTTTTAACCACATAACTGAAGTAATTTGGATCGGAATATCCCACACTCTTTGCAATCATATAACTTTTTTCCGCGGTTTCCACAAGCATGCGTGCCGCCTTATCCATACGGTATTCCGTCAGGTATCCGACAAAAGAATTCCCTGTTTCTTTTTTGAACATGCTTGAAAAATAAGAATTTGACACGCCCAATTCTTTACAGATATCGTCAAGCCCTAAATCTTCCTGCTGATAATTGTCGTGCACATATTCTTTTGCCCTCCCGATCAGGGATTTCTTGGAATGATACCTGGCATCTGCCATGTCATCATGCAGCATACAGCAGAATTTTAAAAGCCATTTCTGCAAAACCTGCGGTTCTAAATTACACAGTTCATTATACAAAGAACCGATACCTCCCGGTATTTTTGTGGTATCCATTTCATTGTTGACCATAAAATGATACAGTTCGCCAATGAGTTCCATAACTGCCACATGATATTTTTCCAATGATTTCAGGTCAAGGAATTTATGCTGCATGTAAACTTCTATGGCATTTGCAATATCTTCATTTTCTCCAAGGCAGATCTTTTTGAACACATTGGACAGTTCTGTTTTCTCTCCGGCATCCCTTTGGATTTTTCTCTGTGGAACAATCTCTTTTAAATTTATCGCCCGGTTGCTTCCATATAAAACACGATAGGAAACCGCTTCCCTGGCGCTTTGATACGATGCTGCAATCTTTGCAATGTGCCCACATACCTGACCGATCCCTATGGTTACTTTTGCCCCCATAATATGATGGATATATTTACAGAAACGGTCACAGGCATCCGTCAGTTCTGAAATTTCTTCCTCACTTTTTAACTGCATAATCATAATGGTATCCCCAAGATAGCGAAAACGCTTCGCGTTCCATTTTTCCCCGAGGTTCTCCCCTGCCTGCCGGTCTACCGATACCGAAAGCAGCCGTATATCCATGCCCTCCGGAACCTGACTTGCCGATGTGTGTATGATCAGGCAGCAATACCACGGGCCTGTAAAAGCAATCTGGTAATCCTTAAAATAATGCGGCATCTCCTCTTCCGGAATACGTCCTTCAATAAGCGTTGTATACAAATTCGCCTGTAGCATCGGAAGGGAATCCGCATAATATTTTTTCAAAAGATCCGTATTTCTTTTTTCACTGATCTCATAGTCCAGTTTCTCTTTCAGACGCTTAAACACTTCTGTTATTTCAACAGCATTGAGCGGCTTTAAAATATATTCCTCGATTTCAAGATGCACGGCTTCTTTTGCATATTCAAAATCATCAAATCCGGTAAAAAGCAGAATTTTTGTTGCCGGATACTTTGCTTTTATATGCGCACACAATTCCAGCCCGTCCATATACGGCATCCGGATGTCCGTCATAACAACATCCGGCTGCATTTCTTCAAGCATGTCCATTGCTTTAAATCCGTTGTTTGCATGCCCGGTAACCTGAAAACCGAGTTCCTCCCATTTGACTTTTTTAACGATGGCTTCAATGACTTCTTCTTCATCATCCACCAGCAATAATGTATACATACCTCTTCCCCCATGTTATTTTATTTATTATAGCAATTTGTCCAGATAAAGTAAAACCTTTCCAACATAAAACAGAGATGCCCTGCATGTTTCATGCATCACCGGCATCCCTGCTTTTTCATTATAGAGGAGAGTATATGTTTTATTTTTTCTGAACGTATTTCAGACAATCCAGTGTTACTGCAACAAGGATGATAATACCTGAGAATACGAACTGGAGGTTGGTATCAATACCCAGGATTGTGAGGGAGTATGTTAATGCTGTAAAGATACATACACCGGTAACAACACCGGAAATCTTACCAATACCACCGGTAAATGATACACCACCGACAACGCAGGCTGCAATGGCATCCATATCCCAGCCCTGTCCATAAGCGGCAGAACCAGATCCTACCATTCGGGTACATTCAAGCCAGGAACCAAATCCGTAAAGGATACCTGCCATAATAAATGCACCAAGTGTTACTGCAAAGACAGAAATTCCTGAAACAGCTGCTGCCTCCGGATTTCCTCCGACTGCATAAAGATTTTTACCAAAGGTTGTTTTGTTCCAGATAAACCATACAATGACAATTGCTGCAACTGCCCAGAGAATGATGGTCGGGAATCCATTGACTTTTGGAATTACCATATTCGGAATGGTCGGCTCGATCGCTCCGAAGGAAACACCTTTTGTCGCATAAGTTACCAGACCAAAAATGACAAGCATGTTTGCCATGGTCGATATAAACGGATGCATCTTGAATTTCGCTGTAAAAAATCCGGCTATACTTGTAAAGAACGTACATAATACAATACATGCTACCAGTGCAAGAATGACTCTTGCCGGTGTCGGTACTTTCGTAAAATCAAAGATGTGTCCGAACACACCACCTGTATTTACACCCTGATGCATGATAATGGTTGCGGTTGTCATTCCCATACCAACCATTCGTCCAACGGAAAGATCCGTTCCTGTAAGAAGGATCAGACCTGCAACTCCAAGTGCTAAAAACATTCTAGGCGATGCCTGCTGGAGAATATTTAAAATATTATTATACGTAAGAAGCGGCGTTCCTTTTTTGATTGGAGTTATGATACATAACGCAACAAAAATAAGAATGATCGCGATGTAGAGTCCATTCTGTAAAAGGAATGTTCTCCGGTTAAATGTATACTTATAATTTTCCCATTTCTGTGCCTGATTTTCTGCAAATGTGAATTTGGACAACCGGAGCAGATCAATCAGATGATACTTGTAACTGTACGCATCATGCTTCCGGTCTTTGATCCTCTGATACTCTTTTTCCAGTTCAATCTTTTCATTGGAAACACGGTTCTTATATACATAATTTTCTTCTTTGACCTCGGCCTGGGCGGAAGTCTTTGCCAGAGTTTCTTTGTGTTCCTTTTCAATCTTTGCAAGTTTCTGCTGATGCTCCTGCAGTGCCTGTTCCTTTTCCGCTATACAACTTGCCTTAACTGCATTATAATACTTGTCAAAATTATTTTTGAGATAATTTTCTGCTTTCCCGATCAGTTTTGCGATCTGGTCTTTGTTCTGTGCCTCTACCGCTTTTGCCTGTTCAAGCTCCTTCTGGCAGGATGCAATCTCAGAATCTTTTTCCCCTTTGGAAAGTGTTTTATCTCTTTTTACGTTTTCGATCCTGCTCTGGTACATAATAACTTTTGCCGTACCATCTTTTCTGAGTTCATCAATCTCTTTTTGTATTTTTCCGACATATTCCTCAATCGGCTGACGCAGTGTTTTTTCCTGCTCCGCTGTAAGAATCTTGCTATTTGCCATATCTGTCCCCCCTGCCTATAAATATTTCGCGCTGAGGCGAAGTAATTCTTCCTGATTCGTTTCCTTTGTATTGACAATGCCCGCAAGCCGTCCGTTCGACATGACACCGATCCGGTTTGTAATACCAAGGATTTCCGGCATCTCAGAAGAAACCACGATAATGGTCTTTCCCTGTTTTGCCATCTGTATGATCAGGTCATAAATTTCATATTTTGCGCCGACATCAATTCCTCTTGTCGGTTCATCCATCATAAACACCTTCGGTTCACGCTCGAGCCACTTTCCAAAAATAACCTTCTGCTGGTTTCCTCCGGAAAGACTTGAAATCATATCGTTTGGTCCCAGACATTTGGTATGCATGACTTTAATTTCATTTGCGGTAGCCTTTGTCATTTTCGGTTCTGAAAGTGCCGCGCCTTTTTTATATGCATTAAGATTTGCAATGGTTGTATTAAATGTAAGATTCCCTTTCAGGAATAATCCATTTGCCTTCCGTTCTTCCGTAATAAGCGCGAATCCATAATCCATTGCCTCTTTTGCACAGCTGAAATTCATAAGCTTATGGTTCAGATAAACACGGCCTGCGGCTCTTGTGCGGATACCGAATATGGTTTCCAGCAATTCTGTCCGTCCGGCTCCCACAAGGCCATATAAGCCAAAAATCTCCCCTTCACGGACATCAAATGTAACATCCTGTAAATACGGCTCATATTTTGTGGACAAATGCTGGATTGATAAAATAACATCTTTCGGCTGATTATCCACCGGTGGAAAACGGTTTTCCAGCACACGGCCTACCATTGCAGTAATCAGTTCATTCATATTTGTTTCTTTTGCACTTTTTGTCATGACCAGATTTCCATCCCGGAGTACGGAAATATCATCACAGATCTCAAATATTTCATCCATTTTATGGGAAATATAAATAAGGGAGATGCCCTGGTCACGAAGCATCCGCATCATATCAAAAAGTTTATCCACTTCCTGTACGGTAAGTGATGATGTTGGCTCATCCAATACGATTACTTTCGAATTATATGAGATCGCCTTTGCAATTTCACACATCTGCCGCTGGGAAACGGACATATTTCTCATCGGCTGATCCAGATTTACCGTCATTCCCAGTTTCCGGAATAATTCCGAGGCTTCATTTTTCATTCTTCCCTCATCGATCATCCCAAGGGAATTTACCGGGTATCTGCCAAGAAAGAGATTATCCACAACATTTCTCTCCAGACACTGGTTTAACTCCTGATGCACCATTGCAATCCCATTTTCAAGTGCATCCTTCGGACCGGAAAAATTCACTTCTTTTCCGTCAAGGTATATAGTTCCTTCGTCTTTCTGATAAGTTCCAAAAAGACATTTCATCATTGTTGACTTACCGGCACCATTTTCTCCCATAAGTCCCATAACTGTTCCTTTTCTCACATCAAGGTTGATATGATCAAGTACTCTGTTGCGGCCAAATGATTTACTCATGCCACGTATCGATAAGATAATATCTTTGCTCTGATCCCCCATACTATCCGCTCCTATCCTTTTGTTTTCGGGGAGAGAACCGTATTTCTCCCCCCGAAGTTAAGTTGTTTTACTGATTTAAAAGAGCTGTGTAAGAAGCTGCATTATCTGTTTTCACCATGTTGATGGCAAAAGCATCGTACTGTCCCGGATTGCCCAGACGGTTTGTGATATTAGACTCTGTCTGTCCGTCACCACCAATGTACTCAACATCCAGATTTAAAAGGTCATCATACTTCTGTAACAGCGGCTGATAGGTAGAACTTAAGAAGTTATCAGAAGCATTGTAAATATTCAGCCATACCTTCTTTGTCGGATGGGCAGATGCATCTAACTGTTTGGATACCGGTTCCCATACAACGGTAGAATCTGTAAAATCTTTGTAGTTATCAGCGGTTACTGCCACGTTCAGGGAATAGTAAGATCTCTCGTCTTCTTTGTATACATAAACGTCACTGCTTAATACATTTCCTGCATCGTCTGCAGTTCCGATACCCGTGTCAACATCTACACCATCCAGTGCATTTCTAAGAACACGCAGTGTCAGGTATGCCTGTACGTCTGCATGCTGGCTGATCGTTCCACCGTAGCCTTCTGCAATTGCTGCAACCGCATCGCTGTTTGCATCATATCCGAATGTCGGTACACCGTTATCCTTTGACCATGCATTAAACATTGACATTCCCATTCCATCATTGTTGGATACAACGACATCAATGGAATCCCCGAAAGAAGATGACCATGTACCAATCGCATTGCCGGCTGTTGCTGCATCCCATGTAGCACCTGCTGAGTTTTTCATTTCCTGAGAAGCAAGTTCACGGATCACATAGGTTTTTCCACCTACTTCAATGCTTCCGTCCTGAACCTGTGATGCTTTTCCATCGGTATTGGTTCCTGCCGGTGCACTGTCTGCCTCGCCGTTTTTATCCACTGCTGTTCCAAGTGCTTTTCTGACACCTCTTGTACGGGCAAGACCGTGAATATCAAAAAGGCGCAGTTCCTTTCGGGGTTGGACATGCAGTACCCCTATGAGAAGGCGCGCGATGCGGGGGCTTCGGAAATATGGCTCACCGAACGCGGCAATATCTACGGTTACAACAATCTGGTGGTCGATTTCCGCAATATCCCCGACATGCTGCGCATCGCGCAGACCGTGGTGATGGATTGTACCCATTCGGTGCAGCGTCCCGGCGGTGCGGGCGGTACGACGGGAGGCAACCGCGAGTTCGTGCCGGCCATGGCCCGGGCGGCCCGGGCGTTCGGTGCCAACGGCTTCTTCTTCGAAGTGCACCCCTGCCCCGACTGCGCCAGGAGCGACGGCCCCAACATGTTGCAACTCGACGATCTGGAGAATCTCATTAAAACCTTGCTATAATGACCGATACCACCAAAGCGCAGATCCTCGACCTGGCCCGCAAGGCCATCAATACCGAGATGCTGGCGCTCAAGCACATGAAGGAGACCTTGGGTGACAATTTCGCCGATGCCGTGGAGCTGATCCTCGCATGCAGCGGCAAATGCATCGTCACCGGCATGGGCAAGTCGGGGCTCGTCGGGCGCAAGATCGCCGCGACGCTGGCCTCGACCGGAACCCCGAGTTTCTTCCTGCATCCCGGCGAGGCCTTCCACGGCGATCTGGGGATGATCTCGAAGGACGACGTCGTGCTGGCGCTCTCCTATTCGGGCGAGACCGACGAAATCCTGAAGATCGTGCCTTTCATCCACTCCAACGGCAACAAGCTGGTGTCGATGACGGGCAACCCCGAATCGGCGCTGGCGAAGAATTCCGATATCCATCTCGACGTGAGCGTCGAAGAGGAAGCCTGCATCCTGCACCTCGCGCCGACGACCTCGACCACGGCGCAGATCGCCATGGGCGATGCGCTGGCCGTGTCGCTCATGCAGATGCGGGGCTTTACGAGCGTCGATTTCGCACGCCTGCATCCGGGCGGCAGCCTCGGGCGGCGCCTGCTGATGACCGTGGGCAACGTGAT
>OHNL01000461.1_pt1 | contig 12265 bp, 10 predicted proteins | sample 1569591 | NCBI WGS metagenome assembly OHNL01 (sample SAMEA3879555, study PRJEB24766) | human gut metagenome | biome: human-associated habitat; feature: feces | place: USA | collected 1985/1987
TACTGAAGGGCAGGGGAGAGAAGGCGATATAGAGCTGTTAGAAGAACTGGCCAGAAATATTAAAGAGACTGCTTTATGTGGATTGGGACAAACTGCTCCTAATCCTGTATTGAGTACTTTAAAATATTTCCGTCATGAATATGAAGCTCATATCAAAGAAAAACGCTGTCCTGCCGGTGCCTGTGAAAAGCTTGCCAATTATGAAATTACTGATGCATGCAAAGGCTGTGGGTTATGTGCACGCCAGTGCCCGGTTAATGCCATTTCCGGAGAAGTGAAAAAGAAACATGTTATCGATGTAACTAAATGTATAAAATGCGGTGCCTGCATGGCGGCTTGTCCGTTTAAGGCCATTACTAAGGGTTAAGGGAGGATTATATAGATATGGAAATGATTACCTTAACGATCAATGGGCAGACTGTACAGGCCCCTAAAAATGCTACTATTCTTGAAGCCGCGCGTTCTGCCGGCATTCATATTCCTACGTTGTGCTATCATTCTGAACTTGCTCCGGAAGGAGCCTGCAGATTGTGTGTCGTAGAAGCTACCGGAGCGCGTACGCTTGTAGCCTCCTGTGTTTATCCTGTTGCAGAAGGTATGGTAGTGAAAACGAATACGGATAAAGTCCGCGCAGCAAGACGAATGGTCGTAGAATTGCTGTTGGCCAATCATCCCAAGGACTGCCTTGCGTGCCAAAAAAGCGGTGACTGTGAACTGCAGAATATAGCTGCTGATTTGGGATTGCGCAAGATCAGATTCGAAGGCGGAGCCCGTAAAGCACATACTATTGACGCCAGTAACCCCTGCTTAGTGCGCGATCAGGAAAAATGTATTTTGTGCGGACGTTGTATACGTGTTTGTCGTGATGTGCAGGGAATGAGCGTCTACAGCTTTGCTGAGCGCGGCTTTGACACAATTGTTTCTACTGCTTTTGAACAGGATCTTGGAAAAGTAGAATGTTCTTACTGTGGACAATGTGCGAGTGTTTGTCCTACTGGAGCTATAGTGGAAAAAGATGATACGGAAAAAGTATGGTCGGCTATCAATGATCCTGATAAGATTGTTATAGTTCAAACAGCTCCGGCAGTACGCGTGGCTTTGGGTGAAGAATTGGGTATGGAACCAGGTTCTATCGTTACAGGGAAAATGGTTGCAGCATTGCGCAATCTAGGGTTCGATAAGATATTCGATACTAATTTTTCGGCTGATTTGACGATTATGGAAGAAGGGCATGAGTTCCTCCATCGTTTGACTAACGGAGGTGTATTGCCGATGATAACCTCCTGCAGTCCTGGCTGGGTAAATATGATAGAGCTTAAATATCCTGATTTGTTACCACATCTTTCTTCTGCGAAATCACCCCAGCAAATGTTTGGCGCTATTGCTAAAACCTATTATGCTGAAAAAGCTGGTATTGATCCGGCAAAAATAGTCAGCGTTTCGGTGATGCCGTGTACTGCTAAGAAGGCGGAAGCAGCACGTCCGGAGATGAATGCTTCCGGATATCGTGATGTAGATGTTGTTATTACGACCAGAGAACTTGGCCGTATGATACGGGAAGCAGGACTGGATTTTAAACATTTGCCTGAAGACAGCTATGATTCTCCGCTGGGTACAGGTACAGGTGCTGCTGTTATTTTTGGTACTACCGGTGGCGTAATGGAAGCTGCTCTGCGTACTGTAGCTGATGTTTTAACAGGTGAAAATTTGCAGACTGTTGATTACAATGATGTGCGGGGGATGGAACAGACCCGCGAGGCGGAACTGACTATTGCAGGAAATACTGTAAAAATAGCAGTTGTTCATACTCTTGCTTCTGCACGCAAGATATTAGAGCGTATCAGAGCCGGTGAGGCAGATTATCAGTTTATTGAAGTTATGGCTTGCCCTGGTGGCTGTATTGGCGGCGGCGGTCAACCGATTCCCGTTAATGCAGAAATTAGAAGAGCCCGTAGAGAAGGGTTGTTTGATTGTGATAGTGCCAATGAGTTACGAAAATCACATGAAAATCCGGAAATTAAAGAGCTTTATGATACTTGGTTAGGTAAACCTCTCGGAGAAAAAGCTCATAGTCTACTGCATACGCACTATCACCAACAGACACGTTGAAAGTACTAATTTGATACCACAAAACACCTCTTGAGTAGTTTTGCTCAAGGGGTGTTTCTTTGTAAATTGTAAAGAAAATGCTTGCCATGTTACAGTTTTACTGATATCATATGTAGTATAGCGTTTTAAAGAAAAAATGTTTAAAAACTAAAAAAAGTAGTGATTTTGCCTAAAATTTACTGCTTCTTTATGTGTTATAATAGAGCTGGACACAAAAAGTTCAAAAAGAAATCACAATTAAAGTTTTTTTTGAAGGATTTTTTGTTGGAATGTCGAAGTAAATTAAGCAGAACTAAATATCTTGGATATGTTTTAGCGGTTGGTAGACAGAAGAACGAAGAAGTTCAACTGAAAGCTTTACCTGCTGACAGTTTGCGATTCAGAGCGTAGCCACTTTGGATAGAAGTAAGCTGGCACTTGGCTATGTTTTGTTTTAGTAAATCAAAACTTCTAAGTGCTCCTTTTTTATGGGTAAAATCTTATTCGGCAAATAATACTTTATGCTTTTATAGTTGGTATTTAGCCGACTAAGTGTATTTTTACTAGTGAAGTTAATAGACTTCGCTGGCATTAGCCACAATTTGTTTTATTTACAAGGAGGAAGGTAAACATGATCGACATTAAAGATCGCGTATGCGAAGCAGTAGCCGGCAAAATTATGAGCGCCGAAGCAGCTGCAGAATTTGTAAAGGATGGCGACAACGTAGGTACCAGTGGTTTTACTCCGTCTGGTTATCCTAAAGCTGTGCCTCTTGCTCTGGCAGAAAAAGGCAAAAAAACTCCTTTCCAAATCAACGTTTGGACCGGTGCTTCTGTAGGTCCTGAAATGGATACCGCAATGACTCAAGCTGGTATCGTTGCTCGTCGTATGCCTTACCAAACTAACAATGATCTGCGTAAAGCTATCAACAACGGTTCCGTAAAATATACTGACCTGCATTTGAGCCATGTTGCTCAAATGACTCGCTATGGTTTCATGGAAAACCGCAGATGTGTAGACGTCGCTATCGTCGAAGCCTGCAAAATCATTGACCTTGGCAATGGCCAGGTTGGTTTGATTCCTACAACTTCCATGGGCAATTCTTCTTCTTATGTTCAATGTGCTGAAAAAGTTATTGTTGAAGTAAATACTTCTCAACCAGTAGAATTGGAAGGCATGCATGACTCCTATGTGCCTTTGGATCCTCCGAATCGTAAAGCTATTCCTGTTGAAAAACCGGAAGATGTAATCGGCACTCCTTATATTCCTTGCGATTTGGACAGACTCGTTGCAGTAGTTCCCTGCGATATTACTGATAAAGTTCGTCCGTTGGGCGAAATCGACGAAGATGCTCAAAAAATGGGTAAAAACTTGGTTGAATTCTTTAAATCTGAAGTTGCTGCAGGTCGTTTGCCCGCTAATCTGTTGCCGCTGCAGTCTGGTGTAGGTTCTGTTGCTAACGCAGTTATCAACGGTTTGGTTAACTCTGATTTTGAAGATTTGACTGTATATACCGAAGTTATTCAAGACGGTATGTTCGACTTGATCGATGCTGGCAAACTCCGCGTTTGCTCTGGTACCGCTTTGAGCCCATCCCCTGATTGCCTCAAAAAATTCTATGACAATGTAGAAAAATATAAAAAATATATCATTCTGCGTCCGCAAGAAGTTGCAAACAGCCCGGAAGTTGCTCGTCGTATCGGTGTCATTGCAATGAACACTGCTATTGAGGTTGACATCTATGGTAATGTTAACTCCACTCATATTTGCGGTACTAAGATTATGAATGGTATCGGCGGTTCCGGCGACTATGCTCGTAATGGTTATCTGACCGTATTCTTCACTACATCTCTTGCAAAAGGCGGAGCTATCAGCTCTGTAGTTCCTTTCTGCTCTCATGTTGACCATACTGAACATGACGTTGATGTTATCGTTTCCGAACGCGGCGTAGCTGACCTTCGTGGTTTGTCTCCAAAAGAACGTGCTTTGGTTATCATTGATAAAGTTGCTAATCCGAAATATCAACCGCTGCTTCTTGATTACTTCAAGAGAGCTTGCGAAGCTTGTGGCAATAGCCAAACTCCGCATATTATGGATGAAGCTTTCTCCTTCCATGATCGTTTCGTAAAAACCGGCACCATGGAAAAATAATTCTTAGTCAAGACGATTGACTGAGATTGTTGTCTGAAATATTTTGCCGGCAGATAGCTAGTTCTGCCGGCAAACTTTACAGCTTATCTGTAAATAAATTCTGTTGACGAGGCCTTCGGGCTTTGCCATATACACCGTCTATGACGGACACTCTCACCATAATTCGGTCAGTCCAAACCGGATTGTGCAAAAACAATATTCTTAAGGAGGATTTGAGAATGGCAAATGAAACTCTGAAAGCTGGATTTGACAAGTACATGGCTGGCGTAGAAGCTAAACTTGCTAAAAATCCCGAACGTGCAAACCTTGAGCCCAACAGGCTCTACACCCCTCTCGACATCGAAGGCTTCGACTATGAGAAGGATCTTGGCTTCCCTGGTGAATATCCTTACACTCGTGGTGTACAACCTACTATGTATCGTGGCCGTTTCTGGACCATGCGTATGTATGCTGGTTTCTCCACTGCGGAAGAATCCAACAAACGTTATCGTTACCTCTTGGCTAACGGTGGCAGCGGCTTGTCCTGCGCATTCGACCTTCCGACCCAAATCGGTTATGATTCTACCGATCCGATGGCTGAAGGCGAAGTTGGTAAAGTTGGCGTAGCTATCGACTCCTTGGCTGATATGGAAATCTTATTTGACCAAATTTCTTTGGATCAAGTTTCCACTTCCATGACCATCAACGCTCCTGCATCCGTACTTCTTTGCATGTACATCGCAGTTGCTGAGAAACAAGGCGTTTCCGCTGACAAACTGCGCGGTACTATTCAAAATGATATTTTGAAAGAGTATGCTGCTCGCGGAACTTACATTTTCCCGCCGAAACCCTCCATGCGTTTGATTACCAATATTTTCGAATATTGCTCCAAAAACGTACCGCTGTGGAATACCATCTCCATTTCCGGTTATCATATCCGTGAAGCTGGTTCCACCGCTTCTCAAGAAATCGCTTTCACCATCGCTGACGGTATCGCTTATGTTGAAGCAGCTATCAAAGCTGGTATGAACGTTGACGATTTTGCTGGTCGTCTGTCCTTCTTCTGGAACGCTCATAACAACGTACTCGAAGAAGTTGCTAAATTCCGCGCTTCCCGTCGTGTATGGGCTAAAGTTATGAAAGAAAGATTCGGCGCTCAAAAACCGAAATCTCAAATGCTCCGCGTACATACTCAAACTGCAGGTTCCATGCTGACTGCACAACAACCGAACAACAATATCGTTCGTGTTGCTCTGCAAACTGCTGCTGCTGTAATGGGTGGTACTCAATCTTTGCACACTAACTCCAAAGACGAAGCTTTGGCATTGCCGACCACTGAGTCTGTAACCATCGCTCTCCGTACTCAACAAATCGTTGCTTACGAATCCGGCTTGGCTGACACCGTTGATCCGTTGGGTGGTTCCTACTATGTTGAAGCTTTGACTAACAAAATCGAAGCAGAAGCTTGGGAATATATCAAAAAGATTGACGAAATTGGCGGCGCTCCTGAAGCTATCGCTAAAGGTTATATCCAAAAAGAAATCCAAGACTCCGCTTACAAATGGCAAATGGACATTGAAAAAGGCGACCGTATTATTGTTGGCGTAAACAAATTCCAACAAGAAGAAGAACCGCCGAAAAACTTGCTGCGTGTTGACGGCTCCGTTGGCAAATTGCAAGCTGATAAGATTGCTGCCCTTAAAGCTCGTCGTGACAATGCTAAAGTTGAAGAAACTTTAGCTGCTCTGGAAAAAGGCTGTGCTGACGAATCCGTTAACCTGATGCCTTTGATTCTTGACGCTGTACGTGCTTATGCAACTGAAGGCGAAATCTGCGGCGTAATGAGAAAAGTATTCGGCGAATATCAATCTCATACTGCTCTGTAATTTAGAGCCAACAATAATAGGGAGGTAAGAAATAATGTCTAATATTAGAGTTTTAGTAGCAAAACCGGGTCTGGACGGCCATGACCGCGGTGCTAAAGTTGTAGCTCGTGCATTGCGCGACGCTGGTTTTGAAGTTATTTACACCGGTATTCGTCTGACTCCGGAACAAATCGCTGAAGCTGCTCTGCAAGACGACGTTAAAGTTGTTGCTTTGAGCCTGCTTTCCGGCGCACACAACACCCTTTTCCCGAAAGTAGTTGAACTGCTGAAAGAAAAAGGTTTGACTGATGTTCTGGTTATCGGCGGCGGCGTTATTCCTGACGCTGACATTCCTGGTTTGAAAGCTGCTGGCATTGCCGAAGTATTCACTCCTGGCACTCCGACTGGCAACATTGTTGAATTCATCAACGCTAACGTAAAATAATTAAGGTTCTCAAAAATTTTGCAGGCCGGGCTTGTCCCGGCTTGCATAATACAATTTTTATTGGACCTCAACAAGGCGGTGTGATCATTGAATATTGTTGAAGGCGTATTAAACCATTCTCGTTTAGCATTAGCGAAAGCTATTACTGCCGTAGAGAACGAGTATGATAACGCTGTTGAAATAATGACAGCCATTTATCCCCACACCGGTAATGCTTATGTCATCGGAATAACCGGACCTCCGGGCGCTGGCAAAAGTACTTTGACCGACAAGCTTGCTAAAGAATATCGTAAACGCGGTAAAACAGTTGGTATTATCGCAATTGATCCTACAAGTCCTTTCTCCGGTGGTGCAATTTTAGGCGACCGTATCAGAATGTTGGACCTTACTGCCGATGAAGGCATTTTTGTTCGTTCCATGGCTACTCGCGGGAGTTTGGGTGGATTATCCCAAAAAGCGGGCGATGCTGTTAAATTGATGGATGCATATGGTTTTGATGTTATTATTGTTGAAACTGTTGGCGTTGGTCAATCTGAAGTAGATATTGTTAAAACTGCTGATACTACAATGGTTGTTGTTATTCCTGGTATGGGCGATGACATTCAGGCTATTAAAGCAGGTATACTTGAGATCGGTGACCTTTTCACGATCAATAAAGCTGACCGTGAAGGTACGGACAAGCTGAACATTGAGATTGAAATGATGTTGGAATTAAATCCCGAACATGTTGGCTGGCGTCCTCCGATCAATCGGACCATTGCCAGCAAGGGTGAAGGTATAGAAGCTGTTGTTGACTCTATTGAAGAGCACAAAGCATATTTGATTGAATCTGATCAATTGAGCAAAATACGCAAAGCTCGTATTAAAAACGAAGTTACTGCTATGCTTAATGACAGGGTCAACCGTTATATCGACAAGAATGTTGTAGCTACTTCCGAATTTGATATTTTAGTTGAAAAACTTCAAATTCGTGAAATTGAGCCGTATTCTGTTGTCGCTGACATTGTTGGTAAAGTTTTAAGATAAAACAACCAAAATTACTTTTAGGAGGAATTTGAAATGTTTAAAACAATTTGTGTTGACCATGTAGGTATTGCTTGCAAAGACCTGGATCTTTCCAAGAAATTCTACACTGAAGTTCTTGGCTTGAGCTGCACTGGTGAAGAAGCTGTTCCTGAGCAAGGTGTAAAAACCGTATTTATTCCCTGTGGCGAAACTTTGCTTGAGCTCCTTGTTGATATCACTGAAAATGGCGATGGCCCTATCGGCAAATACATCGCTAAAAATGGACAAGGTATCCAACATATCGCTGTTCGCGTTGATGATGTTCAAGCAGCTATTGATACCACTATTGAAAAAGGTGCTGCTATGATCGACAAAGCTCCTCGTGGCGGTGCTGGCGGAATGGATATCGCTTTCGTTCATCCGAAATCCGTAGGTATTTTGCTTGAGTATTGCGCTCCGGCAAAAAAATAATTCCGTAAAATACGGAATTACAAAAATCTTTTGAAGATTTTATTTTAAGTTGTTACATACTACACGGATGCGGACCAAAGAGTCTGCATCCGCGTAGATGTATATAAAATAAGGTTCTCCCAATAATGATGGAGGTGTAAGATTTGTCTACTCAAGCAAAAATTGAGAAAATGCTCAAAAAGTCCGAAGTAATTCTGGCTGCAGGCGGCGAAAAACGCGTTGCAAAACAACACGAAGCCGGCAAAATGACTGCACGTGAAAGAATTGCTGCACTCCTCGACGAAGGATCCTTTGTTGAATTGGATCGTTTCGTAAAACATCGTTGCACAAATTTCGGCCAAGAGAAGAAAGAACTTCCTGGCGAAGGTGTAACTACTGGTTACGGCACCATCGATGGCCGTCTGGTTTATGTATTCGCACAAGATTTCACTGTAGAAGGTGGTTCTTTAGGCGAAATGCATGCTGCTAAAATCGTAAAAGTACAACGCCTGTCCCTGAAAATGGGTGCTCCGCTTGTTGGCCTGAACGATTCCGGCGGTGCTCGTATCCAAGAAGCAATTGACGCTTTGGCTGGTTACGGAAAAATCTTCTTTGAAAACACTATTGCATCCGGCGTAGTTCCTCAGATCTCCGCTATCATGGGTCCTTCTGCTGGCGGCGCTGTATACAGCCCGGCACTGACTGACTTCATTTACATGGTAAAGAACACTTCTAAAATGTTCATTACCGGCCCCGCAGTAGTAAAATCTGTTACTGGTGAAGACGTAACCCAAGAACAACTGGGTGGCGCTATGACCCACAACAGCACTTCCGGCGTTGCACATTTTGCTGCAGAAAACGACGAAGACTGCTTGCAACAGATCCGTTACCTGCTGAGCTTCCTGCCTTCCAACAACATGGAATGCGCTCCTATCGTAGAAACCGGTGACGACCCGATGCGTATTGATGACTCCTTGAATACATTGCTTCCGGATAACTCCAACCAAGCATATGATATGAAAGACGTAATCAAATCCATCGTAGACAACGGTGAATTCTATGAATCCCAACAATATTGGGCAACCAATATTATCACTTGCTTTGCACGTATGGATGGTCAAACCGTAGGTATCATTGCAAACCAACCTAAAGTAATGGCTGGCTGCCTGGATATCAACGCATCCGACAAATCCTCTCGTTTTATTCGCTTCTGCGATGCTTTCAACATTCCTTTGCTGAACTTGGTAGACGTACCTGGCTTCCTGCCTGGCTGTAACCAAGAATACGGCGGTATCATCCGTCACGGCGCAAAAATGCTGTATGCATATTCCGAAGCAACTGTACCTAAAATTACTGTAGTAACCCGTAAAGCATACGGTGGTTCCTACCTGGCAATGTGTTCCCAAGATTTGGGCGCAGACCAAGTAATTGCATGGCCGACTGCAGAAATCGCAGTAATGGGACCTGCAGGTGCAGCTAACATCATCTTCAAAAATGATCCTGATGTAAAAGCAAAAACGGAAGAATATATCGATAACTTTGCAACTCCGTACCAAGCAGCAATGCGCGGCATGGTAGACATCGTAATCGAGCCGAAAAACACCCGTCCCACCATCATCAACGCTTTGCAAATGTTGCAGTCCAAACGTGAAACTCGCCCGGCAAAACGCCATGGCAATATTCCTTTGTAATTTGCAGCTTGCAGTATAGTGCTTAATTAATTAAGAAGAATGAGGTGAAATAATGGGTCCTGTAACTACTAATCCTTGGTTGATTGCTGCTATCAATATGACCATAGTTTTTGGTGTATTGGCTATGCTGGGTTTCTTGATGAAAGTTATCTACTTTGTAGATCCTACTCGTCAAAAAAAAACAGCTAATCCAGTAGCAGCACCGGCACCTGCCGCAGCACCTGCTGCTGTTGCAGCTCCTGTGCAGGATGACAGTGAAGTAATTGCTGTTATTGCAGCAGCTGTAGCTGCTCTTGGTCATTCCGCAGAGCAAATAGCCTGCGTACGTCGTCTGCCCGAAGCTGGCTGGACACAAAATGCTCATATTGAAGCAATTAGTGTACGTAAAGAATGCTTCTAATTTGGGGTTAATAATTAATCTATTTTATTACGAGATTTTAAGGAGGATTAACATCCATGAAAAAATATACCATTACCGTTAACGGCACTGCATATGAAGTAGAAGTTGAAGATATGGGCGGCGCTGCTGCAACAGCTCCTAAAGCTGCTGCTCCTAAAGCTGCACCGGTACCTGCCGCTGCTCCCGCTCCTAAAGCTGCTGCACCGGCTCCGGCTGCAAAACCTGTTGCTGCTGGCTCTGCAACCATTTCTGCTCCTATGCCTGGTAAAGTTCTCGAAGTAAAAGTTAAAGCTGGCGACGCAGTTAAATCCGGCGACGTATTGATGATTCTCGAAGCAATGAAAATGCAAAACGAGATCATGGCTCCGGCTGACGGCACCATTTCTGACGTTCGCGTTTCCGCAGGTCAAACTGTTGGTACCGGCGACGTTATGATCGTAATGTAATTTGCGTCATAAGAAAGCAATAACTTTTATATTTAGAAGAGAGCTTATTTGTGATTGAAACTAGAAGCTCTCAAATAATTGAACATTGGGAGGATATAAATGGAAGCATTTGTAGTTGCTTTACAATCCGTATGGAATGACAGCGGTTTCTCCGCTTTCACCATGGGTAATGCTATCATGATGCTTGTTGGCATCATTCTGCTGTACCTTGCTATTGGTAAAGGCTTCGAACCATTGCTGCTGTCTCCGATCGCATTCGGCTGTTTGCTGGCAAACGTTCCTAAAACCGGTTTCGAAGATCAACCGGGTGTTATGCAGGTAATTCTTTATGGTATTCACCATGAAATTTTCCCGCCTTTGATTTTCTTAGGCGTAGGTGCAATGACAGACTTTGGTCCGTTGATTGCAAACCCGAAAACTTTGCTTTTGGGCGCTGCAGCTCAAGCAGGTGTATTTGTTTCCTTGCTGGGCGCTATGATGCTCGGATTTACCGTGCAAGAAGCATCCGCTATCGGTATTATCGGTGGTGCTGATGGCCCGACTGCTATTTACCTGGCTGCAAAAATGGCTCCTAACCTGTTAGGTGCTATCGCAGTAGCTGCATATTCTTATATGTCGTTGGTTCCTTTGATCCAACCGCCTATTATGAAACTTTGCACTACCGAAGCTGACCGTAAAATTGTTATGGCACAATTGCGTCCTGTAACTCGTTTTGAGAAAATCGTATTCCCGATTGCAACCACTATCGTTATCAGCTTGTTGCTTCCGCCTGTATGCTCTTTGATTGGTATGCTGATGTTGGGTAACCTGTTCAAAGAAGCTGGTTGTTTGGATCGTCTTTCCGATACTGCACAAAATGCTTTGATGAACATTGTAACGATCATGCTGGCAACTGGTACAGGTTTGACTATGAAAGCTGAATCTTTCCTGAACTATCAAACCATCTTGATCATCTGCCTTGGTCTTGTTGCTTTCGCAGCTGGTACTTTTGCCGGTGTTGTATTTGGTAAGCTCATGTGCATTCTGGATGGTGGTAAAACCAATCCTCTTATCGGTTCCGCTGGTGTATCCGCAGTTCCGATGGCAGCACGTGTATCCCAAATCGTTGGTCAAAAAGCTAACCCTGCTAACTTCCTGCTCATGCATGCTATGGGCCCGAACGTAGCTGGTGTTATCGGCACCGCAGTAGCTGCAGGCGCAATGCTTGCAATGATTGGTGCTGCTAAATAACTAAAATTGAAACAGGTGCATCTTTTATGGTGTGCCTGTTTTTTTATTATGCTAATTACCCATATATAAAGGAAATAATATGTTCATTTTAAATTTGGACATAGTTAACCTTCAACTATCAATATTTTAGTTAAATATTGCTTAAAAATCTGTTGCCTGCGCCACATAATTAAAAGTTTTTATTAAAAACTTTTAATTATGTGGCTTTTTGTTTAGATTTCATTTGCTGGCAAATAAAATTAGATGAAAAATACTTTTTTGTTATAATCTAGAAGTGAAATTTTTGTGAAAGAAATAATAAAAAAGTGTGACCTGTGCAACAGAAAAAAAGAACGTTCCTGATTATAATTAGTGTCAGGAATTTTGGAGAACTCTTGATGAATGGCAAAAAGTACCAGTAGTCAAGATCCAAAATTTTACATCCTTATTTGTTAGGGATGTATATAAAAATGTTCTCCTAATAATGATGGAGGTGTAAGATTTGTCTACTCAAGCAAAAATTGAGAAAATGCTC
>OHNL01000464.1_pt1 | contig 12235 bp, 8 predicted proteins | sample 1569591 | NCBI WGS metagenome assembly OHNL01 (sample SAMEA3879555, study PRJEB24766) | human gut metagenome | biome: human-associated habitat; feature: feces | place: USA | collected 1985/1987
AGCCTTAAGATTTTCAGCCTTTATCCCCATTCCCGCCCGGACGGCACTTCCCTGCGCCTCTTCGGCCAGACCAGGCAATTCTCTCCCATGGACGGTCCGGTGCAGCATTACGCGGCATCCGGCATCAACCGTTCCTTCCTGGTCTCCACTCCGCGGGAACTCAGGCTCTGCTACGGAACCACGGCCGACATCCGCTGGAACAGCGGACCTCTGGAATTCGTTCCGGTCCAACTGGCCGCCAATACGGAATTCAATGCCGCCATTGCCGTGGACCCATCAGGAAACATCCATTTCTTCTCTCTGGAAGACAAGCACCCGGAAGCCGGCGCCAAAGCCCTGGTCGGGAAAATATGGTATGAGGGGTACGATTCTCCCAAATGGCTCTGGCAATCCGTGGGCGGCACGGATGATTATGAATCCAAGCTGTCCCTGATGCCCCTGGTCTTCGGCACGCTGAAAGGCACCCTGTACGCCCTTGTCTTCGCCGTCCCGGTAGCGGTCACAGCCGCCATTTACACGGCCCACTTCATGGCTCCTGCCGTCAAACGGGTGGTAAAACCCGTCATGGAAATCATGGCCTCCCTTCCTTCCGTAGTGCTGGGCTTCTTCGGCGCCCTTTACCTGGCCCCCAGAATGGAAGACAAAGTCCCCGCACTGCTCTGCATGGCCGTCCTCATTCCCGGCCTGGCGGCCCTCATCGCATGGTTCTGGACCACCCGGCCCGCAGCCTGGCGCAACAAATTCAGCCGCGGTGTGGAATACATCGTCATGACCCCCGTCATCCTGCTCTGCGCCTGGTTCTGCTGGGAATACCTGGGCTACTGGCTGGAACAGCCCCTCATCAGCCTCTGCCGCAGCGTCATGGGCCTGTGGGGAGACGGGGACTTCCAGGCCGCCAGTTTCGCAGACCTGTGGCGCAACGGCTTCGGCATGCCCTATGAACAGCGCAACTCCCTGGTGGTTGGATTCATCATGGGCTTTGCCGTCATCCCTGTCATCTTCACCATTTCCGAGGACGCCCTGAGCAACGTCCCCCCTTCCCTCATCGCCGCCTCGGAGGCTCTGGGGGCCAGCCGCTGGCAGATGGTCCGCACCGTTGTTCTTCCGGTGGCTTCCGCAGGCATTTTCTCCGCCCTGATGATAGGTCTGGGCCGAGCCGTGGGGGAAACCATGATCGTACTGATGGCCACGGGAAACACCCCCATCATGGACTGGAATATCTTCAACGGCATGCGCACCCTCTCCGCCAACATCGCCACGGAACTGCCGGAGGCGGCGCAGGACTCCACCCACTACCGGGTCCTCTTCCTGGGCGGCCTTATCCTCTTCTCCATGACATTCATTCTGAACACTCTGGCGGAAATAGTGCGCCAGCGTCTCCGCAAACGCTTCAACGTCGTGTGAACCATCCATCCCTTTCCCTCCCATCCATCCACCTTCCATGAAACAGGACTTCAGCCTTCCGCCCGCCCCCAAACGCCCCCTGGGGGAAGTCAATATCTGGCTCGCCTCCATCGGGCTCTCCCTGGGCCTCATCATGATTTTCGGCCTGCTGGGCATCATCGTCTTCAACGGTCTGGAGGCCTTCTGGCCCAAAACTATCCATGAACTGACGCTCGCCCCTTCTTCAAAAGAAGAACAACCGCTTGTCCTGTACGCCGGCATCACAAAGGACCAGACGCGCCACGTCCCCGCAGACCCCGCCCATCCCGGCTCCACAGCCAAAGACGTGCGGGAATACCAGCTTTTCACCGGCAGCAAGGAATCCTATGGACAATCCTACCGCTATGTGGACGCGCACAATGTCACTGCCTCCGCCACCCCCAAAGGCCTTCTGTGCCTGGAACGCATGGAGGGAGGGAAAGCCCTGGTCAAACCTCTGGAACTCAAGCTGGCCTCCGGAGAAACCATCCCCGCCGCCTCACCGGAATTCATGGAGGCTTTCCGCCGCGTGCTGGACCGGGAAACAGACCTGAGGGACAGGGTCAAAACCATTGACACCAGGGACATCGGCTCCGTCAATACCCGTCTGGCGGACGCCAGACGGGATATCAAGGCCATAGAACGTTCCTACGACATCCGGAAAGAAAATGGACAGCGTACGGCCGTCCCCAGGAAAAACCCCATTCTCACGGATATGGACGACCCGGCCGGTGAACTGGACCGGCTCCGCGCCAAAGAGGAACAGCTCAATGCCGAATACGCCCGGTACACCGCGGAAGCAGCCAAACTGAGGGCTCAACAGGGCCGAGACTCTCTTGTGTATGCCCTGGGAGACGGGGAAAAGAAAGAAATCCGCATGGATAAAATCGTTTACGGCTACCAGCCGAATGACCTGGGATTCTTCGGAAAATGCGGCATCTTCCTCCACAACCTGTACCATTTCATCACGGATGATCCACGGGAGGCCAACACGGAGGGCGGCATCTTCCCCGCCATTTTCGGCACCTTCATCATGACTTTGCTCATGAGTGTGCTGGTCACGCCCGTGGGGGTCATCGGAGCCATCTACCTGAGGGAATACGCCAGACAGGGGACTCTGGTTCAGGCCGTGCGCATCTGCGTGAACAACCTGGCGGGCGTGCCTTCCATCGTCTTCGGCGTTTTCGGCCTCGGCTTCTTCGTTTACTATCTGGGAGGGAGCATCGACGAACTTTTCTACTGGAAAAAGCTGGCTGTGGACAACACGCCCACTTTCGGGACCTCCGGCATCCTGTGGGCATCCCTCACACTGGCCCTGATGACGCTGCCCGTAGTCATCGTCTCCACGGAGGAGGCACTCTCCGCCGTCCCCCGCGGGCTGCGGGAGGCGGCCCTGGCCTGCGGGGCCTCCAAATGGCAGATGATTAAACGCATCATCCTCCCCAGCGCCCTGCCGGGCGTCATGACCGGCCTCATTCTGGCCATGGCCCGTGGCGCCGGAGAGGTAGCCCCACTCATGGTCACGGGAGTGGTCAAGCTGGCCCCCTCCCTGCCCATTGACGGGGAAGGCCCCTTCATCCACCTGGAACGCAAATTCATGCATCTGGGCTTTCATATCTACGACGTGGGCTTCCAGTCTCCGGACTCGGACGCCGCCCAGCCCATGGTTTTCGCCACCACGCTGCTCCTCATCCTGCTGGTGGTGGTCATGAACCTCACGGCCATCCTCATCCGCAACCGCCTGCGCAAAAAATACGCGGCCTCCAGCTTCTAACCCCATTCTCCTTCACCATCCCATGACTGAACCAGCCTCCGCAGACGACGAGCCTATCATTGAAGTGGAAGACTTCTCCTTCTTTTACGGGAGCAAACAGGTTCTCTTCAACATCGGCATGACCTTTGAAACCAACCGGGTAACCGCCCTCATCGGGCCCTCCGGCTGCGGAAAATCCACGCTGCTCCGCAACATCAACCGCATGAACGACCTGGTCCCGGACGTGCGCCACCAGGGGGATATCCGCATTGACGGCACCAGCCTGTATGACCCGCGCGTGGAAGTCATCTCCCTGCGCAAGCGCGTAGGCATGGTCTTCCAGAAATACAACCCTTTCCCTAAAAGCATTTACGAAAACATCGTCTTTCCCCTCCGTGTGGCCGGCCGCAACAGGCGCGCGGAACTGGACGAAACCGTGGAACGAAGCCTGAAGGGAGCCGCCCTGTGGGATGAAGTGAAAGACAAGCTGCATGAAAGCGCCTACGGCCTTTCCGGCGGCCAGCAGCAGCGGCTGTGCATCGCGCGCGCCATTGCCAACCGCCCCCAAATCCTGCTGATGGATGAACCCTGCGCCGCCCTGGACCCTATCGCCACCTTAAAAATAGAGGACCTGATGGAAGACCTGAAAAAAGAACTCACCATTGTCATCGTCACCCATAACATGCAGCAGGCCACACGCATCGCGGACCGGACCGCCTTCATGTACATGGGCCGCCTGGTGGAATACGGGGAAACGTCCCAAATCTTCACCAATCCTACGGAAAAAGAAACGGAAGCCTACATTACGGGCCGTTTCAGCTAAAAGCCCATTCCAAACCATTCTCCTCATGACATCCCCCGGCAATCACATCCTCCCCCACTACGACGCGGCCCTGAACGCTATCCGCCTCCGCGTCAATGCCATCTGCGGAAGCCTGCTGAAATACATGGACATTCTGGAACGGGTCATTTCCGGCCCGGACAGCGACGGGGCCAACAGCATCATTGCGGACAGCGACCCGCTGCAGGAAGAAACCCGGCAGGTTCTCTCCCTCTGCTCCTCCGTACTCACCCAGTTCCATCCGCTGGGACGCGACCTGAGGCTCGTCATCACCTTCTCCCGATGCGGAGACAAGCTCCAGGAATGCATGGAGGAAATAACGGGTATCGCCAAGCATGCCAAGGCCTCCATCAGGCATCAGGAATCCCTCTCCCCGGATATTGTGCTCCCTCTGCTGGAAATGGCCGTATCCGAATTCAGAGACGCCGCCAGGTGTCTGGAAACGCAGGATGTGGACGCCGCCAGGGAAATACGCCTGCGCGACAAAAAACTGGACAAAGCCCATCGCAAAGCGCTGGCCCTTCTGGTCTCCCCCGAACGGGAGGACTCCTCTTCCCTCAACGTCAACCTTCTCTTCATTATCCGTTCTCTGGAACGGATAGGAGACATTGCCAAAACCATCGCCGCCACCGTCGTCTTCCTGAAGGAAGCCACGGACATCCGCCACGGAAGAGAAAGATAAAACAATTCCTGCCTGTACGGCGATTCCCTGTTGCCCATACAAAGATCATGATGAACAGCATGATCCGAATTTCGTGCGTCAGAGGCTTCCCCCATAAGTCCTAACGGCTCATCTTCTCAACAGCTGTGTTTTTGCACACCATCCTTCAAATAATCACAACTGCCAAATTATCAGCATACAGGCAATAAACATTCCAGGGATATGCGGCAAAGGATGGAATGGGGCAAAACAAACAGTTTTCCCAGCGCCACAATTACTCTCCGGGAAAAGGAATAATTCATAACGTCAACCGGAGAGACTCAATACAACTGCATGCTCCAGGAAGGCAAGGAAACAAGGCATCTGCCCCTCGCACGCATCCTTTCACCTTCACGGCCAATAGCTTGAAAACGGAGAAAACCGGCCTTTTACTCTCAATCTCTGAAATTTTACAGCCGTCCATTCCCAGCTCTTCTACCATTTTTATTTACATAAAAACACAAATAATGAAATAATATTTCATATTCTTTGATTCATATTGACACTTCCGGAGGATAAGAGTAACTAATCCCTATTATTCCTATCGGAATACAAAAGAAATCTAAATCCATCCCTGTAAAGCACGTCACGATGAACATTTACACCTCCATATCGGAACTGGTCGGGAAAACACCTCTTCTGGAGCCAAGGAATTATGCCCAGGCACATCGTCTGAATGCCCGGCTCCTGCTCAAGCTGGATCACCTGAATCCAGCAGGAAGCATGAAAGACCGTATCGCACTCGCCATGATCAACGAGGCAGAAGCATCGGGCCAGCTCCAATCGGGTTCCGTCATCATTGAACCAACCAGCGGCAACACGGGCATTGGCCTGGCGGCTATTGCCGCTTCCCGGGGATACCGCATCATTCTTACCATGCCGGAAAGCATGAGCGTTGAACGACGAAATATTCTAAAAGCCTACGGAGCCGATATTGTCCTGACGGAAGACAGCCAGGGAATGGAAGGAGCCATTGCCAAAGCCCAGTATCTGGCGGCCACTACTCCAGGCTCCTTCATTCCCAGCCAATTCACCAACCCGACCAATCCCAGGGCCCACTATGAAACGACAGGGGTTGAAATATGGGAAGATACGGACGGAGAAGTAGATATCGTCGTAGCCGGAGTAGGCACCGGAGGAACAATAACCGGCATAGGCAGACTGCTCAAGGAACGCAAACCCGGAGGAATCACCGTCATTGCCGTGGAACCGGCAGATTCCCCCGTATTATCCGCCGGCCAGGCAGGAAGCCATCAAATTCAAGGAATAGGAGCCGGCTTTATCCCAGAAACCCTGGATACGGATATCTATGATGAAGTCATCACCGTTTCCAATGAAGATGCCTTTTCCACAGCTAAAGAACTGGGCGTCAGAGAAGGAATTCTGACCGGGATTTCCAGCGGGGCAGCCCTATGGGCAGCCGTCCAGGTTGCTAAGAGAAAAGAGAATACAGGGAAAAATATAGTAGTGATCCTTCCCGATTCAGCGGACCGGTACTACTCAACTCCCCTGTTCATCTGACATCCCGTTTTTTTCTACCAGATACGGCTATCCGCCTTCAACCGGCTCAACATTCATGAACGCTCATTCCCCAACCGCTACAGACACGTTGCAACAGGCCGTGGCGCAATACGAAGGAGACCTTGTTTTTGCCACATCATTCGGGGCAGAAGACCAGGTGCTTACCCACATGATCTCCCATCTTGGCCTGAATATTCCTCTGGCTACTCTGGACACGGGGCGTCTGTTTCCGGAAACCTATGAACTCTGGGCAAGAACGGAGGAAACATACGGCATTCGCATTATTCCTTATTTTCCGGCAGCGGAAGAAGTGGAAAGCATGATTCTGGACAAAGGCGTCAACCTGTTCCGCAATAGTGTGGAAAACCGTCACAAATGCTGCAATATCCGCAAACTGCGCCCTCTGGAAAGGCTCCTTGCCGGGAAAAAAGCGTGGATTTGCGGATTACGCTCCACCCAGTCCATCACCCGGAAAGGACTTCATATCACAGAAAACGATGAGGCGAACGGCATCATCAAAATCAGCCCGCTGGCCCACTGGTCAGAAGAGGATGTCTGGAACTATATCCGCGCTTACGGCATTCCCTACAATCCTCTTCATGATGCAGGATTCCCCAGTATCGGGTGCGCCTGCTGCACAAGAGCCGTCAAAAGGACAGAAGACGTACGCGACGGACGATGGTGGTGGGAAGAAAAAGAACACAGGGAATGCGGCCTACACCGCAGGCCAAGACATTAACAATCAAAAAAAGAACATACAAAATGAACAGCATTTGCAGACTCAGCCAGCTTAAGCAGCTGGAGGCAGAAAGCATTCACATTTTCCGGGATGCCATCAGCCAGTTTGAAAATCCCGTACTTCTTTATTCCATCGGGAAAGACTCCTCTGTACTGGTCCACTTGGCCAGAAAGGCATTCTATCCCGGCAGGCTCCCCTTCAAGCTTCTTCATATAGACTCCACATTCAAATTCCGCGAGATGATAGAATTCCGGGACAGATTCGTTCAGGAAAATGATCTGGATCTGATTGTCCACAGTAACCAGGAAGGCATTGCCGCCGGCGTTAATCCTTTTACTTACGGCAGCCGCAAATACACGGATATTATGAAAACACAGGCATTGATTCAGGCGTTGACCGCAGGAAAATATGATGCCGTGTTCGGAGGAGCCCGCCGCGACGAAGAAAAATCACGGGCCAAGGAACGAATTTTCTCTTTCCGGGATAAATTCAACCAATGGGACCCCAAAAATCAACGACCGGAATTATGGAACATTTACAACGGCCGTATCAATCCGGGAGAAAGCGTCCGTATCTTTCCTCTGTCCAACTGGACGGAACTGGATATCTGGCAATATATCCGCCTGGAAAAAATACAGGTGGTGGACCTGTATTTCGCTAAACCCCGTCCCATTGTGGAACGTGACGGCTCCCTGATTATGGCGGACGACGACCGCCTGCCTTTGGAACCGGGGGAAACACCACAGATGAGAACCGTCCGTTTCCGTACGCTGGGCTGCTACCCTCTAACCGGAGCCATAGAATCTACAGCCCGCACTGTAGAAGAGATTGTGGCGGAAATGCTGGAAACCAGGCTGAGCGAGCGTTCTTCCCGCATCATTGACCACGACGGTGATGCCTCCATGGAGCAGAAAAAACGGGAAGGATATTTTTAACCCCTATTATGAATCATTCTGACGACACCTCTTCTTTTTACCATTATGGACATCGACTCATACCTGAACGAACACGAAAATAAAAGCCTCCTGCGCGTACTTACCTGCGGTTCCGTGGACGACGGGAAATCTACACTCATCGGACGCCTTCTTTATGACAGCAAACTGATTTTCGACGACCAGCTGGCAGAACTGCGCAAAGCCAGTGAAAAAAATGGAACTACGGGGGCAGGCAACATTGATTACGCCCTGTTGCTGGACGGCCTTAAAGCGGAACGGGAACAGGGAATAACCATTGATGTAGCCTACCGGTACTTCACCACCCCCCGCCGCAAATTCATCATTGCCGACTGTCCCGGCCATGAACAATACACACGGAACATGGCCACCGGAGCTTCCACGGCGGACGCGGCCATCATCCTGATTGATGCCCGCCACGGAGTACTCACACAAACGAAGCGGCATGCGTTCATCGCCTCTCTTCTGAAAATACGGCACCTCATCGTAGCCGTCAACAAGATGGATCTTCTGAATTACTCTGAAGAAAAATTCCGGAAGATTGAAGAAGAATTCGGAAGCTTCACGCAACAGCTGAATATCCCGGATGTTCGTTTCGTTCCCATTTCCGCCATTGAAGGGGAAAATGTGACGCAGACAACAGGGAAAATGCCCTGGTACCAGGAAGATCATCTGCTTTCCATCCTGGAAACGCTGGATTCCAGCGACAGCAGGAATCTCCGGGATTTCCGCTTTCCGGTACAGACAGTCATACGCCCCAATCTCGATTTCCGGGGGTTCGCCGGTTCCATTACCTCCGGAGCCATCCGCAGGGGTGACCCTGTCGTCACGCTGCCTTCGTTTCAAAACAGCCGGATCAAGAGGATCGTTACTCCGGACGGAGATCTGGAAGAAGCATTCTCTCCCCAGGCCGTCGTATTGGAACTTGAGGATGAAATAGATATCAGCAGCGGTGACATGATCGTCAAAAAAGGGAATCTCCCCCATATCGAAGATCGGCTGGAGGCCCGTGTCATCTGGATGTCTGAAAAACCCCTTCTTCCCGGAAGCAAATACATGATTCGCCATGCGGGCAGAAATATCCAGGGGCGGATAGCAGAACTCCAGTACGACATAGACGTCAATACACTGGAAAGCCGCCATGCGACACAGCTTCCTCTGAACCATGTCGGCCGTATCGTCCTGGAAACAAGTTCCCCCTTGTTCTATGATTATTACCGGGATAACCGCTCCGGAGGAGCTTTCATCCTGATTGACCCGCTGAATAACGTCACGGCGGGAGCCGGTATGCTTCGCCCTCCTCACAGAGATAAGGCTCCCGAAAAAGAACAGGAGCAACTTCCGACATTCGTTTCAAGCGATGAACGCGCAGAAACCTTCGGGCATGGCGGAAAACAAATTTACATAGCGGGAGAAGACAGCGAACTGGCGCGCAGCTTCGCCAAGCAGCTGGAAAGGGAACTCCACCGGCTCAAGGCCCATACCTACGGTCTGGATTTCAAGGCGGAAGGCGTATGGGGAAGATCCGCTAAAGAAATCGTCAATGCCTCAGGCCTGCTGGCCGAAGCGGGGCTGATGAGCATTGCAGTATTGCCGAGACTTCCCGTCCTGCCCAGAAACACCAAGGGAGCCTACTGCATCTGGCTGGGGAACGTCGTCTCCGCTCCAGAAACGGCAGACCGCATCCTCCCCCCCGCAAAGGCAAATGAAAATACCGCGTTTCTTCTGGCGCGCACTCTCTATGTGGAATTTTGATTTTATCCCATTTTAATACCCGTTCCATCATTTTATGAAAACTCAGCCTCTTGCATTAAATGCTCTTCTCTGCGTTGGCGCTCTCTTGGCTCCAGCCTTTCTGGCATCCTGTCGGGAAGCCCCCGAACGACAGGCTCAAATACGCTTTGGCCTTTTTCCCAACGTAACCCATGTCCAGGGGCTGGTTGCCAGGCATTTCAGCCGCACGGGGGAGGGATGGTTTGAAAAACGCATCTTTGAACGGACGGGGAAAAATATCTCCATTCTATGGTATGCTTACAATGCCGGCCCTGGCGCTATGGAAGCCATGTTCGCCAATTCCCTGGATTTTACCTACGTTGGGCCGGGCCCTGCCATTAATGCGTATTCCAAATCCAACGGAACTCTCCTGCAAATCGTAGCGGGAGCCGTACAGGGAGGGTCCGGACTGGTCGTTCCCACCCATTCCGGAGCATGCACGCAAAGGGAAAATCATCGCTACCCCCCAATTGGGCAATACTCAGGATATAGCCTGCCGGACATGGTTGGCCCTGGGAGGCGTAACAGTCACTCAAACCGGAGGAGACGCAAGCATACTTCCTACCCCCAACCCAGAACAGATACCCCTCTTGCGTCAAGGCAAACTGGACGGCTCCTGGACTGTAGAACCATGGATTAGCCGCCTGGAAAAAGAAGCCGGAGGCAAGCTCCTGTTTCTTGAAAAGGATGCCGTAACCACTGTTCTGACAGCTCAAAAGGATTTCCTGGAAAAACAGCCGGACGTGGCGCAGGCCATGATTGAAGCTCACAGAGAACTCACTCTCTGGATCATCGGACATCCCCAGGAAGCTCAAAAAATCGTCGTAGAAGAATTGAGGGAACTCACCCGTTCCAACATTGATCCCGCTTTAATTATCCATGCGTGGCCCAGGTTAGTTCTCACGAATGAAATATCCGAAGAAAAGCTCCACGAATTAGCCAAGGATACGGTACGGACCGGATTTTACAAGAAACTCCCCCACGTCGAAGGCATCATCCGGAATGATAAAAATAATCCCGCCCATGAGTAGATTATCCATACGAAACGTTTCCAAAAGTTATTTTTCCAGAAAAAAATCGCTTCTGGCTCTTTCTTCCGCCAATCTGGACATAGGGGAAGGAGAATTCATCTGCCTGGTAGGTCCAAGCGGTTGCGGCAAAACAACTCTGCTGAATATGATCGCCGGTCTGATCAAATCGGATACGGGAAGCATCTCCTATGATGGGGAAATAATCTCAGGACCGGGACCGGACAGGACAGTCGTTTTTCAGGATTTCGCCCTGTTCCCCTGGTTAAACGTGCTGCACAACGTAGAATTCGGTCTCCGATTTACCGGAATTCCCCGCGCAAAACGCCTCCAAATAGCTTTGGAAAACCTGAAATCAGTAGGCTTGGACAACTTTGCACATGCTCGTATCCATGAACTCTCCGGAGGGATGAAACAGCGCGTGGCCATAGCCCGGGCCCTTGCATTGCGTCCCAGGGTTCTTCTGATGGATGAGCCCTTCGCCGCATTGGATGCCATGACCAGGGAACAGCTTTATGCGGACCTCCAGGCCATTTGCGCCGGGCATGGAATTACCGTCGTCTTTGTCACCCATAATGTACGGGAAGCCGTATGCCTGGGAGACAGAGTCATTTTATTTTCATCCCACCCTGGACGTATTTGCGGAGAATTCTGCATTCGTTTGCCGCGCCCGCGCCAAATCAATGATCCGGGAGTGGCCCGGCTAGCTTCAAACATCACACGGGCATTAAAATCGATTTCCAGGCCCGCAGAAGAAAAACAAGACGCACAAACATCATGCACCCTTCCATAAAAAATATTCTCCAATCCTCAGTATTCATCTTGCTGGCCTTGGCTATATGGGAATACGGTTCTCTATCCGGCTGGTGGAGGCCTTTCCTATTCCCGGCGCCTTCCGCCATAAGCGGCTATCTTGAAGAAGCAATCAGGGACAACTCTCTCTGGGCCGCTACGGTCGTTACTATCCGGAGACTGCTCCTGGGGTACCTGGCCGGAATCTCCATCGGAATTCCAGCAGGACTTTTATCTGCCCGCTTCCAGCTAATGAGAAACACCATCGGAGTTCTGGCATTGGGATTTCAAGGGCTTCCCAGCGTTTGCTGGGTCCCTCTGGCTATCCTGTGGTTCGGCCAGGAAGAAGCGGCCATCCTGTTCGTCGTTGTCATGGGCACCGTCTGGTCGGTCATACTGGCCACAGAAAATGGACTTGCCAACGTCCCTCCGATTTATGCCCGCGCAGCACGGACAATGGGAGCCGGCTCTGCCTACACGCTGCTCTTTGTCACGCTTCCGGCTTCTGCTCCATTCATCGTCAGCGGCATGAAGCAGGGCTGGGCCTTTTCCTGGCGCTCCCTGATGTCCGCAGAAATTTTTGTTCCCATCCTGACAGGACTGGGATTGGGACAGCTCCTGCACTTCGGAAGAGAACTCAATTCCATGGAGCAGGTCATGGGCATCATGTTCGTTATTATTCTCATAGGCCTGCTCTCAGACAAACTCATCTT
>OHNL01000475.1_pt1 | contig 12017 bp, 5 predicted proteins | sample 1569591 | NCBI WGS metagenome assembly OHNL01 (sample SAMEA3879555, study PRJEB24766) | human gut metagenome | biome: human-associated habitat; feature: feces | place: USA | collected 1985/1987
AGCGGGCCGTGATTGCGTTCAGGATATTGCCGTGCACCAGGTCCAGCTTATCCCGGAGGGAGAAAGCGTTCATCTGGTTGTACAGGTCGCTGTAAATGCGCTCCCCGGTGCGTGACTTGTAATAGCTGAGGTCTTCCAGAATCCAGCCTATGTCCTGCGTGGAGGCGTTTTGAAGGGTGGCGATGGTTTCCATTTCACGCCTGGTGGAAGGGTCAAGCTCCTCCATGGTCATGCCCGCAATGGTGTTGATCTGGCCGGCCAGCGCATGGGCGATGGAATCCTCCTTGGATGCGGCCTGCCTGAGCCGTGCCACGAATGTGCTGGCCTCCATGTCCTGCGCGGACTTGGAGAGCTGGTTCATGGCGTCTTTCAGCGCCTGTGTGGCTTCGGAATGGGAATTCTCCCCGTCGTCCAGGTCCTTCCTGCTTTCCTGCTCGGAGCGGCTCTCGGAGGCGGAATCCCGGAACTGTTTCTGGGCCATTTTCATGGGTCCGTCGGGAATGGGTTTGAGCATGGAAATTCCTTTCATGAATTCCTTCATGCCGGCCGGGTCTATCTGGGAATTGCGGGAGGCTTCCTTAAACAGGCTTTCCGAGCGGTTGAGCAAGTCTCCCAACTCGCGCCTGTTGGCCTGCTCTTCATCGGCCAGGGCGTGCAGGCGTTCCTGGGACTCCGCATCTTTCAATTTGCCGCTTTCCATTCCTTTCAGCCGTTTTGCTTCGTCCGCCATGGCGTCCATGCGGCGGATCATGCCTTCCAGATCGCTGGTGATGCGTTCCAGTTCATTGCGAATCATCTGGGCGTGCTCGGACTTGGAAAGGACGAAAATAATCATGGGTTCCGAATAAACGCGTTTGCCTCCCGGTTTGTAATCCTGCGTAAACCCGCGGATGACGACGCGCTGGGGAGATAGCTTCAGCGCCCTGGCCTGGAACAGGAATGTTCCTTTCAGCCCGGTCTGCGTGGGCTGTCCGTCCGCCAGCACTTTCTCCCCGCGGAGGCCGGGCGCCGGTTTGTCCGCACCGGCCGGTTTTGGAGCTGAGGCTCCGTTTTCATCCTCATTGCCGTCGTAAAAGGATTTTTCACCCTGCCATTCCACCCCCATTTCCCGGAGGCCGAAATCGTCCGCCGCTTCTACCTCCAGCTCAATGCTGGTATCCTCCAGTACGTAGCGGTCGTTTTCGCCGCCTCTCAGGTAAATGGAAGGCTGTTTGTCTTCAATGGGTTCCAGTTGTATCTTCACGGGCCGGGAAGCAGCCAGCCCGTCGCTGTCCATCCAGTCAAGCTCTATTTCCCTGGGCTCTTTTTCCAAAAGGATGTTCGGAATGATGACGCTGTTTCCGTCCACCCGGAGCGGCTGGCCCTGCGCGTCCTCCGCAGACTGCAGGCGCTGGGAGGCGGACACCTTCAACGTCAGCGTAGAGCCTTCCGGGGCGGAAATAACTCCTGCTCTCATGGCTTCCCTGCCGTTGGCGCGCGCCATATAGGCAGGATAGGCCACGCCGGCTTCGGCTCCCAGCAGGGAAGGGCGCCCCTTCGGGATGATGTTCAGCCGTCGCACGGCATCCCCTGCAAAAAACTCCAGGTTGTCCGCCTGTTGCATGGGGGGGATGTGGATCTTGTATGCGCCGTCCGCAAGAGGCGCCTGCTGGCTCACCCTGTTGCGGAAAAAATACTCTGCCGTCTGCGGGCGGGCCAGCCGGATCTCATACAGGCAGCTCTCTCCCAGGGGAATGACCAGGGAATCCGGGGTGGGGGCCAGCTGGGTGAATGTATAGCGTTCCGGAGGATTGAACGGGCGGACCCAGCGTTTCAGGGCATTCCCTGCCGCTTCCGGGCTTACCGCACATACGGCCGCCGTGCATGCGGCGAGAACCGCCAGCAGGACGAACAGCTTCCTGTGGCTGGGCCGGGGGATGTTCACTGTCAGATCCCGGGCGGACACTTCGCGGGCCACCTGCTCCATGGCCGCCTCTTTCAGCTTTTCGGAACCGTATTGGCGGCCGTGCTTTTCTGAATCCAGTTCGATGACGCCCAGAAGACGATCCCCCAGGGCCGCGTCCGTCCGGGAAATCAGCCGCGCCAGCTGGGCTTCCGTGCGCCTCTGCCACACCCACCGGAAACTCCACCGGGGAATAAACACCGCCAGGCCGGACACGGCGATGAAAAACAGGAGCCAGCCGACGGCGGGAGGCGTCTCCCACAATCTGTCGGAAAGGTACAGGAGCGCGTAGGAAAGAATGACGGCAATGCCTGCAAGGCATACGGCTTCCAGCATCTTCACCGTTCTGAGGCGGCGCCGGAAAGTTCGGAGCTGCCTGACCAGCTGGGGAGGGAGTTTGACGGTAGTGGAAGGGGGCATGCTTATTCCCGTATTTACGCCATGGACATCGTTTTTGCAAGTTTGCCTCGCGTGATGAAGCAAATTCGCATTTGCAGGCGGACGGAAGGATTTTTCTCGCTGGACTTTACACTTTGATTTCCTAAAATAATGTTGCGCTTTAAACTTGGCCTGGTTTGCGCATAGTTAAAAACCAACATATTAGGCCTTACCCATTGACTTCGCCATGCAACAGGGAAATAAAACAACGGCTCCGGAAATTGATTTCGGAGAATTCGCACCAGCCACATACGCCGAATGGCGCGAGGCAGCAGTCGCTGCCCTGAAAGGGGCTGATTTTGACAAGAAGCTTTTTACCAAGCTTGTGGAGGGAATTACCCTGCATCCCATCTATAACAAATGGGATGAACATTCCCCGGTAATGCCTGCCGGGCAATTTCCGTACCGCCGCGGAACGCGCGCCTTGGGCTATATGGAAAAGCCCTGCGAAATCGCCCAGAGCATTCCCGCTTCCTCTCCTGAGGATTTCAACGCCAAGCTTCTGCATGACCTGGAACGCGGCCTGACCGCCGTAAACATCCAGCTCAACTGCAAATGCGGCCTGAAACTGCGCAAGCAGGCTGACTGGGATACGGCTCTCAAGGGCGTCCGGCTGGACGGGCTTCCCGTATATGTCACTCCCGGTTCCTGCGGCCTGGGAACCCTCTCCATGTTCCTGAACACCTGCAAGGCCGCCGGCGTCAAGACGGCGGATCTCAGGGGCGGCGTTCTGTATGACCCGGTGGGGAAAGCTGTGATGAAGGGTTCCCTTTGCGGGGGAAAAGGCATCTGCGCCTACTATGACCAGATGGCCGTAATGACCAAATGGGCCGTCGCCAACGCTCCCGGCTTCCAGACCATCGGCGTCAGCGGGCTGCCTTACGCGGATTCCGGCGCTTCCGCTTTTGAAGAAGTGGGCGCCATGCTGTCCACTGCCGTGGCCTATCTGCGCGCCATGGAGGAACGCGGCCTCTCCGTGGATGAAACTGCGGCGCACATGCGCTTTACGGTCTCCATCGGCGCCAACCTGTTCCTGGAAATCGCCAAAATCCGCGCCTTGCGCGAACTCTGGGCCATCATCGTCAAAGAATGCGGAGGAAGCGAGGAAGCTGCCAAAATCAAGCTCCATGCCCGCACCTCCTTCTGGACCCTCTCCAAGGTGGATCCCTGGGTCAACCTGCTGCGCGGCTCCGCCCAGGCATTCTCCGCCATCATGGGCGGCGTGGACAGTATTGACGTTCTGCCCTTTGACGCTGCCGTGCGCATGCCGGACGAATTCTCCCGCCGCATTGCCCGCAACTGCCCGCTGATTCTGCTGGGCGAATGCAATCTGGACAAGGTCGTTGACCCCGCCGGCGGTTCCTGGTACCTGGAAAACCTGACGGATGAAGCCTCCCGGAAGATATGGGAATTCTTCCAGGGCATCGAAAAGGAAGGCGGCATCGTCAAGGCTCTCAAAGCCGGCAGCATCCAGAAGAAGGTGAACGCCACCGCCGCCAAACGTTACGAACTGGCGGACCAGCGCCGGCAGTCCATCGTGGGCGTCAACCAGTATGTCAACCTGGCAGAGAAGAAACTGGAGGCGACGGAAGGCTCCTGCTGCTCCGCCCACAAGGGGCACGGCTGCTGCAAGAATGCGGATATCCAGCTCCCGGAAGTGGAAATGAGCGTGGACTCCGCCTGCAAGGCCGCCGGAGAAGGCTTTTCCACCTGTCTCATCAACAAGGCCCTGGTGGCCGGCGCTGACTGCAAGTGCGGCGAACCCCTGGAAATGGAAGCCCTGCCGAAGCGCCGCCTGGCGGAACGTTTTGAATCCCTGCTCGCCAAGGCTGACGCCTGGGTGGAGGAAAAGGGTTCCCGGCCGATGGTCTTCTTCGCCAACATGGGGCCGCTTCGCCAGCACAAGGCCCGCGCGGACTTCTCCCGCGACTTCCTGCGCGCCGGCGGTCTGGATGTGGTTTATCCGTCCGGCTTCCAAACTCCGGAAGACGCGGCCAGGGCGGCTGCGGAAAGCGGCTGCGCCGTATGCGTCATCTGCTCCACGGATGACACTTATCCGGAAATCGTCCCCGCCTTCTGCAAGGCGCTCAGGGAGACCAGACCGGACATGATGGTGGCCCTTGCCGGTTATCCGGCCGACTATGTGGAAGCATTCAAGGAAGCCGGCGTGGACATCTTCATCCACGTCAAGGCCAACTGCTACAACACCGTTGAAGCTATTCAAAACAAAATCGGCCTCTAACAACCACCAACCTATTCCACCCAATGAGCAATATTCCTGATTTTGCATCCGCCTCCTATCCTGAAATCAAGGCTGGTGCCCCGTCCCCGGCTTCCGAAACGGAAACCTGGATGACCAATGAACAAATTCCCGTGCCGCCCACCTACTCGGAAAGCGTGTACGACGACTGCCTGCACCTGGACTTTACGGCCGGTGTGGCTCCCAACCTCCGCGGACCGTATGCCACCATGTATGTGGCGCGCCCCTGGACGGTGCGCCAGTACGCCGGCTTTTCCACGGCTGAGGAATCCAATGCCTTCTACCGCCGCAACCTGGCGGCGGGCCAGAAGGGCCTTTCCATTGCCTTTGACCTGGCGACGCACCGCGGCTATGACTCCGACCACCCCCGCGTGGTGGGTGACGTGGGCAAGGCCGGCGTGGCCGTGGACTCCATCCTGGACATGGAAATCCTCTTCAAGGGCATTCCCCTGGACAAAATGTCCGTTTCCATGACCATGAACGGCGCCGTGCTGCCCGTGCTGGCCTTCTACATCGTCGCCGCCCAGGAACAGGGCTGCACGCTGGACCAGCTCTCCGGCACGATCCAGAATGACATTCTCAAGGAATACATGGTGCGCAACACCTACATTTACCCGCCTGATCCCTCCATGAGGATTATTGCGGACATCTTTGAGTTCACCTCCAAGTACATGCCCAAGTTTAACTCCATTTCCATCTCCGGCTACCACATGCAGGAGGCCGGCGCTACGGCGGACCTGGAAATGGCCTACACCCTTGCGGACGGCTTGGAATATGTCCGCACCGGGATCAAGGCGGGCATTGACATTGACGCCTTCGCGCCGCGTCTTTCCTTCTTCTGGGCCCAGGGCAAGAATTACTTCATGGAAGTGGCCAAAATGCGCGCCGCCCGCGTGCTGTGGGCCAAACTCATCAAGCAGTTCAATCCCAAGAACCCGAAGTCACTGGCCTTGCGCACGCACTCCCAGACTTCCGGCTGGTCCCTCACGGAACAGGACCCGTTCAACAACGTCACCCGCACCTGCATTGAGGCCCTGGCCGCCGCCTGCGGCCATACGCAGTCCCTGCACACGAACTCTCTGGACGAAGCGATTGCCCTGCCGACGGACTTCTCCGCCCGCATCGCCCGCAACACCCAGCTTCATCTTCAGGATGAAACCACCATCTGCAAGGTAATCGACCCGTGGGGCGGTTCCTACTATGTGGAATACCTGACCAATGAGCTCATCCGCAAGGGCTGGGCCCACCTTCAGGAAGTGGAAAAACTCGGAGGCATGGCCAAGGCCATTGAAACCGGGCTGCCCAAGATGCGCATTGAAGAAGCCGCAGCGCGCCGCCAGGCCGCCATTGACTCCGGCGTCAACAAATACCGCCTGGAACAGGAAGCCCAAATCGACATTCTGGAAGTGGACAACACCAACGTCCGGGAAGCCCAGATCGCCCGCCTGCAGAAACTGCGCGCGGAACGGGACTCCGCCGCGTGCGAAGCCGCGCTGGAAGCCCTGTCCGAATGCGCCCGCACGGGGGAAGGCAATCTCCTTGACCTTGCCATCAAGGCGGCCAAGGCCCGCGCCTCCCTGGGTGAAATCTCCTCCGCCCTGGAAAAACACTTCGGGCGTCATAAAGCACCAATCAAACTCATTACCGGCGTGTACGCCCAATCCTATGGTCAAGATCCGCTGGTGGAGGAAGTCCGCAAGATGACGGATGACTTCGCCGAACGCACGGGGCGTCGTCCCCGCATCCTCGTCGCCAAAATGGGCCAGGACGGCCATGACCGCGGCGCCAAGGTGGTCTCCTCCGCCTATGCCGACCTCGGTTTTGACGTGGACGTGGGCCCGCTCTTCCAGACGCCGGAGGAAACTGCCAAAATGGCGATTGAAAACGACGTGCACATGATCGGCATGAGCTCTCTGGCCGCGGGCCACAAGGTGCTGCTTCCCGCCCTGGTGGAAGAACTTGCCAGGCAGGGCCGTCCGGATATCCTGGTCTTCTGCGGCGGTGTTATTCCCGCCCAGGACTATGACTTCCTGAAGGAACACGGAGCTGTGGCCATCTTCGGCCCGGGCACCAACATTCCGGAAGCTTCCAGGGAAATAATGGAAGCTCTTAACGAACAGTACGCTGACTAAACGGAATTTCCTGTTTATCAGGTAAATACCTGTTGCGAGAGGCCGGATGAAAAATCCGGCCTCTTTTTTGCGGGCGGATTGACTATCCGCTGAAGCAGTTCAGCACTGCTGTAAAAATTCAGAAACAATAATGAGATAATTAAGTTGTTAAATGTCAATAACTTTCAAACAACATAAAATTCCTTTCTTCTCAATGAAATCACAAACATTTCTTGAATTCATGAATGAGTTGCGGAGCAAGATGCTTGCGGACATTTTTTGTTCTTCTGTATTTTTTATCAGGCTTTCCCTCCCTATTATCTGCATAAATTCTTTTAGAAAAAGTTGACAGCGAATAGTCAATCCGGCTATAAGCTGTCCGTGATGAAGAAATTATTTGTATCGTCTATTATGACGGCGGTTTTGCTGCCCGGGTGGGTCAACGCAGAAAGTCCTGATCTTGTTACGCTTCTGAGCCTTATTAAACCTCAGAACGGTGTTCTTTCCTCTGGCAATTCGTCATTGACGTGGAGGAGTGAAGGAACAACAGAAACGCCCTTGGACAATTTCGCCATTTCTTTTCAGCTTACGGAAACAAGAAATACTTCCTCTCTCCAAAATATTTTCTCGACCTCACGTGCCACCGGGGGGGCGTCTGGTAATGCACTACAGCTGACTTCCTCCTCCAAAAACGACGAGTATACCTGTTTATTCTCCTATGCAGGTCAGAGTTTTAATATGTCGGCGACAACTGAAAGAGGCAGTCTTCTTCTCACGCTGATTATGCGGAAAAGCGGGGATGGAAGCTCTGCCTCAGCTACCCTGTACAGCGGAACTCAAACCTTGGGAACAGTTTCTTTTAATTTCACCTCCGGTACAAGCTCTCTGAAATGGGATCAATCCAGTATCTGGACGAACACGGCGAAGGAGACATTCACTAACATTAAGCTGGCGACGTTTAATACCGAAGCCACGGATACAGACATTCTCAACGCTTTTGGCTTGCAGGTTCCGGAACCGGCTACGGCATCCCTGAGTCTGCTGGGGCTGGCGGCCCTGATGGTTCGCCGCCGCCGGAAAGCCTGAAAACCTTGTCCTGCCAGCAGTTAAAGGCGTTTTTGCCTGCAAGGTCCAGCCTTGCAGGCGATTTTTTTAATGTCTCTGTTGATGAAGGAGGGCCGTCCAGATGACCGTTTTTCCTGGCGGAACTCTTGCTCCGGAGGAAATGAGGCTCCTGCTTCTTTGACATTGCGGGAACGTTCTTCATCCGTTACTCTTTGCTCCGCCGTGGAGAGAAATTATCATTATTGCGTGGAACGCAACAGGGAATTGATTCCGCCGGATACGGATATGTTCCGGGTCATGGACGGGGCAGGGGATGGAATTCCCGGTGTCTTTGTGGATCAGATGGCGGATCGTATTCTCGTTTCCACACGCGGCTGTTCCATTCCTGCAGACCTGGAAAGCGAACTCCGGGATACGGGCATGCCCGTATTCCATAAAAAACTGGAACGAAACCAAAAAGAGACGTTCTGGACATCTTGGTTTTCTGTGGCGGTGTTATTCCCGTCCGGGACTATGACTTCCTGAAGGAAAACGGAGTTGTGGCTATCTTCGGCCCGGGTATCAACATTCCGGAAGCTTCCAGGGGAATCGTGGAAGCTCTTAACGAACAGTATGCTGAATAAGTATAAATCGTTGTTGGTCAATGTAATGACCTGTGAGAAACCGGATGAAAAATTCGGACTCTTTTTTTGCGGGCGGATTAACTATCCGCTGTCAAACTATTTTTTTAAAAAAAAGGAATTTACGCAGATTCACAGGCGGAAAAAACAGATTGGCAAATCATAGAGAATATCTGTGAATGTTTTTTGGCCGAGCTTATTTCAAATTTCATGATATATAATAAATATAATTTGATTTTCAATCAATTATGACATTTACCCATCATTGTGCGAGGACATTGTGCAATACATGGTTTTTTCCAGCGGATAGTTAATCCGCTAATTGAGAATGCTCTTCCTCATGGCATTGAAATTACAATCCGTTAACCAGTCACGACTTTCATGTGCAGGCAAGTCAGCGGCCACTCCCCGGCATTTTACCCGGCGGTACTGCTTCTGCCAGTATCTTTTCATTATTGATGATTATTTTCCCGATTTTTCCATGTGAGGGGAAATATATCCCCCTTTTTCAAACCCTTGCTTGTTTCAAACAAAAAAAATCAAAATCATCAAATTTAAAATGATGACTGAACATATAGCGGCCTTTTTCTTTCAAACTTCCGGAAGATTAAAAGCATGGAGGGCATCACGCCATTCCCGTGGTGCTTCCGGGCCAAGGAAGAAAATCCTTTGAGCCGGAATGGCCTCTTTCCCTGTTTTTATCGCCATCTTTCCTCCCAAAAGCAACGTTTCCTCCTCCCTCACCAAATGAATACAAACAACCTCATCAATAAAGTCATTCTGTGCTCCCTGGCCATGGCCGGAGCCGCTCTCCTGCCCTCCTGCGTCAGCCCCAAGGAAGTCCTCTATATCCAGGATGTTTCCGGAAACTCCAGGGAAACCATCAAGGCAAACTACCAGACAACCATCCAGAAGGATGACCAACTCTATATCGCAGTCAGCAGCAAGCAGCCGGAGCTCACCGCCCCCTTTGCCATGTCTGAAATCGGTTCCTCCAGCGGCACCTCCAGTAACAAACCCAAAGGATATCTGGTGGATGCCCAGGGCTGCATCGTCCTGCCCGTCATCGGCAAAATGAAGGCTGCGGGCAAAACCTGCTCCCAGCTGGCCTCCGACATTGCCGCTACTCTCAAGAACAATGACTACATCCGGGATGCCTCCGTCAATGTTCAGATCATGAACTTCAAATTCTCCGTTCTGGGCGAAGTCAATGCTCCCGGAACCTACACTATTGAAGGACAGCGCGTAACCATTCTTGAGGCCATCAGCCGGGCCGGAGACCTTAATATTGACGGCAACCGGGACGTCACGCTAATCCGGGAAACCAACGGAACCCGCCAAATCGCCAGTATCGACCTGCGCAGCAAGGATTTGTTCACTTCTCCTTATTATTACATCCAGCAAAACGACATCATTTACGTGACACCCTCAGACCGCAAGGTCAACACGCGCAGCGACGCTGCTCAATGGTACGGCTGGGGCCTCTCCGGGCTTGGTGTCACTCTGGCCGTGATCGCCCTGTGCCTGTAACGGACATTCCGCCTCTTTCTCATCCGGCTTAATCATACCTGTGAACGGAAATATAGGGACGGTCCGATTGCATCGGACCGCTTCCCCAGGGGTCCAGTATTTCCAAACAACATTCCACCCTCTTTCCTCCATGGCAAATAATACCGCTCCCACTCCGCCTGTTACGGAAAACACAGAAGAAACAACTTCCCTGGACACGGTGCTGCTCGTCCTGCGCCGCTACTGGTTTATCATCATTCTGGCAGCCCTCGCCGGAGGTACGGCGGCTTACTACCTAGCCGGCCGACAGAATTACATTTACCAGAAGACGGCCAGCGTCCTGATGCGCGATGCCAAAACGAGTAGTGACGCATCTTCGGAACGCATTATGGCAGAGCTGGGCATCGATTCCGGCGCAGCCAACCTGGCCAACGAAAGCTTCATCCTCAAATCCACCGCATTAATGAAAAAAGTGGTGGAAGACCTCAATCTCAACACTTCCTATTGGCAAAAAAAAGATTTCAGGGAAATCGACCTCTACAAAACCAGCCCCCTGCTGGTCCATTTTGAACGGATCGATAAGCAACGAGCCTGTACCCTGCAGATCACGCCTCTAGATGAAAAGAGGTTCATGCTTAGCCATTCCAATAACCAGGGGGAATCAGTCCAGCTGGAAGGGTTTTACGGAAAACCTCTTACACTTCCCTTTGCCGTCATTTCCATCCATCCAACATCCCTGATGACCGATGCGTGGAATGAAAAAACTGTCATTGTCCGGCACAAGCCCGTGCTTGAAACTGCTAACAACCTGCTCCACGGACTGACAGTCACCCGTCCGGACGCCAAAGAATCCAGCCTTCTGGAAATGTCCCTGACGGCCAGTAATCCCCAGAAAGCGGAAGACGTCCTTAACCACCTCATCCAGGTTTACAACCAAATTTCCAAGGATGAACGAAACAAGGCGGCCCTTAAAACGGAAAACTTCATCCAGAGCCGCCTGAAAGAACTCGGAGCCGCCCTGAGTGACGTGGACAAAAAGATCACCGAATTCAAGACGAAAAGCGACATTGTCAAGGATACGGATACCACCATGAGCGCGGACTTCAGCACGTCCCAGGCGCTGGAAAAAGAAATTTTCGATCTCGAAACACAAATCAAACTGGCAGCCATCCTGGCAGACAATCTTAAGGAAACCGAACGCAAACAGGGCCTGATTTCCGTGGAAACCGGACTTCCCGATTCCGGTATTGCCCGGCAGATAGAACACTATAACGAAGCCTATCTGGAATATCAGAAAATTGCAGGAAGCGCCGGTTCCCAGAACCCAATTACAGTGAGCTTGCGCGACAGGATGAATTCCACCAGGGCGGCCGCCAACAAAGCTCTTTCCAACTACCGTAGCAATTTGAATCTCAAGCTCAACCAGCTCATCAGCAAACGGGATTCCCTTACTGAACGACTCACGGAGACAGCAAGCAGGGAACAGGAAATCATTCCCCTGGTCCGCGAACACAAGGTTAAGGAGGAACTTTACCTGATGCTCTTAAGCAAGGAACAGGAAAACGCCCTGGCTATGGCGGTAACGGAATCCAGCGCCCGGGTTCTGGAAACCGCCCATGGGCCCAACTTTCCCATTTCCCCAAAAACCATTCAATACATCGCGGGAGGAACGGCGGGAGGTGCCCTGTTCAGCATATTTGCCTTCATGGGAGCGGCCATGTTGAACAACAAGGTTAACAATAAACACGATCTCCCGTCCACAAACAGGCAGCCTGTCATTGCCGAACTGCCCCAGATGAACAAAAAAGAAAGTAGAAATACCGGTCTTTTCATTCAGGACGAACATTCCGTCATCGCGGAATGCTTCCACATCCTGCGCAATAACGTAGATTCCATGCTCCCCAGGCCGGAACAGGGAGGACACGTCATTCTGGTTACCTCTACCCTCCCCGGAGAAGGGAAAACCTTCACCTCCGCCAATCTGGCCGCAGCTTTCGCCTATGCCGGCAAAAAAGTACTGCTTATTGACGGAGATTTCCGCAAATCCTCCCTGACCCGGCGTCTCGGCGGTT
>OHNL01000476.1_pt1 | contig 11996 bp, 7 predicted proteins | sample 1569591 | NCBI WGS metagenome assembly OHNL01 (sample SAMEA3879555, study PRJEB24766) | human gut metagenome | biome: human-associated habitat; feature: feces | place: USA | collected 1985/1987
ATAAAAGAAACAGAAAAAGAACTTGGAAAATATACCCTTACTGCCGACCGTAAAACGAAAAGAACATTCTATACGTCGGCTTATCATGCGGCTTTGCATCCGTTCATCTTTCAGGATGCAGACGGACAATTTCGCGGATTAGATAAAAATATAGAGAAAGCCGAAGGATTTACCAACTATACGGTATTCTCTCTTTGGGATACCTACCGGGCTTTGCATCCCTGGTTCAATCTGGTTCAACAGGAAGTGAATGCCGATATTGCCAATTCCATGTTGGCTCATTATGATAAAAGTGTGGAGAAAATGCTGCCTATCTGGTCGTTTTATGGAAATGAGACTTGGTGTATGATTGGTTATCATGCAGTTTCCGTATTGGCTGACATGATTGTGAAGGGAGTAAAAGGGTTCGATTACGAACGTGCGTATGAGGCTATGAAGACCACGGCGATGAATCCGAATTATGACTGTTTGCCGGAGTATCGTATGATGGGATATGTGCCTTTCGATAAAGAGGCGGAATCAGTATCTAAAACATTGGAATATGCGTATGATGATTATTGTATGGCACAGGCTGCCAAGGTTTTGGGTAAAGAGGATGATTATCATTATTTCTTGAATCGTGCACTCTCTTATCAGACTTTGATTGATCCGGAAACGAAGTATATGCGTGGCAAGGACAGTCAGGGAAACTGGCGTACACCGTTTACTCCGGTAGCTTATCAGGGGCCCGGATCCGTAAATGGATGGGGGGATATTACGGAAGGCTTTACTGTACAATATACCTGGTACGTACCACAAGATGTACAAGGATATATCAACGAAGCTGGCGAAGATTGGTTCCGCAACCGGTTGGATGAACTGTTCACAGTAGAGTTGCCGGATGACATTCCGGGAGCACATGATATTCAAGGCCGTATCGGAGCCTATTGGCATGGAAATGAACCTTGCCATCATGTAGCGTATCTTTATAATTACTTGAAAGAACCTTGGAAATGTCAGAAGTGGGTACGGACGATTGTTGACCGTTTCTATGGCGATACTCCAGATGCATTAAGTGGCAATGACGATTGCGGGCAGATGTCGGCTTGGTATATGTTCAATTGCATTGGCTTTTACCCGGTGGCTCCTTCAAGCAATATGTATAACATCGGTTCTCCTTGCGTTGAGGCAATAACAGTTCGGATGAGCAACGGAAAAGTTATTGAAATGGTAGCAGATAATTGGTCGCCGAAGAATGTGTATGTAAAGGAATTGTATGTAAATGGCAAGAAGTATGACAAATCTTATTTGAAATATGAGGATATACGTGATGGCGTGAAACTACGTTTTGTCATGAGCAGTAAACCGAACTATAAGCGTGCGGTATCGGATGAAGCGGTAGCTCCTTCTTTGTCGTTGCCTGGAAAGACAATGAAATATCAGGTAAATTTAATGAAAACGGGTATATCAAACCAGTGAAAATAACTTTTGAAGGAGTATTACCCAGTCCGTTTGATAGTACGAAGTGATGTTTTTATTACATTTGCCAATGTAAAACGATTATTAATTAAATATCTAAATCATGAGAAGATATTTCCTGTTAGTTGTGTGTTTGTGCTTGGCATCACTACTTCATGCGCAGAACCGGTTAGAGTTGGTTTCTCCCAATGGAGAACTGAAAGTGTCCTTGAATCTCTCGGATAAAATCTATTATAGTATAGATTATAACGGAGATGTATTGTTGAAAGACAATACCCTTCAGTTGACATTGAGGAATCAGGTGTTGGGAGAAAATCCCAAACTGCGCCGTCAGAAACGTACGAGTGTCGACGAGCAATTAACTCCTATTGTTCCTTTGAAATATGCGAAAGTCAATAATCGTTATAATCAATTGCTACTGACCTTTAAAGATTATGCAGTAGAATTCCGTGCTTTTGACGATGGAGTTGCTTACCGGTTTATTACCTCACAAAAAGGTGATGTTGAAGTAATGAACGAAGAGTTTGCTATCAACTTCCCGTCGGATTATCTTCTTCACTTGCAACAACCGGGAGGCTTCCATACAGCTTATGAGGAACCTTACACACATGTTCAAAGTAATGCGTGGAAGCCTGAAGAACGGATAGCTGTTTTGCCGGTATTGATTGACACACAAAAAGACTATAAAATATTAATCAGCGAGTCGGATCTGGCTGATTATCCATGTATGTTTCTCAAAGGAACGGGGACGAACGGAGCAATCTCTGTTTTTCCTAAAGCTCCGCTTGCGTTTGCCGAAAACAGTGATCGTAGCGTGAAGATTACTCAAGAAGCTGATTACATTGCTAAAACAAAAGGTACGAGAAATTATCCTTGGCGTTACTTTGTGATAAGTAAAAATGATAAGCAGTTGATTGAGAATACAATGACTTATAAACTGGCTGAAAAGAATCAACTTCAGGATGTTTCATGGATTAAGCCGGGACAGGTGAGCTGGGAATGGTGGAATGACGCTTCTCCTTACGGACCGGATGTGGATTTTGTTTCCGGTTATAACTTGGATACTTATAAGTATTACATTGATTTTGCTTCTAAATTTGGTATTCCATATATCATTATGGATGAAGGCTGGGCTAAAAGTACACGTGATCCTTATACGCCTAATCCCAAAGTAGACTTGCACGAGTTGATTCGTTATGGCAAAGAAAAAAATGTAGGGATTGTGCTTTGGTTGACATGGTTGACGGTAGAAAACAATTTTGATCTCTTCAAGACTTTCAATGAATGGGGAGTAAAAGGACTTAAGATTGATTTTATGGACAGAAGCGATCAGTGGATGGTCAACTTTTACGAACGGGTAGCCCGAGAAGCAGCCAAACATCATTTGTTTGTCGATTTTCATGGCTCTTTCAAACCTGCCGGACTGGAATATAAATATCCGAATGTATTGTCTTACGAAGGAGTGCGTGGAATGGAACAAATGGGCGGTTGTTATCCGGATAATAGTCTGTATTTACCATTTATGCGTAATGCTGTCGGTCCGATGGATTATACTCCCGGAGCGATGATTAGTATGCAGCCTAATGTGTATCGGTCGGAACGTCCTAATGCTGCAAGTATCGGAACACGTGCTTATCAGTTGGCACTCTTTGTGGTTTTTGAAAGTGGTCTGCAGATGTTGGCGGATAATCCTACTCTTTATTATCGTAATGAAGATTGTACCCGTTTCATTACACAAGTTCCCGTAACGTGGGACGAGACTGTGGCACTGGAAGCTAAAGCGGGTGAATATGTCATTGTAGCAAAACGGAAAGGCGATAAGTGGTTTATAGGAGGAATGACTAACAATGGTGAAAAGGAACGTGAGTTTACCATAAAGTTAGATTTCTTGAATAAAGATCGCTCTTATCAAATGACATCTTTTGAGGATGGTATCAACGCAGGACGTCAGGCGATGGATTATCGTTGCAAGTCATCCCAGGTGAAAGCCGGGGAGCAGCTAACTATAAAGATGGTTAGAAATGGCGGCTTTGCAGCTGTCATTGAATGATGGCACATATTCTAACTTTCCATACGTAAAAATGGAAATCATCTTTCAATCTATCACCATCCTTCTGAAACGTATTGTTCATCGAGCTTTCAGGGTGGTGATAGATTGTTCTCCACCTATCACCTAATCATTCATCTATCACCGTTTGAAATGAACATGCCTGCATATAAATATAAGCTTGTATGTAAATAGAAGTTTCAATAGGGGATACCTTTGGTTTCCAGAGTTTGAAACAAAGTGTTTTACCGCATGAAACTGCTTGTTTCTCACCGAGAAACGAAGTGTTTCAAGCGTTGAAACCAATCGTTTCACGGCATGAAACACTTTGTTTTGCTATTTGTTTTAAGAAGGCAATGCCTCGGAATCAACGCTTTCTCTTAGAGAACCACTCTTTAAACTCTGCTACTCGGGCTTTACTGACAAGTATTTTTTCTTTGATTCCTGAATAATACAAGTTGATGGACAGTCGGCTGTTGAACCATAAGTCAATATCTTTGATAGCTTCTCGCGAAATAAGATATTGGCGGTTAGCCCGAAAGAAAAGAGAAGGATTGAGACACTCCGTAAGTTCATCTAATGTTTGAGAAAAACAGTATTCGGTTTCATCGGTTAAGACTACCTTGACCTGACAGTCCTTAATATAAAACAATTGTATCATATCTACAGAAACGGGCAATAGTTTGTCTCCTTTGGTAGGAATAAGGAAATGACTTTTATAGTTTTCCTGCTTTTGGAGTGAATGTATCAGTTTCAGTAGCTCATTCTCCTGTTGTGGAAAAGGAAACTGGTGTTTGTCAGCAGCATCCTGTAAACCTTGGAGCTTATCGAAAGCGTGTTCTATGTCTTCCTTACCGATGGGTTTTAATAAGTAGTCGATGCTGTTTACTTTGAATGCACGTAATGCATATTCATCATAGGCAGTTGTAAAGATAATCGGACAAGTAATATTGATATGATTGAATATCTCGAAGGCGGAACCATCTGCCAGGTGAATATCCATGAATACCAGTTCCGGCATCGGATGAGAACTGAACCATTCGATAGTGGAACTGATACTATCCAGTATGGTCACGATTTCTCCATTCGGTTTTATTTCATTAAGCAGTGAAGTCAGGTTTCGTACTGCTGCTTTTTCGTCTTCTATAATGACAATCTTCATGGTGATTATTGTTCTAGTTGTGATTTTTCAATCAAAGGAATACAAACTGTAAACTCTCTGTCCTCCGTTATTTGTATATCCCGTTTAAACAAGAGCCTGTATCGCTTGGCAAGGTTGGCAAGTCCGATACCGGTTCCGGAAGTTGCAGTCCATTTGGGCTGAATGTCGTTGCTGATAGACAAATTGCCGTTATCGTCCGTCGTGATATGAATGGTCAACGGCTTCCGGTTGCTGATTTCGTTGTGCTTTACTGCATTCTCAATCAACACTTGCACCGCCATTGGAGGGAGGAGATATTCTTCGTAGGCATTGCTTATCTGTATGTCGAATTGTAGATTGTTCTCAAAACGCATCTTTAATAGAAATATATAAGCGGAAACAAATTCCATTTCTTCCCGGAGACTGACACATTGTGACTCATTACTTTGCAAAGTATACCTTAGTACCCGGGAGAGTTCCTGAATGTAATCCTGCGCTTTATCCTGATTTTCGCGTACCAGCGAACGCAGGGTATTCAGCGAGTTGAACAGCATGTGTGGGTTCAGCTGATTCTTCAGTACTTCATACTGATTGCGGAGATTCTCTGCCTGAAGCTGTTCGTTTTCAATAAGTACCAGTTGCTGCTTGAATATAAGATGAATGATGCAGCAACTACTGGTGACGAGACATGCCACAATGAAATCCCGCAATGGATGCAAATAATGATGTACCATGGCATCGATGGCCGGAATATCAAACGTTCTGTGAAGGAAAACAAAAAACTGTCCTGACAAGTTACTCAATATCCATGTCACGATAAAGGAAAGCAAAATCTTTGTCCCTGTAATTTTAATGGAAGCCTGATTGAAATGAAACAAACGGGTATTGATGGCAAAAAGTAACAATAGCGACAGAAAGGTAAACAGGATTTCGTTTGCCACATCTATAAACTTCATCCCCGGGAATAAGGAATGACTTTCGAAACGGTCGAAAAGAGATACTGATTCAGGAAAATGAATCAGTACAGCAACCGCCAAGGAGATGATGACTGTGGAAAGTATATACTTATCTTTTTTTATTGCTTTGGCTATCATACAACAAAGATAGTGGTAAATTATGAGTTACCGGTTATAAAATGTCAATGCTGTTGTCACAGTTGGTCAATTATTGTTTCTGAATGTGTGCCGTGACATACATACCGGGGCGGAATTGTACATTTTCCTCCTTGATGGAAGCATACACTTCGAGCGAACGATTGGTTTCGTCTACTTTTTGTCCGATGGAAATCACGATGCCGTGAAAGGTTTGTGTCCCCATTCCGTTTACACGAAACTGTACCGGGCTGCCGACTTGTATGTCTGCGAGATCTTTCTCGTAAGTAGTCAGGCAAAGCATCGGGCTGCTTTTATCGATAAGTTCGCAAAGTGCTTCTCCCGGATTGATATATTTGCCGATGTTCATCGCTACATTAGCGGCATAACCACTAATAGGGGCTTTGACTTCCAGTAGCGGTTGTATTCCGTTCTTAAGTAATGCCTCCGTTTGAACGCCTAAAAGAGAAAGTTGTGCAGCAGCGGCGTCCTGGCGACTCTTCATGGAGAGAAAGTCCGCTTTACTTTGCTGGAATTTCTTTTGAGAAGCTGCTTGTTCGGCAGACAGATTTTTTTGCCGTTCGTATTCAGCTAAGAGATATTCGGTTTGTGCGTGACTGTCCAGATAAGTTTGTTGCAGGGTGATGAACTCCGGATTCTCTAACGTGGCGATTACACTGTTTGCAGCCACCCATTGCCCTGGAAGCAGAGAAGCCTTTTTTACAATGCCTCCCATGGTCAAAGCAATGGTTGCCTGACGTTGAGGAGGAAGAACGATTCGTCCGTTGAACGAAACCTGATTAGGCTTTGAGGTAGCTGAAGTGATGGCATCCACTTCGGGTTGTGCGATGGTATCTGCTATCGTTTCGGCAACGGGAATTGCGGCGAATTCGTTATTTGTAGTTTGCTGGTTTCCTTTGCAAGCCGTTAGAACTAGTAAAAGGATGGGATAAACTATCTTTTTCATATCTTATGTTTTATAATAATTATTCAGGGTGATGTATGTCATTCAATGTCTCGATTTTCCACCTACTTGAAAAGTTCATATTCCAGTGCAGCAATATTGTATTGGTAGACTGTTTCAATATAGCCTCTGCGTATCTCTCTGGCGGTGGTAATCGACTGTATATATTCGGCAATGCCTGTTTCGCTCTGCTGCAATTGTAGGTTGGCTGCCTTTGTCAGTTCGTCCGCTTCTTTCAGGGCAGAAGAGGTATAATATCGTAAACTCTCATTATATCTGCGGAGGGATGCTTCCAGTTCGAGTGTCTTATTTCTTAACTCCCGGATGTTGGCATCTGCCTGTATTTGCGCTGAAGTAGCAGTTAGCCGTGCCTGCTTCACTTTGCTCTTTTGTGGTAGGAAGTAGATGGGGAAAGAAACCCCGATCATCCAGGCATTCAGATTCTTAAGTGGGAGAATGTCTTGACGTGTATACCCCACACTGATTTCAGGAAAGAAATGGCTCTGCTCTACACGGAGCATTGCTTTCGCTTCATCTGCCTGGCTTTGAAAGTAAGTAGTATGTGCTCCCGACAGGCTTCCATCCGAAATGCCGGTATAGAATAAGGATAAAGTGGAATCCACCGGAACAATGGGGTCGTTGGAGTAGCAACTCCATTGGAAACGTGCCAATGCCATTTTCTCTTCTTCTTTTGCTTGGAACCAGCGGTTATGCAGATCGGCAGCTATGGTGGTCATCATATTTTTCTCTAGCAAGGTGATCTCTCCTTGTTGGTATCGTAATTCTCCGATGCGCTGCAGTTCTTCTGCCATTTTATCCTGATCCCGATACATTGAACAGAGATTAGTGGCATATTGGTAGTAGGCCCACGCCCTTTTCACTTCTGCTGTGATTTCTTTCTCTACCATCTGCCGATAATAGGTGTTCGTTTTTACCTGACGGTTGACTAACGCATTCTTGTAGAATGGCGTTAGAAGGGAGCCCAGACTTTGCTCGAAAGCCAGTTCCTTGTCTTTTTTGTTTTCTCCGTTAAGTTGACCCCAGGAATAGCTGAACGAGGTAGGCGTTGCTTCTATCACTTCTCCGCGAGTGGCTTTGGCTTGTTGAATAGCATTATTGGCTATTTTCAGGCGAGGATGATTTTGTTTGGCTATTTCTATCGCCTGTTCGAGACTGATTGTTTGTGTCTGTTGAGCGGAAACGAACGCGGGAAGAAACAAGAACAGGAGACACAATCCCCCGAAAGGCCAGCGCAGTTTGATTCCCGGACGTCTCCAGGTAGCAAATGAATTTACAATTTTGTAAAACACCGGAATGATGAGTAAAGTCAGTACGGTAGAAATAATCAAGCCACCGATGACCACTGTTGCCAACGGACGTTGTACTTCTGCGCCGGCTGAAGTGGCTATTGCCATCGGGACGAATCCCAGAGATGCAACCAGTCCTGTCAGGAATACAGGACGGAGCAAGTGTGGAGTCCCTCTTTTGATAATCTGGTTTGTAGTCATGGAATAGGTATTTTGTTTACGAAGTTTGTTGAAGTGATTTACCATCAGGATACCATTCAATACTGCCACCCCGAACAAAGCGATGAATCCTACTCCGGCCGATATGCTAAACGGAAGTCCGCGTAGCCAAAGTGCGGCGATACCACCGATGAGCGATAGGGGGACGGTTGAGAATACCATCAGGGTATAGGTGATGTTCTTGAATGCGAAGAACAGAATCAATAGAATGAGCATTAATGCTACGGGGATGACCACCAGTAAGGTATTGATGGCATTTTGCAAGTTTTCGAACTGGCCGCCGTATTCGAAGTAATATCCCGGCTTCAGTTTGATGTTCTTGTTCAATGTCTCTTGAATATTGGCGACAACTTGCTGGATGTCTGCGTCACGCACATTGACACCGATGACGATGCGCCGTTTGGTTGCATCCCGGTTGATTTGCAGTGGTCCACTGACAAGGTCGATGCTTGCTACCTCTCCAACAGGGATTTGAATTCCTTCCGAAGTGCGTACAAACAACTTATCAAGATTCAAGTCGGCCACTTTCTCCTGGTCAAGCCGGACCACGAGATCGAATCTCCGTTCGTTTTCAAAGATTACACCTGTTGACTCTCCGGCATAGGCAGTTCGGATAATGGTGTTAAGCTCTTGTATGTTGATGCCGTAACGGGCTATTTTGCCACGGTTGTATTTCACTACCAATTGAGGTAATCCCATCGTCTGCTCAACGATGACATCCGCTGCTCCCGGCATTTTTTCTACAAAGGTAGCTGCTTCTTTGGCTCTTTCATATAATTCGTGCGTGTCTTCTCCATATAATTTGATGGCAATATCTGCTTTTGCTCCCGTCATCAGCTCGTTGAAGCGAAGCTGTATCGGTTGCGAGAAGTTGAATTCGGCACGTTCGGAGAGCGGAGCAAGTGCGTCTTTCATTTTATCCACCATTTCTGCACGGCTTCCGGCACTTGTCCATTCTTTGAATGGTTTCATGATAATCATCACATCGGCATCTTCCACTGCCATCGGGTCAGTGGGAACTTCTGCCGTTCCTATTTTGGCTACAACATGTTTGATTTCAGGGAATTTATCCATTAATGCTTTCTCTGCCAAGCGGGATACTTCGATACTTTCGGTCAGCGAACTTCCTGCGGGTAGTGTCATTTGCATGGCAAAATCTCCTTCGTCCAAAGTAGGAATGAACTCTGCTCCCAGGCGGGTAAAGAGAAAAAGTGAACCGATCAGCACGGAGAAGGCTCGCAGGGTGTGCTGGTAGATCTTGTTCAGTTTCTCGAAGAAGCGGTCGGCAAGGGTGGGTTTCACAACAATGGTATGCTTCAGAAAGAGGGAGGCCATCATAGGAACATAAGTCAGTGAAAGAATTAAGGCTCCGATAATGCAGAACACAAGTGTTTTGGCCATGGGGGTGAAGTATTTCCCTTCAATCCCGTTCAATGTAAGGATGGGGAAGAAGACGATAAGGATAATTAATACAGCAAAGGTGGCGGAACGTGCAACGCCGGAAGCTCCTTTTTCCACTTCTTTGTCCATCTCTTTGCGGGTCAGTGTGCGGCCTCGGAATTGTTTTCCGTAAATGTGGGCGAGGATACCTTCCAATATAACGATAGAGCCATCTACTACAATACCAAAGTCAATGGCACCGAGACTCATTAGATTGGCGGTGACATTGAATACACGCATCATGATAAAAGCGAAGAGCATTGCCAGCGGGATGACGGATGCGACAATCAGTCCGGCACGGAGGTTGCCGAGGAAGAGGATGAGTACAAGGAAGACGATAACCGCTCCTTCAATCAGGTTGTTGACAACTGTAGAGATGTTCCGGTTTACCAGTTCCGAACGGTTCAAGTAAGGTTCTATACTGACTCCTTCGGGTAATAGCTGCTGTATTTTTTCTACCCGTTTTTCGAGTTCTTGAGTCACTACATTTGCGTTGGCACCTTTCAGCATCATGGCAATTCCGCCGACACACTCGCCCTCACCATCCTTTGTCATGGCACCGAAACGCTTTGGAGAGCCGAAGCGGACAACTCCTACATCACTGATATGTACCGGAATCCCATTCCGGTTGGTCACTACGATCTGTTCAATATCCTTGATGCGGGTAATCATACCTTCCGACCGGATATAGTAGGCATTCTTTATCTTCTCAATGTAGCTTCCGCCGGTATTTTGGTTGTTGCTGCTAAGTGCTTCGAACACCTCGCCGATAGTGATATTCAAAGAAAAAAGGGCGTCCGGGTCGACGGCTACTTCATATTGTTTCAGGTAACCGCCGAAACTATTGATTTCTACTATACCGGGGATACCGGACAACTGACGTTTCACCATCCAGTCTTGAATGGTGCGGAGTTCCATTGCGTCATATTTCTTCTCATATCCGGGAGCTACCTTCAATATATACTGGTAAATTTCTCCCAGACCGGTGGTGATGGGCATCATCTCCGGTGTTCCGAGCTCGGAGGGAATTTCGCTTGTTACGCTTTGTATTTGTTCATTTATCAACTGCCGTGCATCGAGTGTGGGGACACTTTCTTTAAAAACGACCGTTACGACCGATAGCCCGAAGCGGCTGACAGAACGGATATCTTCGACATTCATAATATTGCTCATCGCTATTTCGATAGGCATAGTGATGAGTTGTTCCACCTCTTGTGGCGCGAGTGTAGGAGATACGGTCACTATTTGTACCTGATTATTGGTAATGTCGGGCACGGCATCAATAGGTAGTGTCAGCATCGCATAGATACCTCCGATAAACAGGAAGAGAGTAGTGAGTCCTACAAATAGTTTCTTCTTGATTGAAAAACGTACAATAGCTGTAAACATGACTTTCGTTGTATTATTATTTCACGATACAAAATTACTACCTATCTTCATCCGTTATCACTAAGAATAAATGAAGCGGAAAGATTGTGGGGTGAAGTGACGGATTTGGGAATTGAAAGATGTAAAATCATAGTTCTTGTTTCACTGCTGAACAAACATTTCTTTCAGTTTACTCGTTTAATATAAAAACAAACTAAATGTATATTCAGCATGAAAACATTCGTCTTGATGATGGTAAGCCTGTTGTTTGCAATTTCTTCGGAAGCGCAAAACAAGTCTTTTTATGATTTTACAGTGAAAACTATTGATGGTAAGGACTTTCCTCTTTCTTCACTGAAAGGTAAGAAAGTGCTGGTAGTCAACGTGGCATCTAAGTGTGGGCTGACGCCCCAGTATGCTCAACTGGAGAAACTATATGAGAAATATAAAGAAAAAGACTTTGTTGTTATCGGTTTTCCGGCGAATAACTTTATGGGACAAGAACCGGGTAGTAATGAGGAAATAGCCAAGTTCTGTTCTTTGAACTATGATATTACTTTTCCGATGATGGCTAAGATTTCCGTTAAAGGAAAAGATATGGCTCCTCTTTATCAATGGTTGACGGAGAAAAAACAGAATGGAAAAGAAAACGCACCGGTTCAGTGGAATTTTCAGAAGTTTATGATTGATGAGAACGGACGTTGGGCGGGAGTTGTGTCTCCGAAAGAAAGTCCGTTCTCTGAAAAGATTATTACTTGGATAGAGAAGGAATAAGAGAGACTTTTTTCAGCTCTTCTTCGAAGTTGGGAGTGAAGATTCCTTTACCCAGATTTTCTTTTATTTCTTCGATCTTCCAAAATCGTCCACCGTCCAGTTCGTCGCTGGGATGGATTTCTTCCTCATAAACGGTTTTGTGGACAAAAACAAGCTCTTTTTCACGGCTGGATTCAAAAACATAACT
>OHNL01000479.1_pt1 | contig 11924 bp, 5 predicted proteins | sample 1569591 | NCBI WGS metagenome assembly OHNL01 (sample SAMEA3879555, study PRJEB24766) | human gut metagenome | biome: human-associated habitat; feature: feces | place: USA | collected 1985/1987
GAGTGACGCGTGAAGCTAAGAGTCTTAATTATTCACGGCAGAGTGTAAATGCGGAAGCCTTGGCAGAAAATAGTAGTGGCAATCTGATATCTTCTCTTTCCGGTAAGGTGGCGGGGGTTACCATTACTCCTCCGGGAACGAGCAATGGTAGTGCGCGTATTGTTATTCGCGGAACAAGCTCACTGACTGAAAACTCACAGCCCGTATTCGTGATTGATGGTATGATTATTGAAAACGAACCGGGTGATACAAGTGTGACCGTTGATGGTGGTACAGGTTCTACCGACCTTGGTAATCCGGTAGCGGATATCAATCCGGATGATATTGAAAGCATTGAAATCCTGAAGGGACCGAATGCTGCTGCACTTTATGGTTCGCGTGCAGCACAGGGGGTTGTATTGGTGACAACTAAACGTTCGAGCACATTCGAAAAAACAAAAGTATCTTATAGCGGAAATTTTCAATTTGAAAAAGTGAACCAGTTTTTAGATTATCAGAATGGTTGGGGAACAGGAGAGAACTCTTATTTGCTTGACCATAAATTGACGCTTCAACCTAATGGTAACAGGTTGCAAACAGATTTACCGAATTTCAGTGGTTATAATTCTTCTGCAGGTGCTAAATTGCGTAGCTGGGGAGCACCTTTGTGGGATCAGGTTATCTATGGACATGACGGTGTACTTACTACTCATTCTTCACATCCGGACAATGTGAAGGATTTCTACGAAACCGCCCATCGGTACACGCATACATTAGCTGTGGAAGGTGGTTCGAAAAAGAATAATTATCGCGTATCGTATACGAGAAGTAAGGGTAATAGTGTAGTACACGGTATCAATGAAAGCTTTAAAGATATATTCAATCTCCGGTTGATGAATACGATTACCAAATGGATGACTTTAGATTCTAAAATGACTTACTCACATGAAAAGGTAGACAACCGTCAATATATGAATGGTTCGGATAAGAATCCTATATATGCGTTTGTTACTCTTCCCCGTTCGCTTTCTATTGATGTATTGAAACATTATAAGGATGAAAATGGAAATGAAATGATTCCGATTGGTGAACGTGGTTATAATCCGTATTGGAATATTTATGAAAATACGAACTCTGACACGCGTGACAGGGTGAGCGGATCGATGAATCTGGAAGTAAAATTACTTCCGGGCTTAAAGGCGGTAGGTAAAGCCGGACTGGATGCTTATTGGTGGAAAGGAATGGAGTTCTTTAATCTGGGTGCACGTAGTGATGTGGACGGTGGTATGAAGAACTGGATCAATAACAGTACTTCTACTAACTTTGAAGCTTTATTGATGTATAATAAAACATTTCATAAAATATCAGTCAATGCCATTGCCGGTATTAGCCGATATGAACGCAACTCGGAGAAAAGAACGGAAAGTGTGAATAGTATATTGGTTCCTGATTTCAAGAATATTTCTAACTCGAATGAGTATCCTAGTGCCACTCAACTGCAATCTAAGAAGATAATCCGTTCTGCTTATGGCTCGGTGTCATTAGGTTACAATAGTTATGTTTATTTAGATGTAACGGCCCGCAATGACTGGTCGTCTACTTTACCACTGGATAATTGCTCTTATTTTTATCCTTCTTTTGGTGCTACGTTTATTTTTACCGATGCATTTAAGATCAAATCACCTATCTTGTCGTTCGGTAAGATTCGTGCTTCTTTTGCTTATGCCGGTTCTGACACAGATCCATATCGGATTAATCAAACCTATAAGTTGGGTAGCATTTATAATGGTTCACCTTTGCAAACCATTAGTACAACTTTAAATAATGATCAACTTTTGCCGGAACGTAACCGTTCTTTGGAACTTGGAGCTGATCTCCGCTTTTTCCATAATCGTTTGGGTGTAGATGTAACTTATTATCGTTCTGATGCCTATGACTTGATAACGAAAGTCGCTTTGCCGGTGCCTAGCGGTTATAGTTTTAAATTCTTGAATACAGGTCATGTACGTAATCAAGGATGGGAAGTTGTGTTGTCTGCTACTCCGGTCAAGACCAAATTGTTTGAATGGAATGCGAATATTAACTGGGCGCGTAATCGGTCGGAAGTGATTAAGGTAGTGGACGGAAATCCTAATGTGCAATTATTGAAATCAAGTAATGTCAGTATCATGTTGGAAGAAGGCATGCCTTATGGAGTCATTCGGGGACGTGCTTGGAAACGTGATGACCAGGGACGTAAATTAGTTGATTCTTCAGGTAAAATATTGGTAACGGATAATACGCAATATTTAGGCTGTGCCGAGCCGAAATGGACGGGAAGTTTTGGAAGCAATTTCAGAATCCAGAATTTTACAGTTAGTTTCTTGTTTGATGCACGTATTGGAGGAACTCTTTATTCGGGAACATGGAATAGAGCGACAACAGCCGGTGTGGTTGCCGAATCTGCCGAAGGACGTGAAGGATATTATTTGAGTAATGTGATTTATGGTGAGAGTAGCGCGAAGGCAACTTCCGGTTATCAATATCCGGACGCTTATTTTGAAGACGGAACGCCTTGTCTCTTGTTTGTCAAACCTAATAACCGCTATGCCAGTTTTGATGAAAGATCTGTATTTGATGCTTCCTATATTAAATTCCGTGAACTTTCTGTTGCCTACAGTCTTCCGAAGTCTATCATAAAGAAATTGCCGATTAGTGGTCTACGACTGGCTGTGGTAGGACGTAATTTGGCTATTCTTCATCAAAATACTCCTAAAGGCATAGATCCGGAGGCTTCTTCTTCATCAGGAAATGCTCAAGGTATAGAATATGGAGGAATGCCGCCCGTATCTTCTGTCGGATTTGATATTAAACTAACCTTCTAAAGATAGAATATTATGAAACAGATTAAAATATTATTAGCCGGTTTTGCTGCAATGGCCATTTCTTTCGTTTCGTGTACGAATGACTTTGAATCTGCCAATGCCAATCCCAATGAACTTAATGAAATTAATCCTGAATATTTGTTCAATACGAGTTCTTATTATACGCTGAATGCTTTTTGCGGAAGCATGAAAAAAGTGTTGTTGGCCAACTATAGCCATTATTATGGTGGAGCTACCGGTGGACAGGTACAACGGTATGGAAATCAAGGTTCAACCAATGATTCATATTGGAAGAATGTATATAACTATGCTATTTTTCCTGTTCACTTTATACAAACGCAAATGGAAAATGACGAGCAATATCACAATCGTGTACTTATTGCTAAAATATGGGAAAACTATCTTTTCTCACAAGCAGTTTCTATTTGGGGAGGTATTCCTAAAAGTCAGGCTTTTAATGCCGGCGAGAGAGTGCCTTACGATAAGGAATCGGATATTTATTATGCTATGCTGAATGATTTGAAAGCATGTGCCGACGGGTTGAAGATGGATGGAGATGTTTATAAAGCAGACCCTATTTTTCCTTCAGGACAGAAATCTAGCGACTTATTGAAATGGAAGAAGTTTGCCAATTCACTCCGCCTGCGTTATGCTATGCGTATCTCGGATGCCAACCCACAGAAGGCCCAGGAAGAATTTGTAATGCTGACCGTTCGAAAGCGACTGAAGTGATTGATGAACTTATGGAAGATGAACAGAACTTGATGACAAGTAATGAAGATAATTGTCTTTTGCAATGGGGAGATAACGCAGATACAAGAAATTATTTTTATGATTATCTGGTTATCAACCGTGAAAGTAATTTGGATAAGCTTCACTCTGCCGGCGAATCGATTCTGATGTATATGGCTCCCTATGCTGATCCGCGGTTGGAGAAGTTTTTCACTCCTGCCAATGCTGCTTCTATGCCTGATAACTTCCATTGGGCACCTTATTGGGGACAACCGAAAGTTTCTAATTTGCCGTCGGGAGTCAGCTTGTCTCCCAATCCGCATAGTGGAAAGACGGCGGATGATTACTCTCAATTACAGGATAAATTCACGGAGCAAAGTTATGCAGAAGTAATTATGAATTATGCAGAAGTGTGCCTATTGAAAAGTGAATTGGTTCATAAAGGTTTGGGAAGTGGTTCGCAAACAGCCGAGGCTTATTACAATGCTGGTGTGAACGCTTCAATGGCTCAATATGGCGTAGACGGTGGAAAAGTAAATAATTATCTTCAGACTCCGGGAATTAAATGGAATACATTGACAGATCTCACAGTCACAGAAGAAGGTGAAGATTATTATAAAGATTTTATCGGCATTGTATCTTCTGCTATTACCTCTGATGAACCTGATCCGATTTATCGTCAGATTATCATGCAGCAATATATAGCTATGTTTTATCAATCGTTGGATGCGTGGACACTGATTCGCCGTAGCCAAGTATTGGAATTCCCGCCGCATTTCTCGCCGGAAACCGGATATGGCGCTGTAAATGCCGGTACCAAGGATAATCCTTATGCTTATATTCCACAGCGATTGGTATATCCCGATAGCGAGAAAACAAACAATGAATATGAATTGACGAAAGGTATTACGAATCTCGATGGTGGACAGGATGCAATGTCGACTAAGTTATGGTTTGCATTGCCCACTAAGACTAACCCTTATTTGACGAATAATTAAAAAATGAAGGATATGAAAAAGATAACTATTATATTGCTCGGATTCATCGCTTTGTTAGCTGTATCTTGTGATAAAGACGATCATTTGGCTCCTGATAAGAGCAAATATGTGTATGATATACCACAGACGGATTTACCTGTGGATGCGATAGTCGGTGCTTATTATACCAATATAACTTCCTCTTCCAGTTGGTTAAAGTCCGGTAAGAAAATATATGCCGGTACTCCTTTGTTGGGTGAATATTTGTCTACAACCAGTGGCGTGTTACAGCAACAGCTTGCTTGGGCGGATGAGGCTGCTTTGGACTTTCTGATAGTTACTTGGGATGCTGCTTCAGCAGATAATACATTGATTACAAACTTTAAGTCTGTACGTACGGCAACCAATGCAAAAGTCCGCTTGGTGATCAATTATAACACCAAACATCTGAAAGTATCTAATGACAAACCGCTTCAAGAGGAAGAGAATTTGAATAAGATGATCAATGACTTTACGAATACTTTAGTGCCTTTATTTAATGATGAGGCCTATTATAAAATGAACGGAAGACCGGTTATTCTAATAACTCCGTCTAACCTTTCTTCTTCTGCATTGAAGAGTATTGATTATTCTTTGGTCATCCCGGCATTAAAGAAGGCTGTATCAGAATTGGGGTATGATCTTTATACGATTGGGGAATTTACTACCGGTTGGGTAGCTCCGGTGAATTATGAGGAACATCAGATTGCTTCTTTTGATGGAGTGACAGTGAACGATTGGTCAACGAATATGTACGACCGTTATTATGCCTTTTTCAGTTTTGTTGATTTGAATTGGGCCAATTGGAAGACTACAATATCCAAATGGAATACAGACTTTGTTCCTTGTATCTTTCCTTCTTATAATGACCGTATCAATTCAACTTCAAGTTATAAATATACTTTCGGGCAAGATGGAGAGACTGCTGATTATATTAATTTCTGTAATGTAGCTAAACGGAATATCGGAAGTAAAAACATTGTGTTAGTCAATTCATGGAATAATTACCAGAAAGGAACGAATTTGGAACCGACGGAGGAAAACAAATCAGAATTTCTGAAGATAACCAGAAATCAATTTAAGAAGTAATAGTTATTAATAACGGGATACGATGCATCAGGCAGATCGTCGTATCTCGTGATAACAATAAATAATTTATGAGAAAGAAAATAATATCGGTCGTTTGTTTTCTCCTGGCTGTTTTTGTATCTCATGGGATAGCTGCGGATTCTGCTTCCTTTTTCTTTTTGCAATTAAGTGATCCCCAATTTGGCTTCATGGATAATAATAAGAGTATTTCGGCAGAAACAGAGGCTATGAATAAGGCTGTGACAGCTATAAATCAGTTAAAACCTCCGTTTGTGGTGATAACCGGTGATTTTGTAAATAATTCGAAGAGTAAGGAACAGATTGCTGCTTATAAGTCGATGATTGCTCAAATAGACTCTTCAGTAAAGGTTTATATGATTCCGGGAAATCACGATATAGGTAAGGTCAGCCGGGCTTCTATAGATAATTATAAAAAAAACTACGGAGAACCCCATTTTTCATTCAGGTATGGTGATTGTGCATTTATAGGTATTGATTCAAATATAATAAAAGAAGAGGACAAGGAGAGGGAAGAAGTTCAATTTAAGTGGCTGGAGCAGGAATTACAGAAAACGAAGGATGCCAGATTCAAGTTTGTTTTTACTCATTGCTCTGTTTTTCTGAAACGGATGGATGAACCTGTGAATTATTCGAATTTCTCTTTGCCTATGCGAGAGAAATATGTGCGTTTGTTTCAGAAATATGGAGTAAACGCAATATTTGCGGGGCATTTACATAACAATGCTTATGGAAAGGTGGACGATATGGAAATGATAACGATAGGTCCGGTAGGAAAGGTGCTGGGGACAGGGTATCAAGGGATGAATCTTGTGAAAGTATATCCGGATCGGTTTATCAGTGAATTTATTGCCTTAAATCAGTTTCCGAAAGAGGTGGTGATGTCTGATCCGGCGACAAAAACGACGGAGTCAATGAGTCGTGTCCGTTTCAAATCAATAAGGAATTTAGTGATGGCAGGGTATCAGGGTTGGTTTAATACTCCTGAAGACGGTGCTGGTTTGGGTTGGAAACATTTTGAAAAAGAAAAAGAGTTCAAACCGGGCAAGTGTACCATTGATCTTTGGCCGGATGTTTCTGAATATGAGAAAACCTATGAAACGGCTTTTAAGTTACCTGATGAGACACCAGCAAAGGTTTTTAGTTCGTATGATGCTTCTACTACAGATCTGCATTTTAAATGGATGAAGCAATATGGAATTGACGGCGTATTTATGCAACGTTTTGTTGTTTCTATACGAAATCAGAAAGGGAAGGATAATTATAATAAGATACTGAATAATGCTGTTCTTTCGGCAGAAAAGTATGACCGGGCAATTTGCCTGATGTATGACCTTTCCGGTATGGAAGCCGGTGAAGAAGATATATTGATACGTGACTGGAAAGAGTTGTGTGAGAAGTATAAACTAGTTTCCCGGAACAACAATCATTATGTTTATCATCATGGTAAACCGTTAGTTGCTGTGTGGGGAATAGGGTTTAATGATCGCCGTAAATATGGATATGAGCAGATAAAGAAAATCATTGATTTCCTGAAGAGTGAAGGTTGTTCCATATTGGTAGGTGTACCTACTCATTGGCGGACATTAACGATAGATGCTGTTTCTGATACGAGATTGCTTGAACTGGTAAAACAGGCGGATATTGTTCATCCATGGTTGGTAGGACGTTTTGATAATCATACGTATGAGCCATATCGTAAATCGATAGAGGAAGATATAAAGTGGTGCAAAGCGAATGGTAAAGATTATATGCCGGTGTTATTTCCGGGCTTTAGTTGGCATAACATGAAAAAGGATGCTCCGCAAAACATGATTCCGAGATTAGGGGGACGTTTCTTCTGGAAACAGGTGAAAGGTGCTGTAGATGCAGGAGCAGAAAGCCTTTATTTGGCAATGTTTGATGAGATAGATGAGGGGACAGCTTTCTTTAAATGTACAAATACACCTCCGGTGGGTGAAAGTTCTTTTATAACTTATGAAGGAGAAGCCCCCGATCATTATCTTTGGCTGGCAGGTGAAGCTGCTAAGTATTTGAGAGGAGAACTGCGTTCATCCCGGATGCCGGTTCGATAGGGATGTGGAGTATAATAGCCGGATATATTTCGTTATTGGTGCAGAGTAACTATATTATTTTAATATCCTAAGATTGAAAAAACATATTTTTTATATCTTTGCTTCAAATAAGCTTTTGCTATGAAATATATCCGACTGTTATTTTATATTTTATTTATCTCGAAGACTATAGTCACTTGGGGTGGTGAAAATATCGGAGGCCTTTCTTTTCGTGCTTATGAATATTCAAAAGATGAACGTACTTCATTCATCATACCGTCCGGCAATCAGGGAGTGAGATTCAAAGATTATTTATCTGTTTCTTTTGATTTGAAGATTAGGGAAAAAGGCGAGCATTTTGGTTATGTATGCCGTATGATTGTTGACAATAGAAATAGCCTCAATCTGATATTGGTTAATCCTGTGAACGAAGAGCCTTATTTGTGTTTGATTAAAGACCAGCAATATTTAGGAAAGATACATTCTTCTGCGACTATCGATATTCATGAGTGGAATAGGATAAAGATAGAATTGGAGTATAAAAATGATACGTTATATGTCAGAAATAATGGTTCTCTTATTTCTAAAGAGAAAGTTACTGCCCCGGATAATCATTCTGTTAAAGTCTGCTTTGGTGCTAATAAATTAGCTTCTTACACAACTTCGGACGTGGCACCTATTATTTTGAAGGATGTACAGATCGGTCTGGAACCTGGGAGCATAAAATATGAATGGTCGTTGGAGCAAGCAGTATCTGACACTTTGCTTCAGGACAAGTTTCGGCAGATGACAGCTTTTATATCAAATCCGGAATGGATTATTAATAGTCATATGTATTGGAAACATAGGAAAACGTTATCTTTTTCATCCAAGACTTTTCCTGTCCCGTGTGAAGATCAGTCGGCATGTTATTTTATTGCAAAAGATCGTATTGTCAAATATGATTTAATACGGAGTACAACTAAAGAATATGTTTTCTCGCCATTGATTGATGTAAATCGGATCACTAACCAGTTCCTTTTTGTTCCTTTGAAAGATAAAGGTAGCCAGTTGGTTTATTATGACTTTGAGAAGCCTGATGGGGAGAATTTGTCTTTTTTCAATTTTCAAACAAAAAGTTGGTCTATTCCTATCCAACGGAAAAGGCAGTCTTCTTATACACAACATAATCGGTTTTTCAATCCAAAAGATTCATCGATTGTACAAATTCTGGGATATGGATTTCATTTGTATACCCGTGAGTTGAATAGAATATCTCTGTCGGGTGAAGTGATAAAGGGAGAGTTGCCGGATGTGATTACTCCTCGCTATTTGAGTGCCATAGGGAAGACCGATTCGCTGGTTTATATTTATGGAGGATTGGGAAATGACTTGGGCAAACAGGAGTATGGGGTCGTTCATTATAAGGATTTGTATAAATTGAACTTGAATGATTATTCTTTGGAAAAAAAGTGGGCTATACCGGAGAATCTTTGTGATGAGGTAGCTGCTTCTACGTTGATAGTTGATGAAGTAGAAAAAGGTGAACATGCAAAAGGATTGTTTTTTTCTTCAGGTCGTTTTCTATCTTCTCTAGTTTTGAAAGATTTAAATTTGGAGAACGGACAAGAAACTGTTTTAGGTGATACAATACCTTATACTTTCTTAGATGTTAATTCTCATGCAGATTTAATTTATCTTGCTTCAGAAAAATGTTATTATGCTGTAACAGTTCACCAGGTAGAGGGGAATAATTATGAAGCTAATATTTATTCTATTGCATCTCCTGTGTTGCCTATTCAAAATATGACAGTACAGGAAAGCAAGGGGACTTGGTGGAAATTACTGTTTATATGTATTTGTGTAGCAGGTTTAGGGGGAATTGGGTGGAGATTGCGGAATAGCAGAAAGCATGATAAGAAAGAAGTTATATCTATTTCGCAACAAGATATTTGTGAGAAAGAAGAAGGGGGCGTTTTAGATATAAATAGTGAAAAAGAAATTCAAGAAAATGACCACCTATATTCCTCGTTTGAAGCTCCTGTATTGAACACCACACCGGGAATTTATATGCTAAACGGATTTCAGGTAATTAATCGGGATTTAAAAGACATTACCGGAAAATTTACGCCTATCATGCGTCAATTATTATCTGTTATTATTCTTTATTCCAATCAGAATAATAAGGGGATTTCTAATATCAAGTTAAAAGAATTGTTGTGGTATGATAAGTCAGAAGAGAGTTTCTCTAATAACCGTAGTGTAAATATACGTAAGATACGTCTTTTGTTGGAAGAGGTGGGAGATACGGAGATATCATCAGCAAATGGTTATTGGTACTTTCTTAATAAGGGACATGTATATAATGATTATACTATAGCAAATCAATTGATGCAAAAGATGGCGCCTTTAGATGTGGTTCATAAGGAAGATTTAGAAAAATTATTGAGTCTGGCTTCATTTGGTCAATTGCTTCCTAATATGCAATTTGATTGGGTAGATAGTTTTAAAGCAGATTATTCCGATTCAATGATTGATCTTCTGAGCCGGTTAAGAGATAGCAAGCAATTTGTAGGAAATGATAACTTGAGAATACAAATCTCAAATTGTATTCTGCGATTTGATTCGTTAGATGAAGAGTCTGTTCGCGTTAAGTGCCGTGCTTTAGTGGATTTGAAACGCATGGGAATGGCATATACTGCATTTGATCAATTCACCAAGGAGTATAAGCTAATATTGAATGAGGATTTTAAATATAGTTTTGAGCAGTTTATAAGTGAAGTGTAATGGGCAGACTTTGCCTAATTCTTTATTTATCATTTCACTCATGACGGTGCATAAATGAGCTAAACTGTGCAGTTCTGACTCATTCGATAGCGGAATACTGCGTAACTTACCTCTTTCTTTATAACTAAAGTATCATCTAATGCCACTATAAGATTATTGCCATTCATCGCTTTCACCTGATTCTTGAAATGCCGATGAATAAGGCTATAGCGGGTGAAAGCGAGGGGTAAAATTAGGTGAAACAGAACATTATCGGTTTCACCTTGGCTTTTCAAAATATCCTTTGAGCTAAAACCAATATCATTATAGCTAATCCGGATATCATTATAGCTAATGAAAATATGCTTATAGCAAATCCATTGTCAGGTATTAATAGATGAACAGTCAGATATTAATAGCCTAGTTATCAAGTGTTAACACCTTGATTCTCATCTATTAATACTTGAAATGGTACATCTATAGATTCAACAGATTGCATCTATATACTCACCGCATTGCATCTATATATTCAGCACGGAGGCTATATATGTCCAGCAATCGGTATAAATAAATTCAAAAGGTGAAAGCGATAATGGAAGCCTTCACCTGTTTTTTTCCTACGCTTTCACCCGCTATCTCCTTATTCATCGATGTTTCAGTTATAAGGTGAAACGGGTGAAACTTATGAATCCAAAGTTCATGTTATACTTATGCAAATCAGTAATTGAAAACAAAATCTCATTCATTACAGTATAGAATGAATTAAATTTTAGGAATATTACTGATGCAATAAATTTCTAATTAGAAATCAAATAAATTTCGTTCTTTGACATTTTGGTTTTGATTGAGTGGTTCGGTAAGAGTCAGCAACTCTTTTATATCAGTTTTCTCAAGCACGGAAACGCTGAGTAATGTGGCACACTCTGTTACTGAATATGGACTTTTATAGGTAGCCTTGATTCTGGCGACTATAAGATAAGTACATAATGCAGTCCATAGGTGAGTCTTGACAGCATTCTCTGTATGCCCCACAAGGTTTTGATTGTCCAGTTCTGCTTTATCCATTTGAAGAATACCTCGATTTGCCATCGGTTTCGATAGATGTTGGATACTTCTAGAGCACTTATCTCGAAGTTATTGGAAATAAATCTAAGTTCTTCCTCACTTTCAAAATCGTAGTATTCTATCATTCTGAAGTTCTTGGGATATAAGCGGCTTGGTTTGTAACCGGTAAGCCTGATGGTATAATCGCCTCTAAGTCCGGTTGCCTCATCAAGGTTGTAGTTCTTATCAATGATATTGAATTATCTTATTTCTGTATAATCGCTTTATGAGCTTTTATTAATGTCGTAGGAGATTCCTTTTCAACAGTAAGAAATAGTTTGATTTTTTCTGCCAAACTCATGCTGATTTGATCTGTGTGCTTT
>OHNL01000480.1_pt1 | contig 11918 bp, 9 predicted proteins | sample 1569591 | NCBI WGS metagenome assembly OHNL01 (sample SAMEA3879555, study PRJEB24766) | human gut metagenome | biome: human-associated habitat; feature: feces | place: USA | collected 1985/1987
GCTGTCCGGATCATTCGGCTTTTTCATTATATTTCCGATTTCTTCTGCCATCTCACGCTTATCGAATTCTCCGGAAAGACCATGTTCTGCTTCACAAATTTTAAACGCTTCCGCGATCCGATGTCCCTTTTCATAGAACACTGCGCTCCTCGCGCGATTTACGTAACCATTATAAACTCCAATGCTCACAGAAGCCAGGATCACCATGATGACAATTACCACCATCAGCTCTACTAACGAGTATCCTCCATGATCCAGTCTCTTCATTTTCTGCTTTCTTTTCGCCATACACACCCCCAGCTTTCTTCGTTGAACCGGGGTACCCGATGACATTTTCCGTTATTCTGTTATTCCCCGGCTGGTTATTTGTTACATTGGGTACTTGTAACTGTAAAGTTACAGACAATTGTACTCTCTGTTTATAACATATGGTCACATGGCGTTCTATTGTCCAAATTATGTCACCAGATCAGGCCTGTTCTTTCTCCCGTTCTGCCACTGCCATGGCGATTTTTTCCGGTGTGATCGGGAGTTCGTAGAACCTGGTTCCTGTGGCGTTAAAGATCGCATCCGACACAGCCGGAAGCGGTGTATTGATCACGACTTCACCGATGGATTTCGCGCCAAACGGTCCCGCATCCTCGTAGCTGCTCTCAAACTCCACCCGGATGTGGCCGATGTCCACACGGGCGGGGATCTTATACTGCATAAAGGAGTTCTCCATCGGCCAGCCCTTGGCATCGTAGGTGATGTTCTCGGTCAGGGCCATGCCGATGCCCTGCAGGATGCCGCCCTCAGTCTGCACACGGGTCAGATTGGGGTTGATGGGGGTGCCGCAGTCCACGCAGGCGGCATAATCCACCACCTTGACCTCGCCGGTCTCCTTGTCCAGCTCAATTTCAGCTGCACCGACCATGTAGGGCGGGGGCGAAAGGGGCGAGGTGTGGGTCTCGGTGATCTCCAGCGGCACCATGTGGCCGAACTGGGAGGCGAAGGCCACCTCAGAGAGAGAGACCCTCTTCTCCGGGTCTGCGTTCAGGGAGACGAACTTGCCGTCAAAATCCACGGCATCTTCGGTCGTCTGGAGCAGCTCCGCGCCCAGCTTGCAGATCTGGCCGCGCAGCCGCAGGGCGCACTTCTCCACTGCCTTGCCGGTGACATAGGTGGTAGAGGAAGCGTAGGAGCCGGAGTCATAGGGCGAGGTGTCGGTATCCGCGCCAAAGACGGTGATATTGTCCAGGTCACAGTCCAGCACCTCGGCGGCGATCTGAGCCAGCGTGGTGTCACAACCGGTGCCCATATCGGCAGCGCCGATGATGAGGGAATAGAACCCGTCATCGTTTACCTTGAGGGTGGCACTGCCCACATCCATGCCGGAAATGCCGGAGCCCTGCATGGCCATGCCCATACCCACGGCACGCACCTTGCCATTGCCAAGGTCGCGCACAGGGTACTTGTTGTCCCAGTCGATCATCTCGTGGACTTTTTTCAGGCAGCGGTCCAGCGCGCAGCTGGTGTTCACAGCGCCGTAATAGGCGGGCATGACATCGCCCTCTTTGACGATGTTCATTTCGCGGATCTTGAAGGGGTCCATGTGGAGCCTGGCAGCCAGCTCGTTGACAGCAGATTCCACTGCAAACAGGCCCTGGGTCGCACCATAGCCGCGGTATGCACCGGCAGACATGTGGTTGGTGTAGACCACATCGCTGACAAAACGGAAGGCTTCTGCCTTGCCGTACAGCGGGATGGACTTGTGGCCGGAAAGGCCCACCGTTGTGGGGCCGTGCTCACCATAAGCACCGGTGTTGGACAGGGTGTAGAGGTCGATGCCCTTCACGATGCCGTCCTTGGTGGCACCCAGACGGACGTGCATCTCCATCTCGTGGCGGGGCGAGGATGCGGTCTGGCTCTCTTCGCGGGTGAAGATCAGCTTACAGGGCTTCTTGGTCTTCCAGGTAACAAAGGCCGGATAGATGGCCGAAACCGCCGTCTGCTTGGCACCAAAGCCGCCGCCGATGCGGGGCTTGATGACGCGGATCATGGATTTGGGGATGTGCAGGGCGTTTGCCACATTGCGGCGGGTGTGGAATACGATCTGGGTCGAGCTGAGGATGTTCAGCCGCCCGTACAGGTCCATCCAGCAGCAGGTGCGGAAGGTCTCCATCATGGCCTGCTGGCAGGCCTTGGTGTGGTAGACACGGTCGATGACAACATCGCACTTTGCCAGCACGGCATCGATGTCGCCGTCGCCGCACGCATCGTGGGCACAGAGGTTGCGCTTGTTGTCGGCACCCACGGGGCTCAGGCTCTCCCAGTTGTCCTCCGGGTGGACAAGGATGGGGTTATCCTTCGCAGTGTGGAAATCCAGCACCGGCTCCAGCACCTGATACTCCACCTTGATGAGCTTCATGGCCTTCTCGACACACTTCTCATCCTTGCCCACCACAATGGCCACCACGTCCCCCACAAAGCGGACGTGGCGGTCAATGACCAAGCGGTCGTAGGGGCTGGCTTCGGGGTAGGTCTGGCCGGCCTGCGTGTAGCGGCGGGCGTTCTGGTCCACATCCTCCCAGGTGAAGATGGCCTCGATGCCGGGCACCTTTTTGGCCACGGACGTGTCGATGCGCTCCACCATGGCGTTGGCATGGGGCGAGCGGTACAGCTTGACGATCAGGCAGTCTGCCGGGGCCAGATCATCCATGTAAACGGGCTTGCCGGTCACAAGCTGCATGGCATCCTTTTTGCGGAATGCTTTGTTGACGTTTTTCATTCGGCACCCTCCTGTTTTGCTTTTTTCCAGGCGAGGAAATTCTGGATGCCCCGCAGCTGGCCCTCGTAGCCGGAGCAGCGGCAGAGGTTGCCCGCGAGATATTCCTTGATCTCCTCCTCAGTGGGGGATTCCTTTTCCCGGAAGAGGGCGAGAGCGTTCATAATAAATCCCGGGTTGCAGAAGCCGCACTGCTCCGCACCCTGATCGGCGATAAAAGCACCGAACTCAGCAGCCTCCTCCTGCAGGCCCTCCAGCGTGGTCACCCTGTGGCCGTCGGCACGGGCTGCCAGCACAGAGCAGGACAGCACCGGCACATCGTCCAGAAAGACGGTGCACAGGCCGCAGTTGGAGGTCTCACAGCCGCGCTTGACACTGTAACAGCCGTGTGCGCGGACAAAATCGATGAGCAGGGTGTCCGGTGCGGCCTCTGCCGTGACTTTGGTTCCGTTCAGAATAATATTCACCTGCATCTTGTCTCACCTGTTCCCTTCCAATTTCAGCACAGCGCGCTTGACCAGCACCCCGGCCAGATGATTGCGGTATTCCGCACTGCCGCGCATGTTGCTCTCCGTCCGGATGTTTGCCCGCACCTCAGCGGCAAAGCGGGCGGCGGTCAGCTCCGGCGTTTCGGCGGCATTGGGCTGCAGGGTATACAGCACTGCCTTGCCGGGCCGGGCACCAATGGCGACCCGGAAGCCCCCGGCCGTTTTCGCGGCGGCACAGGTCAGCACCGGGAAATCCGTCTGGCTGTTGCGCACCGACTGATAGCAGAATGCTGCCTGCTCCTTCGGCACGATGACCCGCACCAGGATATCCCTGTCGTACGGGCGCTGAGCATACTCCGAAAGCGGCACGATGCCGCCCTTGTAGAGCTCCACCGAAGCGTTCAGGGCCAGGAACATGGTCAGAACATCGGAAAAGCCAAAACGGCTGTAAATGCTGCCGCCCACGGTGGCAAGGTTGCGCAGCTGCACACCCACAATGTGGCGCACAGATTCCCGCACAGCGCCGTCCGTGTAGGCATTGAGCCCCTCGTGGAGCTCGATCTGCCGCAGGGGCACCATGGCCCCGATGGAAAAGCCCTCGGCCGTTTCCTCAATTTTGTCCAGCCCAAGGCCTGACAGGTCGATGGCGGTGCCGACATTGATGTTCTCCATCTTGAGCCAGATCATGCCGCCGATGACCCGATTGTTTCGCTTCTGGTTGAGCTGCCAGGCTTCCTCGAGGCTTTCGGCCCGTTTGTATTCCCGGATTGTCATCATACGCAGTACCTCTCTTTTTTCGATTGCTACTTTTATTTTATCACAAAATCCCTTATAATGCCACTGGAAAGACTGCCGCAGATCCGGCAGGTTCAGGAGGAATGATTTTATGGCAGAGTTGTGCAGAAAAAACGCCCGCCTTCCGGTGGGGTGCGTCATCATGGCATCGGGGCTGGCCCGGCGGTTCGGCTCCAACAAGCTGCTGGCAGATTTCGGGGGCCGCCCCCTGCTCTGCCGGGCGCTGGAGGTCACCGCCACCCCTGCCCTTGCCGCCCGGGTGGTCGTGACCCGCTCTGCCGAGGTCAAGGCTCTGTGTGACGCACAGGCCGTTCCCTGCCTGCTCCACAGCCTGCCGGGCCGGAACGACACCGTTCAGCTGGGGCTGGAGGCGCTGCTGGAGCAATGCCCCAACCTTGCAGGCTGCATCTTCCTGCCCGGAGATCAGCCCCTGCTGCAGCGGGAGACGCTGGAAGCGCTGATTGCCGCTTTTGCCCAGACACAAAAAGAAACAGAGCGGGCGATCTTCCGGCTGGGAGCCCGGGCCGCACATGGCCCGGACACCGTTGTCGGAAGTCCCGTTCTGTTTGGATGCGGATATTTTCCCACTCTGCGCACCCTGCCCGAGGGCAAGGGCGGCAGTGTTGTGCTCAAGGCTCACCCTGAGCAGGTACAGATTGTTTACGCCCAGCGGCGGGAAGAACTGCTGGATGCAGATACGCCGGAAGCTCTGGAGGAACTCTCCGCCATTGCAGCGCAATGGTACTTCACCTGACAGGAGAGGCAAGGGCACTTCTTGGCTCCCCTGTCAGGTGAGCTGTCACCGAAGGTGACTGAGAGGTTTATTCGGCCTTATCGTCCTTGGGCAGCAGCACGTTCAGCACAATGGCCACAAAGGCTGCGGGCACGATGCCGCTCTCGCCGCAGATCAGCTGGAAGAACTGGGGGGTGTGTGCCAGGATGCTGGCATTTGCACCCATACCGTAACCCACGCCCAGTGCAACGGAAACGATGGTCAGGGTGCGCGGGGTCATCTTTTCCTTGGTAATGAGCTGGATGCCGGACACCACGATGGAAGAGAACATCATCACGGCAGCACCGCCCAGAACGGCCTGCGGCATGATGGAGACCAGTGCGCCCAGCTTGGGGATCAGGCCGCAGAGGATCAGGAAGATGGCACCGGTAGCCAGTGCACCGCGGTTGACGACCTTGGTCATGGAAACCAGACCCACGTTCTGGCTGAAGGAGGTGTTGGGCAGAACGCCGAAGCAGGCGGCAAAGGAAGAGCCCAGGCCGTCGCAGATAACACCACCGGACAGCTCCTTATCGGTGGCCTCACGGCTCATGCCGCCCTCCATCACGCCGGAGATATCGCCCACGGTCTCCACAGCGGTGACGATGAACATGATCAGCACGGGCAGGATGGCGCGCATATCAAAAACGATCTTGACGGGGACCAGCTTGGGGATGGCAAACCAATCGGCCTGTGCCACCTTGCTCCAGTTCAGCACCCATGCCTTGGTGAACTCCACACCCTCGGCGGTGACACCGGTGGTGGGCAGGACAAAGCCCATGATAAAGGCTGCCAGATAGCCCGCCACGATGCCGATGAGGATGGAGGAGGAGCTCAGGAAGCCCGTGGTCCAATGCTTGAAGAACAGGATCACCACCAGCACGAACACGGCCAACAGCAGGTTTTCCGCAGAACCGAAGTCCTTGGCTGCGTTGCCGCCGCCAAAGGAGTTGACACCCACGGAGATCAGGGACAGACCGATGGACAGCACCACCGTGCCGGTGACCACCGAGGGGAAGAACTTGCGCAGGGGCTTGAGGAAGAAGCCCAGCACAGTCTCAAACAGGCCGCCCAGAATGGAAGCGCCCATGATGGCACCGTAGGCCAGCACGCCACCGCCCATGGAAGCTGCCACACTGTTGAACACGCCCAGGAAGCCGGAGCTGGTACCCATGATGATGGGAACCTGACCGCCCACAGGGCCGATGGAGAACAGCTGCACCAGCGTGACCACACCGGCCACGAACATGGCGTTCTGCAGCAGGCTGACCTGCAGGTCAGCAAACTCACCGCCTGCAAGGCCGCAGGCACTGGTGATGATAAGAAGCGGGGTCAGGTTGCCCACGAACATGGCAAATACATGCTGCAGGCCCAGCGGGATGGCCTGGCGAAGGGGCATCTTGGCATCAAACTGGTATGCACCCTTCTCCAACTCGATATTTTTGATCATAACTTCTCCTTTATCTAAAAGGCTTTTTTACACGACAAAAATTATTATAGCAGAGCCTTTCTCAAATTGGGAGAGGTCCGGGATGTTTTTTGTTCATTTTTAGTTCATAAGTCATACTTTAACTTCGAATTGTTCTTCTGTGAAGTACAAAATCGGATGGATCAGCCCCCTGCTCCCGGCACCAGAAGCCTCCGAGGCGCATCAATGGCCGTGGTGCCCTCTGCAAGGTCGTTGGCGGCAAGCATCTGGGCCGGGGAGACATGGAACCGCCTGGCGATGGCAAACAGCTCTTCCCCCGCCTGTGCATAATAGATGCGCAGGCTGATCTCCGGGTCTGCCGGGGTCAACGGCTCTCCCAGCGCGATGGAGCCCACACAGGTGTTTCCGCTCCGCTGTAGGATGGCTCCTTCTGCCTTGACGGAAAGGGTGACCTCCAGTGTGCCGTTTGCGCAGACACAGCGCAGGTCCTCGGCACGGAGCCAGCACTCCGGGATCAGCTCTGCGTCCGAGGGCAGCTCCCGCCCCAGCGGCAGGGCAAGCTCCAACACCTTTTCATAGCTTTCCAGCTCCGAAAGGCTGTTCTCCCCAAAGGCAGTCACGGTCACCCGGCTGGTCAGATCCCAGTTGTTTTCCCTGTATGCCAGCAGGGCCGGGCCAAAGGAGGCAAAGCAGGCCAGAATTTTAGCCCCAGCGTCTGGCAGGGGGCCGGAGCCGGTCAGGGTCACGGTCTCATCCAGGGTGCAGGCCAGCGATTCCGTCTGTACCGTCTGCGGGGTCTGTTCTGTCTCAAATTTCGTGGAGAAGGCATCCGCCACGCACTGCAGCTGGTAGGGCCTCCATGCCCGCAGGCGCAGCATCAGGTTGGCAGTCAGGCGGCTGGGTTCCTCCCCTTCTCCCTCCGTGAGCGTAAAGCCCACCGGCTCGGCCACACAGAGGCAGCGGCAGTCCTCGCTCAGGCCGTCCACATCCAGCACCTGATTGAAGTTCAGGTTCACGCTCTGGCTCTGCAGTGCCGGGTCACCCTCGGCACGCCAGGCACAGGAAACGACCAGCACACCCTTGGCAACGGCTTTCCCGTTCAGGAGCTTGAGGTCTCCGACAGAGGCATTGCCGCTGAGGTCCAAAACGGCGGCGGGCGGCGTGGGAAAGTGGATCTCTCCCTCGACCGTGACCAGCTTTTCCAGCACAGCGGCACGCCGCACCCCGGAAAGGGTAACCAGTTTCTGCTCCACACCACCATCCGACAGAGCCGTGATGACATCTGTTTTGACCTGCGTATGCACCGATACCACCAACCCATACGCCCCCCGCACCTCGATGCGGCGCGGGTTGACGGTGCGGCAGTTCAGATATTCGGTCTGGCCCTCCACCTGTACGGCCCATGCCGTGAAGACGAACTCCGGCAGATCCAGCAGCTTGGTAAAGGGGAGCTTCTGCTCGGTCTGGCACAAGCCCGCCCCCTCTTCCCCCTGATAATAGACCACACAGCGCAGATAGCCCTCCAATTGCAGCTTGCCGGGCTGCAGCCGCTTTTGCAGCACCACCGGCCTGACAAAGCACTTGACCAGCTTAAACACCGGTGGCAGATAATCAGAGATCAGGATCTCTGTTTCCAGCGGCAGCTCTGCCTTGAGGGTACAGTTTGTCCCCGCCGCCGGCAGGGCATCCCGAAAGATCTTCAACTCCATGGTACGCGCTCCTTTCCTGTCCGCTCTTGGTGTCATTTTATTCCGGGAACAGGCTGGATAGAACGGAGCGATTTTCCGGGGATGCAAAAAGCCGCCGCACAGCATTTCCACTGCGCGGCGGCCTTATCACAATCAGGGTTCGGGGAAAATCAGGTGCTTATTCAGCAGCCTTGGCAGCCTCGATCTGCTTGATCAGCTCGGGAACGACCTTGAACAGATCGCCCACGATGCCGTAGTCAGCAACACCGAAGATGGGTGCGCTCTCGTTCTTGTTGACGGCGATGATGCACTCGGAATCCTGCATACCAGCGGTGTGCTGGATGGCACCGGAAATGCCCAGAGCAACATAGATCTTGGGGTGGACCGTCTTACCGGTCTGACCGACCTGATGGTCAGCGGTCATCCAGCCTGCATCGGTAACGGCACGGGAAGCACCCACAACGCCGCCGCCCAGTGCAGCAGCCAGCTGCTCAGCCAGCTCAATGCCCTTGTTGACATCCTTGCTGATGCCGCGGCCAACGGAGACGATGACATCGGCACCGATCAGATCGACCAGCTTCTCAGCAGCCTTCTCGACGCTCAGGACCTCGGTCTTGATGTCGGCAGCGGACAGCTCGAAAGCGGGCTTCACGATCTGGCAGGCATCTGCCTTGGCCTGATCGAAGGGTGCCTTCTTCATAACGCCGGGGCGCACGGTGGACATCTGAGGACGGAAGCGGGGGCAGATGATGGTAGCCATCAGATGGCCGCCGAATGCGGGACGGGTCATCTTCAGGTTGCGGTCTTCCATATCGAACTTCTGCTTGGACAGATCGATGGTGGAGCTCTCCTTCAGGAAGTCGATGTACTTTGCAGTGTCGATATCCAGGTGGGTAGCATCAGCGGTCAGGCCGGTGTGCAGACGAGCTGCGCAGCGGGGGCCCAGATCGCGGCCAATGTTGGTGGCACCGATCAGCAGGACCTCGGGCTTGTACTCGTTGACCATGTCGCAGACGACCTTGGCGTATGCGTCCGTGGTGTAATCCTTCAGCAGGGGGCTGTCGCAGACCATGACCTTATCAGCGCCATAGCCGCCCAGCTCCTTGGCAATGCCGTCCACGTTATCGCCCAGCAGCAGGCCGGTGACTTCGCAGTTCAGCTCATCAGCCAGCTTGCGGGCCTCGCTGACCAGCTCGAAATCGGTGGGCATCAGTTTGCCCTGGCGCTGCTCACAAAAGACCCAAACGCCCTTGTACTCGTTAAAATCAGCCATTGTAATCCTATGCTCCTTTCATCAGATCAGGTGCTTCTTGGCCAGGATACCTGCCAGCTGTGCGGCGGTGTCGTCGCCAGTCAGCATGGTGCCTGCGCCCTTCTGCGGAGGAGTGAAGGACTTAAAGACGTTCGTCGGAGAACCCTTCAGACCGATGGTATCAACCTCGATCAGCGGATCGTCCTTCAGAGCGTTGTAATCGAACACTTCCATGGGCTTGTCGTAGCAGGTGAAGATGCCATTGACGCTCATGTAACGGGGCTGGTTCAGCTCCTTGATGCAGGTCAGCAGGCAGGGAGTCTGCACCTTGACCATCATGTAGCCGTCTTCCAGCATACGCTTCACGGTCAGGGTGTTGCCATCCTTCTGGATGTCAGCCACATAGGTGACCTGGGGCAGATGCAGCTTTTCAGCGATCTGGGGGCCGACCTGTGCGGTATCGCCATCGATTGCCTGACGGCCGCAGAACACAACGTCCTCGGGGCCAACGCCGATCTTATTGACAGCAGCAGCCAGGATCTGGCTGGTTGCAAAGGTATCGGAACCGCCGAACTCACGGCCGGAGACCAGAACAGCCTTATCCGCGCCGCGGGCCAGCAGCTCACGCAGCATTCCCTCGGCCGGAGGAGGACCCATGGTGATGACAACGACTTCGCAGCCGGTAGCGTCCTTGAGCTTCAGAGCAGCCTCCAGAGCGTTCAGGTCATCGGGGTTGGTGATGGTGGCCATAGAGGCACGATCCAGAGTGCCGTCTGCCTTGACGGCGACTTTGCCGGAGGTATCAGGAACCTGCTTTACACAAACAATTGCTTTCATTGTAAATCTTACCTCCCTTACTTCAGCAGAGCGCCGGAAATGACCATCATCTGCACTTCGCTGGTGCCCTCATAGATCTCAGTGATCTTGGCATCACGCATCATGCGCTCGATGGGGTAGTCACGGGTGTAGCCGTAACCGCCGAACAGCTGCAGGCAGCGGCGGGTCACATCGCTTGCGGTGCGGGCTGCGATCAGTTTAGCCTGAGCAGCCTCGACACTGTAACGGACCTTTGCGCCGTCCATGGCCTGCTGCTTCTTCAGAGCGGCAGCGTAGACCAGATACTTGGCAGCCTCAACGCGGGCCTTCATCTCAGCCAGCTCGAACTGGGTGTTCTGGAATGCGGAGATGCTGCGGCCAAACTGCTTGCGCTCCTTGACGTAAGCGACAGTCTCCTGCAGAGCGCCCTCGGCGATGCCCAGAGCCTGAGAGGCGATGCCGATACGGCCGCCGTCCAGAGTGGCCATAGCCAGCTGGAAGCCCTTGCCGCGCACGCCCAGCATACGATCCTTCGGGATACGGCAATCCTCGAAGATCAGCTCGCAGGTGGAAGAACCACGGATGCCCATCTTATCCTCAGCCTTGCCGACGGAGAAGCCCGGATCGGTGCGCTCAACGATGAAGGCAGAGCACAGCTTGGTGGGACGGCCCTTCTTATCCAGAACGCGGTCGGTGACAGCGATGACGATAAAGACATCAGCGAAACCGGCGTTGGTGATGAAGATCTTGGAGCCATTCAGGACCCAGCAGTCATCCTCTTCCTTGGCAATGGTCTGCTGACCCTGTGCATCGGTACCAGCGCCCGGCTCGGTCAGGCCGAAAGCGCCCAGCCACTCGCCGCTGCACAGCTTGGGCAGATACTTTGCCTTCTGCTCGGGGGTACCGTTCTCATAAATAGGAGCAGCGCACAGGCTGGTGTGAGCGGAGACGATGACACCGGTGGTGCCACAAACCTTGCTCAGCTCCTCCACTGCCATGACGTAGGACAGCACATCGCCGCCTGCACCGCCGACAGAGGTGGGGAAGTAAATGCCCATCATGCCCAGCTTGCCCATCTTCTCGACGGTCTCCTTGGGGAAATACTCTTCGGCATCAACTTTCTTTGCCAGAGGCTTAACTTCGTTTTCAGCAAACTCGCGGTACATCTTCTGCACCATCTGCTGCTGCTTGGACAGAGTAAAATCCATCGCTATATCCTCCTAACGGGTGTTTTTTATCTCCCGGGGTCGGGGTTCCCCCCTACCCGGTTGCAAACAAATTCCTCCCGACCGCTTTCCCCACGGCCGGGAGAAATGTTTATCAGAAATTACAGCTGGTCAACAGGGGTCTTGGTGCGGTCTGCGTTGTAAACGTAGAAGCCCTTGCCGGTCTTGCAGCCCAGGTTGCCGCCGCGGACCATCTTGCGGATCAGCGGGCAGGCGCGATACTTGCTGTCGCCGGTCTCATGGTACAGGACATCCATGATAGCCAGGCAGATATCCAGGCCGATGAAGTCGCCCAGCTCCAGGGGTCCCATGGGGTGGTTGGCACCCAGCTTCATAGCAGTGTCGATGCCTGCGATATCGGAAACGCCCTCCATCTTGATGAAGGCAGCCTCATTGATCATGGGGATCAGGATGCGGTTGACCACAAAGCCTGCAGCCTCGTTGACCTGAACAGGGTTCTTGCCGATGGCCACGGAGATCTCCTTGATCTTCTCAACGGTCTCGGCGGGGGTGTTGCAGCCGGCGATGACCTCGATCAGCTTCATGCGGTCAGCGGGGTTGAAGAAGTGCATACCGACCAGAGGACGGCTCAGGCCCTTGCCGATCTCGGTGATGGACAGAGAGGAAGTGTTGGAAGCGAAGATGCACTCGGGCTTGCAGATCTTATCCAGCTCGCCGAAAGTGG
>OHNL01000482.1_pt1 | contig 11886 bp, 10 predicted proteins | sample 1569591 | NCBI WGS metagenome assembly OHNL01 (sample SAMEA3879555, study PRJEB24766) | human gut metagenome | biome: human-associated habitat; feature: feces | place: USA | collected 1985/1987
TGTCATGGTACAGAAAGAAGTAGCGGATCGTATGCAGGAAGGACCAGGAAGCAAGGAATATGGCGCACTTTCCCTGGCGGTGCAATATTACGCAAAACCGGAAATCGTAGTCAATGTTCCGCCAAGCTGTTTTATGCCGCAGCCGAAAGTCGGCAGTGCCGTGATCCGTCTGACACGTCATAGTGAGCCGCCGGTTACCGTAAAAAGCGAAAAACTGCTGTTTCAGGTGATCCGGGCATCGTTCAATCAGCGCAGGAAAACACTGGCAAACGGGCTTGCCAATTATGGTGCATTCGGTCTTCCGAAAGAAGAACTGCAGGCATGTATTGAGAAACTTGGCGTACCGGTTAATATTCGTGGAGAGGCACTTTCTTTAGAGCAGTTTGCACAGCTCTCCAATATTATTTATGATCACAGGAGTGCTGTATAAAAACAGCGTGGGCAGTCCATACTATCATCAAAGACCATAAAACGAAATGATGATGGAGGTAAGCCAAATGAGAAAACAACAGTATATAGCTACTGTCGCGTGTCTGGTAGCGGGAGTGATTGGATTTGTCAGTGTATATGCCACGGATAAAGGAAAAGAACGCAGGGAAGCAGAACAAGAAATTGCGGCACAGACCCAGCAGGAGGCACCGGCTTCCTATGAAGTGAAACCGGAAATAAGTGTGGAAGATGCAACGAAAAAAGCGGAAGAACAGGCGTTAAAGCTGGCAGAGCAGGAAAAAATGAAACAGGAAGAAACACAGCAGGAGGAAGAGAAGAAACAGGACGAAGAAAAAACAGTAGAGACAGCAGCCACCGTGACACAGCATTTTGACAAGAGTTCTGCGGTCTGGCCAATTGAGGGAGATGTTCTTCTGGATTACAGCATGGATTCCACCATTTATTTTCCCACGTTAGAGCAGTACCGATGCAATCCTGCCATGGTGATCAGTGGCAATGTCAATGATAAAGTGTTTGCAATGGCAACGGGAAAAATAACGGATATTCAGGAAAATGAAGAAACCGGATGTACGGTGATACAGGATCTGGGTGACGGATATGCTGCGGTTTACGGACAGTTGAAGGAACTGAATTTTGCAAAAGGGGATACGCCGGAAGCTGGTCAGGTGCTGGGATATGTCAGTGAGCCGACAAAATATTATACAACCGAAGGCAGTAACGTCTATTTTCAGCTGAAAAAAGATGGAAAAGCTGTGGATCCGAAAGAATATCTTCCGCAGATGGCGATGGATACGCTGGATTGACATTCATAGTTTTTTCTAATACAATAAAATGTAAACGGTTTTGGAGCTTTATGCGAAAAAACCGTACATAATCAAGAGGTATCTCAGCTTAAGAGGGATAAAATATGGAATTTAACCAGTACAATACAACCGTACAACAGTGGATTCATACAGTTCTGGAAAATCGGGAAACCAATGCGGACGTGGTGTTGGAATGCTGTCGGGATATCATAGCGTATGGACGGGAAACAGATGATCCAAAGCTGATGGGATTCGGTTTCTTTTATGGTGGGGAAATCTATTATGAATTAAATGACGGAGCACATTTTTTCCATATGATGACAGAGGCACTGACGTATCTGGACCGTGCAGAGGAATGGGAACTTGTGGTGCGTTGTTACAATTTTCTGGGAATCGCATCCATGAGCAGAGGAAATCCATCGCTTGCGCTTGACTATTATATGAATGGTCTTAAGGACAGTGATACATATGATCTTCCAATGCAAAAGATTATGATTCTGATCAATATGGGGTTATTGTATCTGGAGTGTGGGCATTATGTAGATTCCGAGAATTCTTTTTTAGAAGCTTATCAGATTTTGCAGACGAAACAGAAGGATGAAAAGTATAATTTTTATATGTATGCTTTTTATGGAAATATGGCAGAATGTCTGATCCTGCAGGATCGTCTACAGGAAGCAAAACCATATCTGGAGTATCTGCATAAAGATGGCTGGGAACAGGTTGCCCTTACAGACCGGCTGTTTATCGACATCGTGGATGTAATTTATTATCACAAGATGGGAGATGTACAGAAGCGGAATGAGAGTATTCAGATGATCCATCAGAATCTTCCGGATAATCTGACGGTGCTGGACTTTTTTTCGGATTATTACCGTTGCTGTCTGGTGTTGCTGGAAACGGACCAGGATGAATCGTTCTGGCGTATCATTGAAGTAATCGAACCACAGGTGGTGAATTTTAAGATCATTAATCTGCAGCTGAAAGTTCTGTCCCTGAAGATGAAATTTTACCGGAAGCATAACCAGAATGCGGAATATCTGCAGGCTGCCGGGCTTTACTATGAATTGTCTGAACGGAACGAAGCAGTGACGCGCAACATGCTTTCAAGTATGATTACGTTGCGCAAAAATCTGGAGAATATGCGCAAAGCCAGAATGAAGGCGGAACGAAAGAATCTTGTATTACAGGAGCGTTCCGAGCAGGATCCGTTGACGCGTATGGCAAACAGGTTCCGTCTGAATGATTATGCAGAAGAGGTGTTTGCCTATTCGCAGGAGAATGATATTCCGGTTGCGATGGAAATACTCGATATTGATTATTTTAAGGAATATAATGATAATTACGGACATCAGGAAGGAGACCGGTGTCTGGTAAGTATCGCAAATACGATCCGTAATCTGGTGGAGGAAGCGGAAGGATTCTGTGCACGGTATGGAGGGGATGAGTTTGTCATTATCTATGCGAATGTGACACGGGAACAGGCTGTTTCCTTTGCAGAAGAGTTGCGCAGACGTGTACTTGCATTAGAAATAGAACACCGGTTTTCCAAGGCACTTCCGGTAGTGACGATTTCGCAGGGAATCTGTTGGGGAATCCCGCGCAAGGGAAACCGCAGCTGGGATTTTTTGCATGCAGCAGATAATATGCTTTACCGGGTGAAGAAATTCAGCCGGAACAATTATTGTGTAGGGGGGCTTGATGAAACTGAAGACGTGACCATGGGAACCGCATTGTAACGGCATGGCAGTCGAAACCTGGCAAAAAGAAAAGGATGAAAATGGAAACAGTTAAATTTGAAGAATTAGGGTTATATCCGCAGCTTCTGCGGGCAATCAAAGAGATGGGATTTGAAGAGGCAACACCTATCCAGTCACAGGCGATTCCGGTTGTGATGAGTGGGGTAGATGTGATTGGTCAGGCACAGACCGGAACCGGAAAGACAGCTTCTTTCGGAATCCCTCTTTTGATGAAAGTGGACCCAAATAATAAAAAAACGCAGGCAATCGTACTTTCTCCGACAAGAGAACTGGCCATCCAGAGCGCGGAAGAAATCCGGAAACTTGCAAAATATATGCATGGGATCAAAGTGCTTCCCATTTATGGAGGGCAGGATATTTCCCGTCAGATCAAGGCATTAAAAGGTGGGGCAACCATCATCATCGGAACACCGGGGCGTGTGATGGATCATCTGCGCCGCAAAACCATTCGCTGTGATTATATTAACACGATCGTGCTGGATGAAGCGGATGAGATGCTTAATATGGGATTCCGCGAGGATATAGAAACAATTTTATCCTATATCCCGGATGAAGACCGGCAGACAGTACTTTTTTCGGCAACTATGCCAAAGCCGATTCTGGAAATCACAAGAAAATTCCAGCATGATGCGACTACGATCAAGGTGACGAAGAAAGAACTGACGGTTCCGAATATTGACCAGTATTATTATGATGTGCGCAGAAATGATAAGATGGAAGTGCTGACACGCCTGCTGGATTACTATAATCCGAAGCTTTCACTGGTATTTTGTAATACCAAGCGTATGGTGGATGAACTGGCATCGGAGTTACAGGGACGCGGCTATGCAGCCGAGGGAATTCATGGCGATATGAAACAGGTGCAGCGTGACCGAGTGATGAAAAAATTCCGAAATGGGAAAACAGATATCCTGATTGCAACCGATGTCGCAGCGCGTGGAATTGATGTGGATGATGTTGAAGCGGTATTCAACTATGACCTGCCACAGGACAATGAATATTATGTGCACCGGATCGGAAGAACCGGACGCGCCGGCCGTACCGGAAAAGCGTTTAATTTCGTTAAGGGCAAGGAAGTATACAAACTCAAAGAGATCCAGCGCTATTGCAAGACAAAGATCAAGGCGCAGCCAATCCCATCTTCGGATGATGTGGCAGCGATCAAGGCGGATAAGATTCTTGACGGCATCGGACAGATTATCGAGGACGGAGATCTGCGCGATATGATCGAGCTGATAGAGCAGCAGGTGAACAACTCTGATTATACAGCGATGGATATTGCAGCTGCGTTTTTAAAACAGGCAATCGGCGGAGTGGAATTATCAAAGGAGGATCACGAATTTGATGATGCATTAGCAGGAGATACCGGCGCCGAGGAAGGGATGGTACGTCTGTTCATTAACATCGGAAAGAGCCAGCGGATCCGCCCGGGAGATATTCTCGGGGCTGTAGCCGGAGAGGCAAAGATTCCGGGCAAACTTGTGGGGGCAATTGACATGTATGATAATTACACATTTGTCGAGGTGCCGCAGGAGTATGGAAAAGATGTATTAAAAGCCATGAAAAATGTAAAGATCAAAGGAAAGTCGGTCAACGTGGAGCCGGCAAATGCACGATAGAGGATAAGACCGTTTTTGGGGATATTTACTATGGGGGAAGCTGCAAATGGCAAAGATGCCATGGATCAGATCGAAAAGCTTCAGCCACAGATTGTTCTCAGTGACGTTGTAATGCCGCTGATGGACGGTGTCGATTTTACGGTGGCGGTACATCACCGCTATCCGCACATCCAGATGATCATTCTCAGTGGATACGATAATTTTGAATATGTAAAGCAGACGCTCATGCAGGGGGTGGTGGATTATATCTTAAAGCCAACCCTCACACCGCATGAGCTTCTTGGCGTGCTTCAAAAAGCGGCAGCGCGGATTCCCGGCTGGCATCCGGATCATGCAATGACCGGGGAAACCGCGGAGGAACTGCTCAAAGAATTGCTGCTCGGGGAAACAAAAACAGGAGAAGAACTGCAAAAGGTATTTGCCGCATCCTATTACTGCATGTATGCGGTTACGATTGCGCATGGGAGTGAACGGGCGGCAGAAACAGCAGAACTTCTATGCGAAAAAATACAGCGTGCCAAAAGTGAATTTTCCGGAGTACTCATCTGTTCTCTTCCGACGGGCATCCTCTTCCTTGTTCTGCAGAAAAGTTTTGCAAACGGAATTGTGGGGGCTGTCAAAGGATAAGACGACATGCCGGATACCGAGGGTTTTCAGGATTTCAGTGAAATCGGAAACCCACGGTTTTTGCATTTAGAACAAATATCAGATATAGAAGTAGTAAATAAAACTACGTATAAAAGAAATGAAAACAAATATATGTTGACAAAGAAACCACATTGCCATATACTGAAAATTGTTTGATAGTCAAACAATTTTGAAATATGGAGGAAACGTGCATGATAAGCACATATACATCAAAGTTGAAACAACTGCAGATCGGGGATCTGATTGCAAAAATTCCGATCATCCAGGGTGGCATGGGGGTAGGAATCAGCAGAAGCCATCTGGCGGGAGCGGTGGCAAAGGAGGGCGGTGTCGGTATCATTTCTACTGCGCAGATCGGCTACGATGAAGAAGGCTTCGAGAATGATCAGGCAGGCTGTAACTTAAAAGCCATCAAAAAACATATCCGGAAAGCAAAGGAGCTTGCCTGTGGAAACGGACTTGTGGGTGTCAATATTATGGTTGCATTAAAGCATTACAAAGAGCATGTCCAGGCAGCAGTTGCGGCAGGGGCAGATGTGATTATCAGTGGAGCCGGGCTTCCCATGAATCTGCCGGAGTTTGTCAGCAGAACCTGCCGGACAAAGATAGCTCCGATTGTATCCTCGAAGCGTGCAACCCAGCTGATATTGAAGATGTGGGCGCACCGCTATGACCGCACGGCGGACTTTATTGTAGTGGAGGGACCGAAAGCCGGCGGGCATCTGGGGTTTTCCAATGAACAGCTGGCACATATGGATGCCATTAATTTTGACGGAGAGATCCGGCAGATTATCGACTGCAAAAAGGAATACGAACAGCGGTATCAGAAAAATATTCCGGTCATTGTGGCCGGCGGGATATTTGATCAGAAAGATATTTCTCATGCGCTGGATCTCGGCGCGGATGGTGTGCAGATTGCCAGCCGCTTTGTCGCAACCGAAGAATGTGATGCATCGGAGGCATACAAGGAGGCATATATTCACGCCAGTGAGGAAAATATCGAGATTATCCAAAGCCCGGTCGGTATGCCGGGACGTGCATTGCGTAATAAGTTTATCGATCGTGTAAAGCGCGCAAAGCTGCCAGTCAGTAAATGTTACAACTGTCTGGAAAAATGCAGTCCGCAGAAAGTTCCTTACTGTATTACGAAAGCGTTGATCGATGCCGTGCGCGGGGATGTGGAAAACGGTCTGGTATTCTGTGGGGCGAATACGGGGCGGATTCATGAGATCACTACGGTACATCATCTGATGCAGGAGCTGGCTGGAGATCTACAATAAAAATGGTTTGTGTGATTTTCCCTTGGAATCAAAGAATTCCTGTAGTAAAATAGGAAGAAAAGCAGTAATGCAGATACGGGAAAACATGAAAGAAGGAGAACACGCAGCATGACAGTGGCCGCACACGGTGGAGATATTTATCAAAATCAGATCACATATGATTTTTCTGTAAATACCAATCCGCTGCCGCTGCCGGAGATATTACAGAAACGGATGGCGGAAGCGGCTGTTCACAGCAACCGTTATCCACAGTATGACAATGTGCTGTTGCGGGAACGGCTTGCAGCACTTTATGGTTTTTCAGCAGAAGAAGTAGTGTGTGGCAACGGAGCATCCGAATTATTTGTTGCGATTGTGCATGCACTGCGCCCGAAGCGGGTGGGCATTTTGGCTCCTTCTTTTTCGGGATATGCCTGGGCAGCTCAGACAGTGGGAGCCGAGGTATGCAGTATCCCGTTGCAGGAAGAAAATAATTTTGCCATGGATATGGCACAGATGGAGTCATTGTGCAGGCATCTGGATGGAATCAGCTTATTATTTTTGGCGAATCCAGCGAATCCGGCGGGAAACAAAATGGAAGCGTCTCTTTTGGAGACGCTTCTTGACGTGTGTGAAAAGAAACAGATTACTGTGGTGCTGGATGAATGTTTCATTGCATTCACGGGGACGGAAGGATATGTTTCCTGGATCCGGAAATATCCGCATCTGATTGTCGTTCGGGCATATACAAAGATCTATGCGATTCCGGGAATCCGGCTGGGGTATCTGCTGGCGCAGAAAGATATCTGTGAAAAAATTGCGCATCAGCTGCCGGAGTGGAATGTATCTGTGGTTGCGCAGCGGATCGGCATGGACATTCTGAATGATTCGCTTCCTGGTTGGAGTCGTAGAAAGTATCTGAAGGATACGATTGAGCTGATTCAGGAAGAAAAGCGCTTTTTAAAACACGAGTTAACAAAAATATTTGGAGATCAAATGAAAATTTTTCCTTCGGAAGCTAATTTTTTGTTGCTGAAAACACAAATTCCACTGTACAGATTATTGCTGGAAAGAGGAATTCTGATCCGAAACTGCGCAAACTATACAGGACTGGGACAGGACTTTTACAGAATTGCCGTAAAAGGTCATCCGGAAAATGTACAACTGATTGAGGCATTGCTGGATATAAAGAAGAAAGGGGAAGAAAAACGTTATGGAAAACATTGAATATGTTCTTCCGGGAGAGATTGAAAAACGAAGTTTTGCCATCATAGGGGAAGAACTAAAGGAGCGTGGTATCGTGCTTCCGCCGGAACAGGAGCCGGTGACAAAGCGCGTGATCCATACAAGTGCGGATTTTGATTATGCAAAGACGATGACGTATTCACCCTATGCCGTGCAGATTGCCAAAGAACTGATTGCAGGTGGCGCTGACATTGTCACGGATACCAATATGGCGCTTGCAGGCATCAACAAAAAACGGTTAGAGGAATTTGGAGGAACGGTGCATTGTTTTATGGCAGATGAGGATGTGGCGCGGGAGGCAAAGACGCGGCAGGTGACACGTGCGACGGTCAGCATGGAACATGCAGCAAATATTGACAAACCTGTAATTTTTGCCGTGGGAAATGCGCCGACGGCATTGATTTCACTCTATGAACTGATGCAGAAAAGTGATTGGCGTCCTGCATTTATTATTGGAGTTCCGGTGGGATTTGTAAATGTAGAGGCGGCAAAAGAACTGATTTTAAAAACCGATGTGCCGCATATTGTCAACCGCGGTAGAAAAGGCGGCAGCAATGTAGCGGCAGCAATCGTAAACGCACTGTTATATCAGATCCGGCCGGTATAAAGGAAAGAAGGAGGCGTATCTGGTGTGAGGTACGGATTTACAACCGGCAGCTGTGCTGCCGCTGCTGCAAAGGCTGCGGCATATATGCTTCTGACGGGAAAAATAAAAAACTGTATAACGATTGAGACCCCAAAAGGAATTCCATACACCGCGGAAGTGACGGATATCGTGCGCGGGGAATCTCAGGTTTCCTGCGCTGTGGTCAAGGATGGCGGCGATGATCCGGATGTGACCAGCGGAAGTAAAATCTGTGCCACGGTCACCGCGGACAACGGCGGGGATGGAGAAAAAGAACTTCTGCAGATTGACGGAGGAAAAGGTGTGGGCCGTGTGACAAGACCCGGACTGGATCAGCCCGTAGGCAATGCCGCAATCAATCATGTGCCGCGGGAAATGATCACCCGGGAAGTGCAGGAAGTGTGCCGGCTCTGTGATTTTCACGGAACGCTGCATATTCTGATTTCCGTGCCGGATGGGGAAGTACTTGCAGAGCGCACGTTTAATCCAAGACTGGGGATTGTCGGGGGAATCTCAATACTGGGGACGACAGGAATTGTGGAACCGATGAGCAGTCAGGCACTTAAGGAGACCATTCGTGTGGAACTCCGCCAGCAGCGTGCAGAAGGGCAGACCATTGCGGCAGTTTCACCGGGAAATTATGGACTGGATTTCATGCAGCAGACCTATGGATATGATCTTGACCGCAGTGTGAAATGCAGTAATTTTATCGGTGAGACGATCGATATGGCGGCGGAACTGGGATTTTGTGCAATGCTTCTGACCGGACATATTGGAAAACTGATTAAGGTGGCGGGAGGCATTATGAACACCCATTCCCATGAGGGAGATTGTCGGATGGAACTTTTAGCGGCATCCGGCATCCGTGAAAATGTATCTTTAGAATGTTTAAAGAAGATTTTAGATTGCGTCACAACCGAGGAAGCACTTGCGTTTATTGATGCCGAAGGTAAAAAAGAAGATGTTATGGAAGATATCATGAAAAAAATTGATTTCTATCTGAAAAAACGTGCGGCCGGTCGGTTACAGATCGAGTGTATTGTCTATTCCAATACCTACGGGCTGCTTGGGATGACTGCAAAAGCAGAAGAATTACTCAGGAGGTTGCTATGATTTATTTTGTCGGAGCAGGAAGCGGAGCACCGGATCTGATTACTGTGCGGGGAATGCGTCTGCTGCAGAAAGCAGATGTCATCATCTATGCCGGTTCGCTGGTCAATCCACAGCTTCTCGATTATGCAAAAGAGGGCTGTGAGATTCATAACAGCGCCAAAATGACACTTGAAGAGGTTATTTCGGTGATGGAACAGGCAGAAAAAAATAATTTAATCACGATTCGACTTCATACGGGAGAACCCAGTATATACGGAGCGGTGCGGGAACAGATGGATATTCTCGATCAGAAGGGGATTGCGTATGAGAGTTGTCCGGGAGTGAGTGCCTGTTTTGGAGCAGCGGCATCGCTGAATCTGGAATATACCCTTCCGGATGTGTCACAGTCACTGATTATCACCCGGATGGCCGGAAGGACAGCGGTACCGGAAAAGGAGAGTATTGAGAGTTTTGCCGCACACCATGCTTCCATGGCAATTTATCTGAGTACCGGAATGCTGGAGGAATTATCACGGCGCCTTGTAAATGGCGGATATGAGCCGGATACACCTGCGGCACTGGTGTACAAGGCAACCTGGCCGGATGAGGAAGCATATATCTGTACTGTGCAGGAGCTGGCGGCGGTGGCAAAGAAACATAATATTACAAAAACCGCTCTGGTGCTGGTCGGAGATGTAATATCAAATCAGCATTATACGCGCTCCAGACTCTACGCGCCGGATTTTACAACCGAATTCCGCAAGGCGAAACCTCAAAACACTGTAGAAAATGAGGGAGTAATGTGTAACATCCATGCGGGAAAGGAGTTACCGGAATGATCCTGTATATGACCTGGTTTTCGGAACGTGGAAGAGAGCTTGCGGCACGAATCACAGAACTTTCACTTTCTGTTTCGTATGGATTTTGGCAGAGCCGTTACGGTGGTCACCCTGCGCTTTCAAAGATACAGATAAGAGAAAGAGGAAACCGGTCACTTCCGGATTTTCTGGAGGAGGCTTTTGCACAACAGTTTCCCGTGATTTTCATTGGAGCGCTCGGGATTGCTGTACGGGCCATCGCACCTTTGATCCGCCACAAAACCGTGGACAGTCCGGTACTGGTGCTGGATGAGGCCGGACAGTTTGTGATTCCGGTGCTGTCCGGACATCTGGGTGGTGCCAATGAACTGGCGCAGCAGATCGCAGAATCATTGCATTCCGCTGCGGTTGTGACGACGGCAACAGACGTGAATGGGCTTTTTGCCGTTGATGTATTTGCAAGAAAAAATGGCCTGCGGGTGTGTAACCCCGAAGCGATCCGGCATGTGTCCGGAAAACTGTTACAGGGCGAAATCATTGTGATGGCGGTAGATCCGGCATGTATGTCCCCGGAGGAGGTGGCAGAATTACAGTCGCCAAAGGAAGTAAAGCTGATTTCGTGGAACGAAGCACAGGCGGAACATGCTGTGGATGTGTGGATTACAAAAAAAGAGCCACGGGAATACCGTAAAACGCTTATTTTAGCTCCGAAAACAACGGTGCTTGGCATGGGATGCAAAAAAAATAAAAGTTATAACGAGATAAAACAAATGATAAAAACATTGGTGGATAGCAGAAAAATAGACCTGGATGATATCTATGCCCTGGCATCGGTTGATGTGAAGGAAAAAGAACCCGGTCTGCAGGAACTGGCACAGCATTTGCGGGTACCGTTTGTCGTTTTTTCTGCCGGAGAACTGAAAAAAGTGTCAGGTGATTTCACCGCATCCGCGTTTGTATCCCGAACCGTAGGAGTGGATAATGTGTGTGAGCGTGCTGCGGTCGCTGCAGCAGACGGAGGTAGTTTGCTGATACATAAGCAGGCTATGGATGGCGTGACAATTGCCGTGGCAAAACGGGAGAAAATCGTATTGCAGTTTGTGTGAGACGAAAGGAAGGAGAAAGAAATGAAACACCGGATTTATGTGGTCGGTATGGGACCGGGACAGGAAAATATGATGACGCAGGAAGCCATGCAGGTGTTAGAAGCCAGTGATGTGATCATCGGTTATACCGTATATCTGAAATTGCTTGGGGAACGGTTCGGGTGCAAAGAATTATTGTCTACACCGATGCGGCAGGAGCGGGAACGCTGCCAGATGTGTTTCGAGAAGGCAAGAGAAGGCAAAAAAGTGGCATTGATCTGCAGCGGGGATGCCGGAATTTACGGGATGGCATCCCTGATGCTGGAAATCGGAAAATTATATGATGATTGTATCATTGAAGTAATTCCCGGAATAACAGCAGCAAGCAGCGGTGCGGCAGTGCTTGGGGCTCCTCTCAACCATGATTTTTGCGTGATCAGCCTGAGTGATCTTCTCACCCCGTGGGAGAGGATTAAAAAACG
>OHNL01000486.1_pt1 | contig 11800 bp, 10 predicted proteins | sample 1569591 | NCBI WGS metagenome assembly OHNL01 (sample SAMEA3879555, study PRJEB24766) | human gut metagenome | biome: human-associated habitat; feature: feces | place: USA | collected 1985/1987
ACCCCGAAAAGAAGCTGAACAGCTACGGCAAGGGCAAGTACCTGCTGCGCAAGGCCTTTGAGGGCGACTGGCTGCCCCCGGAGATCCTCTGGCGCGAAAAAGCCGCCTTCTCCGATGCCGTGGGCCACAGCATGGTGGACGACATCAAGGAGTATGCCGAGAGCCTGTACACCGATGAGGAGTTCCAGCTCCGCCGGGCAAACTACTCGGCCCACTGTATGCCCTTTACCAAGGAGAGCCTGTTCTACCGCGAGATCTTCGAGAAATACTACCACGACCAGAGCCGCACCATCGTCGACTTCTGGATGCCGAACAAGGCATGGCCCGGCTGCAACGTCAACGATCCTTCTGCCCGTGTGCTGGCAAACTACGGCGCTTCCGGCGTATAAGACCCCAAAAAGCTGAAAAAGGCTGTGTGCCCACCGGGCACACAGCCTTTTTGTTTACTCCAGATTCAGTTTATTTTTCATCAGCCACCGGGTCAGGAAGAAGTATGCCGCCGCAATGGCTGCAGTCACGGCAAAGCAGAACAGATAGCCAACGTCTGTTCCAAGTGCCGCCGTCAGCCAGCGCATCGGGGTCACTCCATAGCTCACACCGGTCACGTTCACATCCACGACCCGGTACGTGACATCCACGATCATACTCACATCATTCGTGCCCAGCAGCTTATCGAGCTGGGTCTCCACGATGTTCAGGCCGATAAACGCGAGGATCCCGGCCACCATCACATGCTTGGGGAATTGATGGGCGATCATACAGGCAGCGTAAACGCAGAGGATGAGGCTTGCCAGCCGGGCCAGATTGATGAGGATGGTCCATGCCATTGCCACCCAGAACTCCGGGCCTATCTCCTCGTACAGCATCTGCCACAGCTGCTTCCAGCTGTTCCAGTCCACCATGCCAAAGGTCTCCGAGTCAATCACACCGATGCTGACCATCACCGTGATGCAGACAATGCCCACAAGGCCGCTGCACAGCACCCAGACCATGCTGGTGAGGAGCTTGGAGAGGATGAGCTGGTTCTCATTGACCGGCAGCGTGTGCATCAGGTAGCCTTCCCGGCCCAGCAGGTTCTGATAAAAGCGCTGGATGGTGTTCACGAAGCAGAGCACCGCGATGGCAAGGATGACCGAGACATACACGATCATCAGAATCACTTCGAGATTCTGGAAGCTTGTGCTGTGAGCCAGCGCGTGTTCCTGCCGGAAGGTCACGCCCAGCACCACGCTCAACAGCGCCAGCGCCAGATACAGCCCGAAATACAGGCGTTTCGTGGCCTTGAACTCATATTTCAACAATTGCTTCAGCATTTGAATACCTCCCGGAAATACGCATCGACACTCTTGCCCTCGGTCTCGCGGATGTCGTCCACGGCGCGGTGCGCAAAGATTTTGCCGTCCTTCAGGAACACGGCCTCGTCCAGCACCGGCTCAATGTCCTCGATGAGGTGGGTAGAAATGACAACGGTCGCGTCCTTGCTGTAGTTGGAAATGATGGTGTTCAGGATGTAGTCCCGGGCCGCAGGGTCCACGCCGCCGATGGGCTCATCCAGCAGGTAGAGACGGGCGTTGCGGCTCATGGCCAGCACCAGCTGAACCTTCTCCTTGTTGCCCTTGGAAAGGGTCTTGAGCCGGGCATTGGGGGCGATGTTCAGCCGGGCCAGCATCTCATTGGCCTTGTCGGCGTCAAAGCCGATGTAAGCCTTGGCCTGACTGGGCGTGCCGTAAAAATCCCGGAACATCTCCACCAGCTCCTCCACCCGCATCCAGTCGGGCAGCCAGTCGGCGTCCGGCAGGTAGGAGACCAGCTCCTTGGTCTCCGGGCCGGGGGCCATGCCCGCGATCCGGATGCGGCCTTCCGTGGGCTGCAGCAGACCATTGGCCAGCTTGAGCAGGGTGGTCTTTCCGCTGCCGTTGGGGCCCAGCAGCCCTACGATGCGGCCAAAATCCAGCTCCAGATCGATGCCGTCCAGCGCGGTCTTTTCCTTTCCGTATACTTTTGTCAATTTTTCACAGGTCAGCACCTTACTCATGGGGTTCTACCTCCTCTGTATCCCAGTGCTCCAACAGGGCTGCCGCCTTTTCCGGCGTGTAGCCGATGCTGCGCATCTTCTTCAGAAAATCTGCCGCGATGTCATGGGCGGCGGCAGCCCGCAGTTGTTCGATCAAATTCGTATCCTCCGTGACGTAGCGTCCGCTGGTGCGCTCGGTGCGCACAAGGCCCTCACTTTCCAGCTGGGCCAGAGCCCTCTGCATCGTGTTGGGGTTGACCCCGGCAGCTGCGGCCAGATCCCGCACCGAATCCAGATGGCCCCCCGGCGGGTAGGTGCCCGCCAGAATTCTGGCTTTGAGCCGTTCCACCAGCTGGGCATAGATCGGGCGGCTGGCATCAAACTGTTCACTCATTCTGCTTTGCCCTCCTTATGTGTTTCTGTATTAAGCAGCTAATACAATAATACACATTTTTGCATTTCTGTCAAGAGGAAACCCAAAAATTTTTTCGGACAGCAAAAAGGGACCCCGCAGCCAACCGGCTGTGGGGTCCCTCTGATTTATGGATTACTGCTGCTCCTGCGCGGCGCGCTTGGCTTCCAGCGCCAGAATAGCATCGCGGCGGCTCAGGTTGATGCGGCCCTGCTGGTCGATGTCCGTGACCTTGACCACGATGGCATCACCCACGGCGACCACATCCTCCACGCGCTCCACACGCTTGGTGTCCAGCTTGGAGATGTGCACCAGACCTTCCTTGCCCGGTGCGATCTCCACAAAGGCACCAAAGTTCATCAGGCGGGTCACTTTGCCCTTGTAGATGGCACCGATCTCGGGGTCCTCCACAATGGTCTTGATGGTAAAGATGGCGCGCTTTGCGTCCTCCTGATCCACAGCAGAGACGAACACATGGCCGTCCTCCTGCACGTCGATCTTGCAGTTGCAGGTGGCGCAGATGTCCTGAATGACCTTGCCGCCCTTGCCGATCACGTCCTTGATCTTGTCGGTGGGGATCATCATGCTGAACATCTTGGGAGCCCAGCGGCTCAGCTCCTCACGGGGCTGTGCGATCACGGGCTTGATGATCTCGTCCAGGATGTACAGGCGGCCCTTGCGGCACTTCTCAAAGGCCTCGGCAATGATATCGTAAGTCAGGCCGTCGATCTTGATGTCCATCTGGATGGCAGTGATGCCCTTGCGGGTGCCGCCCACCTTGAAGTCCATATCGCCGTGGAAATCCTCCACGCCCTGAATGTCCAGCATGGTCATCCAGCGGTCGCCCTCGGTGATCAGGCCGCAGGAGATGCCGGCAACAGGTGCCTTGATGGGCACACCGGCATCCATCAGGGCCAGCGTGGAACCGCAGATGGAAGCCTGAGAGGTGGAGCCGTTGGAGCTCAGGACCTCAGAGACACAGCGGATGGTGTAGGGGAACTCCTCCAGAGAGGGCAGCACGGGAACCAGAGCGCGCTCTGCCAGTGCGCCGTGGCCGATCTCGCGGCGGCCGGGGCTGCGGGGTGCGCGAGCCTCGCCGACAGAATACGGCGGGAAGTTATAGTGATGGATGTAACGCTTGGTCTGCTCGTCGGTCAGGTCGTCCATCAGCTGGTTGTCCTTGGTGCCGCCCAGGGTGCAGGTGGTCAGCACCTGGGTCTGGCCGCGGGTGAACATACCGGAACCGTGGACCCGGGGCAGGATGCCCACTTCGGCAGCCAGCGGGCGGATCTCGTTGATGCCGCGGCCATCCACGCGCTTGCCCTCATCCAGCAGCCAGCGGCGGACAACGTACTTCTGCATCTTGTAGCTGACAAGGTCGAGATCTGCGTCAGACAGGTCGGGGTACTCCTCAGCGATCTTGTCCATGATGGGCAGCAGAGCAGCATCCCGCACATTCTTGTCATCGGTATCCATGGCGGCCTTGAAGTCGTCCAGATACTTGTTCTGGATGGCGTGGAACACGTCCATATCCAGACCCACCACCTGGAAGTCGATCTTCGGCTTGCCGCGCTCTGCAACGATGCCGTTGATGAAGGTGATGATCTTCTTGATCTCAGCGTGAGCGGCCTTGATGGCATTGAGCATGGTGTCCTCGTCCACCTCGTTGGCACCGGCCTCGATCATCACGATCTTGTCCATGGTGGCGGCAACGGTCAGGGCCAGGTCGCTCACCTTGCGCTGCTCCTGGGTGGGGTTCAGGACGATCTCGCCGTCCACCAGGCCCACCTGAACACCGCCGATGGGGCCGTTCCAGGGGATCTCAGACACAGCGGTGACCAGAGACGCACCGATCATGCCGGCGATCTCAGGGCTGCAATCGGGGTCCAGGCTCATCACGGTCATGGTGATGCAGACATCGTTGCGCATCTCCTTGGGGAACAGCGGGCGCATGGGGCGGTCCACCACGCGGCTGGTCAGGATGGCGCGCTCACCGGGGCGGCCCTCACGGCGCATAAAGCTGCCGGGGATGCGGCCTGCGGCGTAGAGCTTTTCTTCATACTCCACGTTCAGGGGGAAGAAATCCACACCTTCGCGGGGCTTGGGGCTCATCACAACGTTGCACAGCACGCAGGTCTCGCCGTAGCGGATCAGGGCGCTTGCGTTGGACAGGCCGCACATCTTGCCCATCTCGACCTTGAACGGACGGCCAGCCAGCGTGGTCTCGTAGACCTTGAAGTTTTCAAAGGTCTCTTTGCGGGAACCAAATTCAATTGCCATTTGGTTTTGCCTCCTTTGTCCTTTTGCGGTTTATCTTCTTATCTTCCAAAAGGCAGCGGCCAGCGCATCATAGCAATAAAGCCAACGCCCGTGCCTTTTACAGCACAGGCGCTCGATTTACTGCTGCAACGCGCAGCAGCGGCCTGTTGTTCCTCAAAAAAGAGCAAAGGGCAGGCACCACAATGCGGTACCTGCCCTCTGTTTTCTATTACTTACGCAGACCCAGGGTTGCGATCAGAGCACGGTAACGCTCGATGTCCTTCTTCTGGAGGTAGGCCAGCAGATTGCGGCGGCGGCCAACCATCTTCATCAGACCACGGCGGCTGTGGTGATCGTTCGGGTTCTTCTTCAGGTGCTCGTTCAGCTCGTTGATGTGAGCGGTCAGCAGAGCGACCTGAACCTCGGGGGAGCCAGTGTCCTTCTCGGTCAGAGCGACTTTGGCCATAACTTCCTGCTTGTTCATAGTAACAGTACCTCTTTATAAAATTTTATTTGCCGTCGGCACAGAATGCGGGAAAACGGTACTCCCAAATGGGCATACTCCCAGCCCCGTGCCGCGGTAACATGGCTAGTATAACAGAAATCCGTGCAAAAAGCAAGAAAAATTTTACTATGCTTTTGCAAAATAGGCCTTGGCGCGCCGGGCTGCATGGTCGATGCAGGCCTTCAGCTCGTCCAGGGTATCAAACTTTTTGCTGGGACTCAGGTAGGCGTAGAACTCCACCACCGGGTCGGTACCATAGAGGTCACCGGAAAAATCCGGGATAAAGGTCTCGCAGGTCACCTTGGTCTCGTCCGAATTGACAGTGGGCCGGGTCCCCAGGCCGGTGGCCGAGGGATACCAGGTATCACCGATCCGGGTGCGGGTGATGTAGATGCCGTAGCGGGGCATCTGGAAACCCGCCGGGTAGATCTGGTTGATGGTGGGTACACCCAGCGTGCGGCCCAGACCCGCCCCGTGCTGCACCGCGAAGCGGATGGCATAGGGCATCCCCAGCATGGCGTTGGCGGCAGGCACATCGCCGCCCTCCAGTGCCGTGCGGATGCGGGTGGAGGACACCGGCTTTTCCTCAAACTGTGCCATAGGCACCACCACGACCTCCACCCCCAGCGGGGCGCAGAGCTCCTTCAGCAGCTCGGGGGTCCCGGCGGCCTTGGCACCAAAGGTAAAGTTTTCGCCGCAGAACAACGCCCTGGCGTGGCAGTCCTGCACGATGCCGTACACGAACTGCTCCGGGGTCATGGCGCGGATCTCCTCAAACTCGGGGCAGAGGTAATACTCCACACCCAGGCTTGCGATCAGGGCATGCTTATCCTCGGTGGAGAGCAGACGGCGGCCCTTCATTTTGCTGTCAGCGGGCAGCTTGAAGGTGAACACCGCCGGGGCAGCGCCGTGGGCCTTTGCCCACTCCACTGCTCCCTCAATGACGGCACGGTGGCCGATGTGGATGCCATCGAAGTAGCCCATGGCAACAGCAGTGCCGCCCTCATGTTCCAGCGCCAGAGGCGACAGAGATGAAACGATTTGCATTGGTCGTCAGTTCCTTTCCACGAACAGCTTTTCCACCTTGAGCACACCGTTCACCACATTGGCAAGACCCAGAAACTGCCCTCCGGCGTTCCGCACGCGGTAGCGGCCGTCGGCAGCGGGATAGCGGCTGGTGGGGCACCCGTTGTAGAGGTGCTGCTCCACCCGCTCGTCCGCCACCAGCAGCGGCAGGCTGGCGAACACGCTTTCCACCGGCAGCATCAGAGCCTGCAGGGCCTCCGGCCCCGCGTCCTTTGCCGCCTGGATCTCTTCCAGCGTGTGGGCATCAGCTTCGGAATACACCCCGGCGGCCACGCGGCGCAGGGCGCTCATGGTGCCCTTCTGGCCCATGGCTTCGGCGATCTCCTCCAGCAGCACCCGGATATAGGTGCCTTTGGAGCACTTTACGGTCAGGGCATACTCGTTTTCCGCAGGGCTGCCCTCGTACCGGATGTCCAGGATCTCGATCGGCCGGGCCTTGCGCTCCACAGTTTTGCCCTCGCGGGCCAGCTTATAGAGCGGCTGACCGTTGATCTTGACTGCCGAGTACATGGGCGGGGTCTGCATCCGGGGGCCGAGGAACTGCGGCAGAACGGCCAGCAGCTCCTGCTCCCCTGCCGTTACCGGGGCGGTCTCCAGCACAGTGCCGGTCACATCCCCGGTATCGGTGCGCTGGCCCAGCCTGAGGACAGCGCGGTAGGCCTTGGTGTGGTCGAGCTGCAGATCAACTGCCTTGCTGGCCCCGCCGCAGAACACCGGCAGAACACCGGTCGCCATGGGGTCCAGCGTACCGCTGTGGCCCAGTTTCCGGGTGCCCAGAATGCCCCGCAGCTTGGCAATGACATCAAAGCTGGTCCAATCGGTGGGCTTATCAACAATGAGAATCCCCTGCATCATGCTTCCTCCTGCGGTGCATCAAGAACAGCTTCCACCTCAGAGAGGATCGCGCTCTTGGCATTGTCAAGGTTGCCCAGCAGCTCACAGCCCGCCGCACGGGTGTGGCCGCCGCCGCCCAGACGGCGGGCAATGGCACAGGCATCCACGCCCTTGGCGGTGCGCACGCTGATGCGATAGCTGCCGCCGGGCTGCTGGCGCAGGGTCAGGCCGACCTTCACGCCCTCAATGCTGATGGGCAGGCTGGTCAGCTCTTCCAGATCCGCAGGGTCTACCCTGCTCTGCTCGATCTCATCCCGGGTCAGGTAGATGAGGGCGCAGCGGCCATCCAGATGATATTCCAGATGGTTGCGGGCGATCCGCTCGGCTTCCATCCGCTCCCGGGACTTGGTGTCAAACAGCAGGGTGTTCAGCTCCTCCACATGGGCACCGGCCTCCATCAGCTTGGCCGCAGTGATGTGGGTGCTGGCCTTGGTGGAAGAGAACTTGAAGCAGCCGGTATCCGTGGACAGGCCGGTATACAGGCAATCGGCAATGTGGGGAGTGATTTCCACATGCATGGCACAGATCACCTCATACAGCAGCTCTGCCGCAGCGGCGGCGCTGCCATCCAGCAGCGTGAACTCGGCGTAGCCGCTGTTGCCTGCATGGTGGTCGATGCACAGGTCCACATGGCGCGTGTACTGGGGAACGCCGTTGCCCTCGCCAAACAGCTGGACGCTGGCAACATCCACAGCCACCACGATCTGCGGCTCAAATTCGCCCTTGAACAGGCGGGGGTTGGTAAATGCGTACCGGCCGGGGATGGGGTCGGCGCAGAGCACAGCTGCGTGTTTTTCCAGTGCAAGCAGCGCATAGTAGAGCGCGCTGCCGCAGCCGACCGTATCACCATCCGGGTTTTTGTGGCACAGAATCAAGATGTTATCCGCAGCAAGCAGCTTTTCTGCCATCTGCTGTACATTCAGCTGTTCTGTCATCCCATGTTCCATCCTTTCCGCAAGGCTGATTATTCCTCGGTCTCTTCCGGCTGGCTGGTTTCCTCAGCGTCACCGTTCACGTTCAGCGTGCGGAGCAGCTCATTGATGTGGGCTGCGTAGGCGGCACCGTCGTCCTCCACAAAGATGAAGCGCGGAGCCTTCCGGATGTGCATCTTCTTGCTGACCTCGGTGCGCACATGGCCTGCGGCACGGTTCAGTGCCTCGATGGCGGGCTTGGGGCCGTCCTCGCGGCCCATCACGCTCACATAGACCTTTGCAACATCCAGGTCAGGTGTCACATCCAGACGGGTGACGGTCAGCAGACCGCCCTCCAGGCGGGGGTCCTTCAGCCGTCCGATGATGGCAATGACCTCACGCTTCATATCCTGGGCAAGACGACCCATATTTTTCTGAGACATAGCTTCTCCTCTAAAACAAAACCCCTCAGTCTCGCTTGCGCTCGACAGCTCCCCTAATGGGGGTGCCTTTGGCATAAAGATGAGGCTTCACCCGGCTGCCAAGGCCTCCCCTACTAGGGGAGGTGGCATTGCGAAGCAATGACGGAGAGGTTTAATCCGTTCCTTAGTCCCGATATTCTTCCATCTTGAAGGCCTCGTATACGTCGCCTTCCTTGACATCGGCAAACTTTGCCAGCGTAACGCCGCACTCGTAGCCCTCGGCCACTTCCTTGGCATCATCCTTGAAGCGCTTCAGAGATGCGATCTCGTCCTCCGTGATGACGATGCCGTCACGGACAACGCGCACCTTGCTGTCGCGGGTGATCTTACCGCTGGTCACGCGGCAGCCTGCAACGGTGCCCACATTGCTGATCTTGTAGACCTGACGGACCTGCAGCTCACCCAGAGCGACCTCGCGGAACTTGGGAGCCAGCATACCCTTCATAGCATCGGTGACATCGTTGATGGCATCGTAGATGACGCGGTACATCCGCATCTCGACCTTGGTGGCAGCGGCTTCTTCCTTGGCCACGTTATCGGGGCGGACATTGAAGCCGATGATGATGGCGTTGGAGGCATCGGCCAGGTCAACGTCGGACTTGCTGATGGCACCGACACCGGCGTGGATGACGCGGACGCGCACCTCATCATTGGAGATCTTCTCCAGGCTCTGCTTGACGGCCTCGGCGGAGCCCTGCACGTCAGCCTTGACGACAATGGCCAGCTCCTTCATATCGTTCTGTGCCATCTGGCTGAACAGGTTATCCAGAGTGACCTTCTGGAAGGAGGAGAACTGCTTCTCCTTGGCAGCGGCAATGCGCTGCTCTGCCAGCTCACGGGCCAGACGCTCGTCGGCAACGGCCTCGAACAGGTCGCCTGCCTCGGGCACAGCGGTCAGGCCGGTGATCTCCACGGGGGTGGAGGGGCCTGCATCGTTCAGCAGCATGCCCTTGTCGCTGCGCATGGTACGCACACGGCCCACAGCGGTACCGGCAATGATGACATCACCGGAATGCAGGGTGCCGTTCTGCACCAGAATGGTGGCGATGGGGCCCTGGCCCTTGTCCAGACGAGCCTCAACAACAGCACCCTTGGCGCGGCGGTTGGGGTTGGCCTTGAGCTCCATGACCTCGGCCTCCAGCGCGATGCGCTCCAGCAGGTCGTTGATGCCCATGCCGGTCAGGGCAGAAACGGGAATGCAGGCCACGTCGCCGCCCCAGTCCTCGGTGATGATGCCGTACTTGGTCAGGCCTTCCATCACGCGCTCGGGGTTTGCAGTGGGCTTATCCATCTTGTTCATGGCCACGATGATCTTGACATTGGCAGCCTTGGCATGGTTGATGGACTCCACGGTCTGGGGCATGATGCCGTCATCGGCGGCAACGACCAGAACAGCGATATCGGTCATGTTGGCACCGCGGGCACGCATGGAGGTGAATGCCTCGTGGCCCGGCGTATCCAGGAAGGTGATCAGGCTGTCGTTGATCTTGACCTGATATGCACCAATGGCCTGGGTGATGCCGCCAGCCTCGCCTGCGGTGACATTGGTCTTGCGGATGGCATCCAGGATACTGGTCTTGCCGTGGTCAACATGGCCCATGACACAGACAACGGGGGGACGCTCCACCAGATCCTCGGCGGAATCCTCCTCCTGGGTAAACAGGCGCTCCTCGATGGTCACATGCACCTCGTGCTCGACCTTTGCGTGGAACTCCTCAGCCAGCAGGGATGCGGTATCGAAATCGATCACATCGTTGATGGCGTGCATCTCACCCATCTGCATGAACTTGGCAATGACCTTGCCGGCCTGCTGCTTCAGGCGGGCAGCCAGCTCGCCGACGGTGATCTCATCGGGGATCATCACCTTCAACTGTGCGTTGCGGGCCTTTTCCAGCTGGATGCGCTGCAGACGCTCGAACTCGGTCTCGCGCTTGCCCTTCTGGAACTGCTGGCGCTGGCGCTGACCGCGCTGGGTGAACTTCTGCTTATTGCCCTGCGGAGTGGGCTTGCGGCGGTTCTCGGTGTTCTTGGTGGAAGCCAGATCGTCGTAGCGGGCATCGAAGCGGTCCACGTTCACATCCACAGTGCGGGTATCGACCGTCACCTGGCTGTCCTCGCGGCGGACAGAGACGGACTGAGCGGGAGCAGCAGAGGCCTTGGCACCGGTCTCGCGGGCCAGCTCGCTCAGGGAGACCGTCTTCTCCTCGCGCTTCTTGTGCTGCTCATTCTTCTTCTCGCCGTGCTTATTGTTGTTATTGTTTGCCTTGGGCTGCTCTGCCTTTGCGGCAGGGGCAGCGGGCTTTGCCTCGGGCTTCTTCTCAGCAGCCTTGGGCTCTGCCTTTTTCTCCACAGGCTTCTCGGCCTTTTTCTCCGCCTTCTTTTCAGGCTGGGCAGGCTGCTTTGCGCTGTTCAGGTACTCGTCCAGGCTGGCAACGCTGTTGTCCTTGCTGAATTTCTCCAGCAGGTAGTTCAGCTCGTTCTCTTCCAGGGTAGAGCTGTTCTTCTTGCCGGTGCTGCCCATGGCAGCCAGCTCATCCAGGACCTTCTTTGCAGAAACATTCAGGTCCTTTGCAAAATCGCTCACTTTATATTTTACGGTCATTCGCTCATATCCTCCTCATTTTTGATTGCCCCGCAGTCCGAAAGACGGTCAAAGCAGAGCTTTGCGAGGTTGCGGTCAGTCACCGCGTAAACAGCCACAGGCTTGCGGCTGATATCGGCCAGGCGGTCCTGGGTCAGCGGCATGGAGATCACGTCCACCAGGTCGCCCACAGCGTAGTTCAGGCGCTGCACGGTCTTGGCGCTGGCATCGGACGCGACCATTACCAGCCATGCCTTGCTCTTGACGCAGGCATCTTCCACGGCATCAAAGCCCATGGTCAGCGCGCCTGCCTTGCGGCAGAGGCTCAGCGCCTGAAACAGCGCTTCTTCCGGGGCCATTTTGGGCTTTTCGGGGGTATTGTTATGCTTCGCCATTCGGCTGGGCCTCCTTTTCCACGTCGGCCAGCTGTGCGGCCAGCGCATCGTAAACCTCGGCGGGAACCGGCTGCTCAAAGCAGCGCTCCAGCGCCTTTTTCTTTTTGGCCTTTGCCAGACAGGCCGGGTCCGGGCAGAGGTAAGCGCCGCGGCCCGGCTTCTTGCCCACGGGGTCGATGCTGATCTCGCCGCTGGGGGCGCGCACCACCCGCACCAGTTCCTTTTTGGGGCGGCTGGTCATGCAGCCGATGCACTGGCGGG
>OHNL01000517.1_pt1 | contig 11264 bp, 8 predicted proteins | sample 1569591 | NCBI WGS metagenome assembly OHNL01 (sample SAMEA3879555, study PRJEB24766) | human gut metagenome | biome: human-associated habitat; feature: feces | place: USA | collected 1985/1987
ATATGATATTTTTAACAAGACACAGCCGATAGAATCTGATTTTGATAAGATAGTAAAAGGATTGGAAAAGAAAGAATAATTACTTTTTGGAATTATGTGATTATGATACAATTACGGAAAATAGTGTTTTATGAATCTGATCAATCGAATTTTTTGTGTAAAGGAGAACTTTATGAAAAAGATATTAGTGACAGGCGGAACAACTTTTGTAAGTAAATATGTGGCAGAATATTTTGTGAATGTGGGTTATGAAGTTTTTGTACTTAACAGAAATTCTAAGCCACAAGTTCAGGGTGTAAAACTCATTGAAGGAGATAGGCATAATTTGGGTGGTGTATTAAAGGATACATTCTTTGATGTTGTAGCGGATATAACAGCCTATAATGATAACGATATAATTGATTTTGTTAGGGAATTGGGTTCTTTTGATCAGTATATTATGATTAGTTCAAGTGCTGTTTATCCTGAGTATGGTGTTCAGCCATTCCTGGAAGAATCAGAGAAATCCGAAAATAAATTTTGGGGTTCATATGGAACCGATAAAATAGCAGCTGAAAAGGCATTACTTGAAAGAGTGAAAGATGCATATATATTAAGACCGCCTTATTTATATGGACCAATGAATAACGTGTATAGAGAGGCTTTTGTATTTGATTGCGCCTTGGCGGACAGAAAATTCTATTTACCTAAAGATGGCAGTATGAAATTACAATTCTTTCATGTAAAAGATTTATGCAGGTTGATGGAGGTAATAATTAAAGACAAGCCACAAGAGCGTATTTTAAATGTTGGTAATGTTGAAGCAGTTTCTATTAAAGATTGGGTCACAAAATGCTATGAAAGCTTAGGAAAAATACCGGATTTTGTAAATGTTTATGAAGATATTGAACAGCGAAATTATTTCAGTTTTTACAACTATGAGTACTATTTGGATGTATCGCGTCAAAACAAAATATACCCAGAAACCATATCATTAGAAGACGGATTGAGGGATAGTGTTAAATGGTATTTGGAACATAGCACAGAAGTTAATAAGAAACCTTATTTTAAATATATAAATGAAAATCTAGTGGAGGATTAATTACAAAAGCTATCAAAGATTATCAGCGATTAAAGAAAGATGAAGCAGATCGGTTAGCGATTGGATGGGATGTAAAGAGAGAACTTTCAAAAATAAACTATCGTATCCACACGGATGCAGTAAAAGAATTTTTGATAAGTTTCATTTGAAAATGGGGTTTGCGGAAGCAAATAGAATTATTTGTTTTACGAAAAGGTTAACAGATTTAGAGGAGTAGTATGTGATGGCGAAAAACTATGAATATAAAAAAGCAACCATAGCAGACATTGATGAACTTGTAAGGACTAGAATTATCGTCCTTCGTACTGCCAATAAACTATCGAATGATGTGGATATGTCATTGGTGGAAAAAGAATCCTATGAATATTATAAGAACGCATTAGAAACTGGTGAGCATATTGCATATCTGGTGTATGATAACGAAACCTTTATTGGCGCTGGTGGTGTCAGTTTTTATCGGGTTATGCCGACATATCATAATCCAACAGGTAAAAAGGCTTATATTATGAATATGTATACGGCACCGGCATATCGGAGACAGGGGATTGCATTTCATACATTAGATTTACTGGTAAAGGTTATAAGGAAACAGGGCGTATCACAGATTACTTTAGAGGCGACAGAGATGGGACGACCGTTATATGAAAAGTATGGATTTGTAAAAATGGAAGATGAAATGGAGCTGATCAAATGACAAGAGTTTATTTCGTGCGTCACGCACAGCCGGAACACGAATGGGAAGAAGACAGGACAAGACCTTTGACGGAAGAGGGTAAGAAAGATTCTGCAATTGTGCTGGAATTTTTGAAGGACAAGAAAATAGATGCGTTTTATTGTAGTCCGTATAAACGTAGTATGGATACCATTGCAGAGGCAGCAGATTTTTTCACAAAAGAGATTATAACAGATGAGAGATTGAGGGAGCGCGAAAAGGGACCTAATGGAAACAACCACGGAATGTTTCAGAAACGCTGGGCTGACCATAATTATCATGAAGAAGGTGGAGAGTCCATTGCTATGGTGCAAAAACGTAACATAGAGGCACTGAATGAGATTTTATCAGATAATACGGATAAAGATATTGTTATAGGAACCCATGGGACTGCCCTTAGTACGATATTGAATTTTTATGATAGTAATTTTGGCTGTGAAGATTTTCTGCGAATTATAGATTAGATGCCATATATTATCGAACTGGACTTTGAAAGCAGCTGTAACGAAATGGAATCTGAATGTCCGATTTACAGTTTTAAGTTGATTGCCAAACAGGAACATTGTTATATAGAGAAGGAATTTAAAGGTAAGTAGCGTGCGGATAAAAAGTAATATTGTTTTATCTATGGAAGGATTGTAGTTATGCAATATGCAAGAAAATTGAGAAAAGGCGACAAAGTAGCAATTGTAAGCTTGTCAAGTGGAATGCTCGGTGAAGAATTCTGCAGTCATAATATTGAGATTGGCATAAAGAGATTAAAAGAATATGGTTTGGAGCCGGTATTTATGCCTAATGCTTTGAAGGGTATTGAATATTTGCAAGTTCATCCGCAAGCAAGGGCGAAAGACCTAAAAGATGCATTTCAGGATAATTCTATTGCAGGGATTATTTGTGCAATTGGTGGTGATGATACATACAGACTTTTGCCTTATCTGATGGAAGATGAAGAGTTTATAAAAGCGGTAGAGGAGCATCCAAAATTATTTACAGGATTCTCAGATACTACGATCAATCATTTGATGTTTTATAAACTGGGCTTGTCTACTTATTACGGACCAAACTTTATTTGTGATTTGGGAGAAATTGCAGATGAAATGTTACCATATACCAAAAGGGCATTTGAGAGTTATTTGGAAGGTAATGAATCTGATGAAATTATATCCAGTGATACTTGGTATGAAGAAAGAGAAGATTTTTCAAGAGCCGCAATAGGAACAGAAAGAAAAACTCATAAGGAAGAACGTGGGTTTGAACTTCTCCAGGGAAGTGAAATTTTCCAAGGAGGATTATTAGGTGGATGTTTGGAAAGCCTTTATGATATATTGACCAATAGCAGATATGAAGATGAAAAGGAAGTTTGTGAAAGATATGATCTGTTTCCAAATAAGGAAGAGTGGATTGGGAAAATTCTATTTATAGAAACCTGCGAAGAAAAACCGACTCCTGAATTGTTTGAAAGAGAAGTGTTATTACTGAAAGAAAAGGGAGTATTTGACGTGGTAAATGGTATATTAGTTGGAAAACCACAGGATGAAGCTTATTATCAGGAATATAAAGATATTCTTATTAGAGTGATAGACAATGAGGAACTTCCCATCGTTTATAATGTGAATTTCGGACATGCTATGCCACGATGTGCGTTACAGTATGGTGTTGTTGCAAAGGTAGATATGAAGCAGAAAAAGATTTATGTGAATAGGTAGGAGCGAATACTATGGCTGTATCATATAACAAATTATGGAAAATATTAGTGGATAAAAAAATGAGCAAATCTGATTTGCGTAAAAAGGCAGAAATTGCTCCTAACACGATGACAAAATTACGTTGTGATGAAGAAGTAAGTCTTACAAAGGTTATTGATGTGGTATGTAAAATCATAGACGAAGTTTCATTTGCAGGGACTGATTCCGTTATGCATGGCACGATAGAAAAAATGGCAGAACACTGACAAAAAGTTATGGAAAATTTTCCTGATGAATTTATAAGTTCATCAAAGTAGTGAAACTCATGCAGGAATATGTTATACTAAAGGCAGACAAAGCTGGAGGATATATGGATGAGCACCTGCAAGGCACTGTTATCTAAAATTATAAATAAAGATGCTTTTTACGAGCAGGAGGATGTGACACAGAATATTTTTTCGTTCCGTGTGGTGGGAATCTGCATTTTATTCTATTCGTTTGTGATGATTCTGAACTGCCTGCATATTTTTATCGTGGATCAGGCGATTTTTACCAGAGGCTATGTGGCGGCATGTGTGCTGGCACTGATTTATGGATTGCTGCTTGTGAAGATGGGGCTTGAACACCCATTTACCAAGTATCTCAGCGTTACGGCCATCGGGCTGATCGTCATGGTCGCGAGTGCATCCCTTACCTACCATATGATCATTATTATGATGATCCCGATTATCATTGCAAGTATGTATACTTCAAAGAGACTGTCGGTTTATGCCTTTATATTTACAGTGGTTGTGATTACGATCAGTACTTATGTGGGCTATTATTTTGGGGTATGTGATGCAAACATGGCACTGCTGACGGCGACATCACTGGATCATCTGCAGAAGGATGGTGTGTTTTTGCTCAACAAAGTAAACGAAAATCCTGTGGTTACGCTGGCACTTTATTATGTGATGCCGAGATCGCTGATGGCGGTTGCATTTTATTATGTAAGTAACAGTGTAAACAGTATTGTGCGCAAGTCCATGGAAAATGCAATGCGTATGATACAGGCGGCTTCCATGGATGATATGACGGGACTTTACAGCAAAAATAAACTGCTTGAAACAGTGGAACATATGGAGCCAAAAGAACGCCCGGTTGCGGTTATTTATTGGGATGTCAACCAGTTGAAATATGTAAACGATACGTTTGGCCATTTGTACGGAGACCAGCTGATTGCCAAAATTGCGGGATCCATTCGGGCAGCAGTGACGAGTGAGGAAACCAATGCTTACCGTTACGGTGGGGATGAATTTCTTATGATTATTCCAGATGGGACACAGGAGATTGCAGAAGATGTCATTGAAAAGTGGAGGCAGGTGATGAAGCCGATTCAGAAAAACAGTGAGATTCCGGTATCTGCCTCCGTGGGATATGCCGTGGGAAAATATGAAAATATAATGGAATTGATCGAGATCGCAGATCAGAGAATGTATAAGGACAAACAAATACGCCGCCAGTAGCGGCGTATTTTATGGCTCAGAGGGATAACAGAACCGGAAAGGGGATAGAGAAAATTTGAAAACAAACAAATATGAAATAGATATGTGCAATGGTTCGATCATGGATAAACTGATCTCGTTTGCACTCCCACTCATGCTGTCTGGAATTTTACAGCTGATGTTCAATGCGGTGGATATCATTGTTGTGGGGCATTTTACGGGAAAACAGGCACTGGCGGCAGTGGGATCGACCACGGCACTCATCAACGTGTTCACCAATCTGTTTATCGGAATTTCGCTGGGGGCTAACGTGCTTGCGGCACGTTTTTTTGCGTCCGGCAGGGAAAAAGAAATGTCAGACACGGTACATACCGCCATTCTGCTGGCACTGATCAGCGGAATTCTCATGGCAGGAATCGGGGTAATCAGTGCAAAAGGTGCGCTGCTTCTTATGGGAACGCCGGACAATGTCATTGCACAGTCAACCCTTTACATGCGGATTTATTTTCTGGGGATGCCGTTTTTTATGCTCTATAATTATGGGGCAGCGATTCTGCGTGCGGTGGGAGATACCAAGCGGCCGTTGTTGTTTCTGGTGATTTCCGGATGTGCCAATGCGCTGCTGGATCTGATTCTTGTGATCGGTTTTCATCTGGGTGTGGCAGGCGTAGCTACTGCGACGATTACGGCACAGATGATCTCCTGCATTCTGGTTTTGTTATGCCTGTACCGCACCGACAGCTGCTATCAGCTGCGCTTTTCGAAGTTGAAAATAAAAAAGGTTTATCTGCTGCAGATTTTTCAGGTGGGAATTCCTGCCGGGATTCAAAGTACGGTTATTAACTTTTCAAACGCGCTGCTGCAGTCTTCCGTGAATTCCTTCGGAGATACGGCGATGGCGGGGTATACAGCGGCAAATAATATTTTGGGATTTTTGTATATGTCGGTAAATTCCATTACACAGGCATGTATGAGTTTTACGAGTCAGAATTATGGTGTGGGAAAATATAAACGTATGGATCGTGTGCTGATCGACTGTCTGATTCTTACGGTCAGTGTTTCCCTGCTGCTGGGATGTGGCGCATGGTTTTTCGGACCGCAGGTACTTAGTATATATACGAGAGAAAAGGATGTGATCGAGAGCGGCATGGAGATTCTTGCCATTACAACAGTGCCGTATTTTCTGTGTGGCATTATGGATTTGTTTCCCGGAGCACTGCGGGGGATGGGACATTCGGCAGTGCCGATGATCCTGTCGGTGATCGGTACGGTCGGAACGAGAATTCTCTGGATTTTTGGATTTTTTCCACATCACAGATCGTTGTACTTCCTGTTTATTTCTTATCCGGCATCCTGGATCATCACGATTGTGATGCAGGTCATCTGTTTTTATTTTGTGAGAAAAACAGTGCGCAGGGAATTGATGCGGGGATAAAACGCAGCGTAAAAAATATGCCCAAAAATCGGAAACGATTTTTGGGCATTTAGTTTCTTGAAGGAAGAAAAAGAACATGCTACTATAATGGAAACTGAAATAAAGAAAATAGTTTCCTTCCGGCAGAAAGGATGAAAAGAATGAATAAAGAACTGAAAGAGAACATTATGCAGGGAACGTTGCAGGCATTCAATCAAAAGGGTTTGAAATTTACGATGGATGATATTGCAAAGATTTTAGGGATCAGTAAAAAAACGATTTATCAAGTGTTTCGTGATAAGGAGGCTTTGTTTCTGGAAACGGTGGACTATTTGTTTGACCGGATCAAGGACAGTGAGCAGAAGATCGTAGAGAATCCGGAGATGGACACCCTGCAAAAGATTTACACAATCCTTGGTGTGATGCCGGAATGTTATCAGGATGTGGATTTTCGACAGTTATATCAGTTAAAAGAAAAATATCCAGAGATTTATCATCAGGTGGAAGTACGGCTCGAAACGGGTTGGGAAATGACCATTGCCCTGTTGGAACAGGGCATGCAGGAAGGTGTGATCCGTCCGGTCCGGATTCCGATTTTAAAGATGATGCTGGAAGCATCGTTAGAACAGTTTTTCCAGCGCGATATCCTGCTGCAGAATGAAATTACTTATGCGCAGGCCTTGCAGGAGGTTGTCGGGATTCTGATGTATGGAATTGCTTCGGAGAGGTAAAACGAAAGGGGAGCATAAAGAAGCATGGAGAGGTTGTATTGGAACAATGACTGGAAATTTGCCGAAACATGGGAAGAAGCCATGAAAGAGGCAGTATATCCGGAAAATGAGATGGAGGATGTGCGGCTGCCGCATACCTGCAAAGAGCTTCCGTATCATTACTTTGATGAGCATGCGTATCAGATGCTGTGTGGATATCGCAGACATTTTATGGCGCCGGAAGCGTGGCAGGGGAAAAGTGTGGAACTGACCTTTGAGGGCGTGGCGCATGATGCGGTTGTTTATGTCAATGGGACAGAAGTGAAAGCGCACCATTGCGGTTATACGGCATTTTCCGTGGAACTTGCAAAATACCTGAAATATGGGGAGGACAATGTACTTGCGGTGCGTGTCGACAGCCGGGAAAATTTGAATATTCCGCCGTTCGGATATGCCATAGATTACATGACTTTTGGAGGAATATATCGTGAGGTTTACGTGCAGGTGAGAAATAAGACACATCTCGCAGATGTATTTATCAAGCCACAGATACATCCTCTGCAGGTGACTACAGAGATTACGGTACAGAATATTTCGGATGGGATAACGTTGCAGCAGGAAATCCGCAAAAAAGGCGAGGGTGCATATAGTCCCCTGGGAAAAAAGCCGGTAAAACAGACAAATGTGCAAACCGTTTTTCCGGTGCAGGAGATCCGTTTGTGGGAACCGGAAAATCCATATTTGTATGAAATCCGTACGAGTTTGTGGAAAAATGGGGAAATGATAGATGCGCGTGTGGATATCACAGGGTTTCGGGAGGCCGGATTCCGAAAAGATGGTTTTTATCTGAACGGAAAGAAACTGCGGCTTCGTGGGTTAAACCGTCATCAGAGTTATCCGTATGTGGGATATGCAGCGCCGGCATCCATGCAGATTTTCGATGCCGATATTCTCAAAAAAGAACTTGGCGTGAATGCTGTGCGCACTTCCCATTATCCGCAGTCGCAGGATTTTATCCGTCGTTGTGATGAAATCGGTCTGCTTGTGTTTACCGAGTTTCCGGGGTGGCAGCACATCGGGGATGAAGAATGGAAGCGGCAGGCGGTGCAGAATTTAATGGAAATGATCGTGCAGTACCGCAATCATCCTTCCATTATTCTCTGGGGCGTGCGGATTAATGAGTCGCAGGATGACGATGTTTTTTACAGGGAAACAAACCGGGTGGCACATGAACTGGACGATACGCGGGCAACCGGCGGAGTGCGGATGCTAAAGAAAAGCCATCTTCTGGAGGATGTTTATACGTACAACGATTTTCTTCACGATGGCAGACATCCGGGGTGTAATCCGAAACGAAAAGTTACACCGGATATGAAAAAGCCGTATCTGATCAGTGAGTATAACGGGCATATGTTTCCGACCAAGCCGTTTGACGATGAGGAACACCGGACGGAGCATGCAATCCGTCATGCAAATGTATTAAATGCGGTGGCACAGGAGCCGGATATTGCAGGAAGTTTTGGCTGGTGTATGTTTGACTATAATACGCACAAGGATTTTGGCAACGGTGACCGGATCTGTTACCATGGCGTGATGGATATGTTCCGCAACCCGAAACTTGCGGCGGCGGTGTATAGCAGTCAGCAGGAAGATACACCGGTTTTAGAACTGAGTTCTTCGATGGATATCGGAGAGCATCCGGGCGGAAATCGCAGCGGAAACTGGATGATTACAAATGCGGATGCTGTGCGGATGTTCAAAAACGGCAAATTGATCAAAGAGTATCATCGGGAGGACTCCCCATATCGTGCACTGGCGCATGGACCGATTCCTGTGAATGACTTTATCGGAAATGCGATTGTCGAAAATGAGCCGATGAAACCGAAACAGGCCAGACTGATGGGGCAGCTGCTTAACATGACGGCGTATTACGGGCTGAACAATCTTCCGGCAAAGTTCTACCTTCTGGCATTGCGGCTGATGGTCTGCTATCACATGAAACCAAAGGATGCGGTTGCGCTTTACACACGTTATGTCGGGGACTGGGGGACGACTTCCACGGTCTATAAGTTTGAGGCTGTCAGGGACGGAAAAGTGGTAAAGACTGTGATCAAGGAGCCGATGCAGCAGGCACATCTGGAGGTGAAGGTAAGTGCACATAACCTGACCGAAGGCAGAACCTATGATATGGCGGCGGTTCGTATCCGGGCGCTGGATGAAAATGGAAATGTGCTGGGTTTTTTCAATGAACCGGTGCAGTTTGAAGTGAAAGGTGTTCTGGAACTGATCGGTCCAAAGACCATATGTTTACAGGGAGGTATGGGTGGTACTTATGTAAAGACGACCGGACAGGCCGGAGAAGGAATTTTGACAATTGAAAATGCGCAGACGGGGAAAATCTGTGAACATTTTCAGGTGGCACGGGAAGAGTAAGGGGGAAATACAATGAAATTATCAGCAAAAGAAAAAACGGCATTCGGCCTGGGGGCTGTCGGAAAAGATATGGTATATATGCTTTCGGCGAGCTATATTCTGTATTATTACCAGGATGTTCTAGGAGTAAGTGCGATGGCAATGGGAATTATTCTCATGGCAGCGCGGGTGTTTGATGCATTTAACGATCCGATTATGGGAGTAATTGTTGCAAAAACCAGAACACGCTGGGGAAAATTCCGTCCATGGCTTCTGGTTGGAACCCTGTGCAATGCGATCGTGCTGTATCTGATGTTTGCCGCACCGCCGGCATGGAATGGAAGTGGGATTGTGGCATATGCAGCCATTACTTATGTTGTGTGGGGAGTCACCTATACCATGATGGACATTCCTTTCTGGTCGATGATTCCGGCATTTACAGAAGGCGGAAAAGAGCGCGAAAATTTAACAACTATGGCGCGTTCCTGTTCGGGTGTCGGTTCCGCTCTCGTTACGATTATTACGATGAAATGTGTGTATATGCTGGGACAGGGAAATGAGCGCACGGGTTTCCGCTGGTTTGCACTTATTGTTGCGGTATTGTTTGTGCTGTTTATTACGATCACCTGTCTGACGATCCGGGAAAAATCCACGGTTCATATGGAAACACCGACCGTACGGCAGATGTTTTCGGCGCTGATTCACAACGATCAGGCAATGACGGTTGTCATCACCATTGTACTGATTAACTGCTCTTTGTATATTACGTCCAATCTGCTGTTGTATTTTTTCAAGTATGATGTGAGTGGGGAGAGCTGGTATAACAGCTATACACTTTTCAGTACATTTGGCGGAGCGGTACAGATTTTGTCCATGATGGTATTGTTTCCGCTGCTGCGGAAGTTTATGAGCAGTATCCGTGTGTTCTACCTGAGCTTTGGAATGGCAATCGCAGGGTATGCGATTCTGCTTGTGCTGATGATTGTCGGTCATACTGTGCTTGGAGCCCTGGTGGTGCCGGGCTTTTTGATTTTTGCGGCATTTGGCATGCTGACTGTGCTTACCACGGTATTTCTGGCAAATACGGTAGATTATGGGGAAATGAAAAATCACCGCCGTGATGAAAGTGTGATTTTTTCCATGCAGACGTTTGTTGTGAAACTGGCTTCGGGAGTTGCCGTGCTGATCGCAGCGATCTGTCTGTCTCTCTGTAACCTCAAGCAGGATACAAGTGCGGCGGTTGTTGCGCGTGCAGCGGATTCTTCGGTGCTGGGACTGCGGCTGACGATGGCGGGAATTCCGATGATCGGTCTTTTCATCGCGGTATTGGTATTTCGGAAAAAATATATTTTGACAGAGAAAAAGCTGCAGGAGATTAATGCAGCAATTAAAAATCAGGAGAACTGCTAAAAGAAAGGATGACAGCTATGATTCGTAAAATTGGACAGGCATTCGTACTGGATACGGCACATACAACATATGCATTTTCCATTCTGCCGGGGGGACATCCGGAGCATCTGTATTACGGGAGAACTATTCATATCGAGCATCCGGATGATCTTGAAATTCTTGTGGAAAAGCATGTGTTTGCACCGGGAAATGTGAATATCTGTGAAAAAGAGCATGCCGGTTTTTCGCTGGAGGATGTGCGGCTGGAAATGTCTTCGTACGGAAAGGGCGATATCCGTGAGCCGTTTGTTGAGGCCATTCTTTATGATGGGGCAAAGACTCTGGATTTCCGCTATGAAGATGCCGTTATTACCGAG
>OHNL01000518.1_pt1 | contig 11255 bp, 9 predicted proteins | sample 1569591 | NCBI WGS metagenome assembly OHNL01 (sample SAMEA3879555, study PRJEB24766) | human gut metagenome | biome: human-associated habitat; feature: feces | place: USA | collected 1985/1987
ATTAAAACATTCATTTCAATATAACTCTTTTCTTTTTTTTATTATTTTTGCCGGTATTCCTCCTACAACAGTAAACTCCGGCACATCTTTTGTTACAACTGAACCAGATGCTATAATTGCACCATTACCAACATGTACCCCTGCACATATTGTGCTTCCGTAACATATCCAAACATCATCACCTATTACAATTGGTGAATCTGTACCTCCTTGTTGATTCATTGGAATATCTGTTCTTTCCGTATTATGATTTGATGCAATAAAAGCACAATTTGCTGCCATCATAACATCTTTTCCAATAGTTACTCTTCCTAATATATAAGCATTATCTCCCACCGAAGACCTATCTCCTAATGAAAAATGCGAAGAAAAAGAGATTCTTCTCCCTATATCTACTTTTTCCCCACATTTATCAAACATTAGCCTTGCTGCCACTCTTCTTATACGAGTAGTAATTGGCCATGAATAATGTAATTGATAATGTGGAAGCCAACTAGTAAGTATATACAAAATATATCCAATAGATTTTGCAATTTTATTCAATATATATTCTCCTCCATAAGTTTTGTGTAAAATGTATTTTCTCTTTCAAGAACATTTTCTTTTAATTTATAAGTCAATTTATGAATACGCGATAATTCTTTAATATATTCATAGTCATTCTCATTAAAAGGCAAATCTAAATGATTAAGTAACAAATGACAATAGTCACTATTTGCATATGTTACTTAATCATTTAGATTTCCTTGTCTCCGTGTCATTTAACTCTGGTATCTTTTTTCCCCCTAGAATAACTTTCTATTATTCTGTGATACAAATTTTCTTTATTTGCATAAGCCTCATGCTTTAACTTATAAGATAACTTATGGACACTAGATAAACTTAATATATGATTTGTTAATTTTTCATCATATTCTTCATTTATATGTTCTAGCATTAAATGTGTATAATCACTATTAGCATATGGCATCTTAGAAAAATACTCCGAATGTTCTTTCCCTGTTACAACTGCATCTAATGCCACATCCCTGGCTTCTGAACCATCAAAACTAATCAACAGAACATGATCACTCACAATATTCCGTCCAGCGATACTTTTTACTCTAAATTGATCAATACCATTTCGTTTCCCCCAAAATTCCAACTCCACAGGCTCTTCTACTGCTTTTGAAATAACGGAAATTTCTGAATTGTACTTTGATGTTAATTTTTCCGTTTCCTTCTCAGGTGTTTTTATTGACTTATCATTTTTCCCTGAAATCATCCAGGTTAACATCACCATGATTCCCAATATGACAATAACACCTATCAACCAGCCAGGTATTACATGCCACGATGATTTTACTCCTGCTGTTCCTGCAGCTCCCATAAATATCCCCCACACAATCAACATTGGATATCTTACTTTTCTCATTTTCTCTTTCATACTCTTACGCCCACCTTTCTTCTACTTAATCTTTACACTTGCCTCGCTTTCATTGCGAGAAACTTCTTTTTCTTGCTTATAATGTAAACGATCAAGTAACTTGAAGGTCAATATTTTTCGAGAAAATTTAATAGAAAATCGAAATCTTGGTATTTTATCATACATACATGACATAATAATTAACCACTACCCCATATTATAAATAACACCCAGAGATACTTATTTCAGACTGATAATCAGATTTTTATTGAATTTATTAATCTATATGTTATGACAACATATCTTTCAGACATGTACTCCGGTAGTCACTCGGTGATATTTTATATCTTTCTTTAAATACTCGGTTAAATGTTCTCTGACTTTCAAATCCACTATCCAGACAAATATTTGTAATAGAATCACTCGTATTTTCCAAACGATGGCATGCATAGTTCAGCCTTGCATCGTTAAGATATTGATTAAAGTTTCTATGGAATGTCTTGGAAAAGAGTCTGGATAAAACATATTTGCTCACGCCCAGGTCTTTTGCCATCTCTTCCAACGAAAACTTCTTCTTGAAATTTGCTGATATATAGGAAACTGTCTGGTAAATAAGATCGTTGCTCCCCACACTGCTCTTTTCTACCAAATTTAATTTTCCTATGCAGCGTGCCAACACAATTTGAAGATATGCCTGTGCAACAGTAATATCCGACTGTTCTGTCTCTAAAATTGCATTTATAACCCTATATACCTCCGGTTCAACCTTTTCCGCTTTGATGATTGGGTATTCAGGAGCCATGGATTGCATGATATCTGCAAATTTAGCTATCGTAAATGGCGATGCGATCAGATAAGTCGCTTTATTTACACCGGGTGTCAGTACCTGATAGTGATGAATAACATCTGGAAATACAAAGCCTATATCTCCTTTTTCCATATGGTATAGTTCCTGTCCGACACCAAGTTCTAATGCTCCACTTGTTACACAAACGATCTCCAGTGCATTATGAAGATGTGGTTCAATATGTTTTGACTTCCTATTTATTGCTATAATCTCCTCTTTTGTGTCAACATATTTTAACTGCATGAAATACTCCCCTTTGCAACATTTGTCTATATCTTCTTTCGATTTGGCAAGCAATCCTTTTACACCTATCTTATAATCAACTTGTAAATAAGGAAAGGAGGAATTGCAAATGAGCAACCTAAAAAAATATCTGAATGACCTTTTAGTATTCTACACTGAATATTTTGAGCATCCTTACCATGTATAAATACTAAAAGGACTATTTTGTGAAAACTGAATATTTTCTTAAGGCCATTTCACAAAAATGAAGTGGTCCTTTTTTATTTTCAAAATACAGTTCTATCACTTTATATATAGAAAAAAGCACTGTCTCATCGAGCAACGACCAGACAACGCTTTCTCCTGTCAATTCTAATTTATGTCTGATGCATCTGTTACTTCATCTGCAGCAATTCCTTTTTCTGCTTTCAGTTTTTTATTTGCATCTTCTACATTCATTCTTGAAAGTACAAACATAATCAATACATCAAAGATTAACGGAAGCCAAAGATACATAAACTGCATCATATCAAGTGCAGACTGCGGCTGAGTTGCATTTGTTCCGATATATCCACTGAACTCAAGCAGCCATCCAACAACAGCGGTTCCAATACCTCCACCGATTTTTACGCCAAGAGAAGTACAAGAGTACATCGTTCCGTCAATTCTCTTTCCCTGTGTAAGATAAGTGTACTCAGAGCAGGATGCGATAACTGCATTCATATCTCCCTGCCATGGTCCCTGACCTAAGGCTGCAAGAGCTGTAAATGCCATCATCAGCGGAACACTGCCCATATATCCTGCAACAACAACAAGTGCTCTACCGATGACTGCTAAGACATAACCTCTTAAGTTCAGTTTATACATACCTTTCCACTTACCAACTAATGTCGGTGTGAAAATCAGGGCAATGATCAGTGGAATATTTACTGCCCATGCAAATTGTCCAAACAAATTCTTATTTTTCAGTACCCATGTCATGTAATAAATGCCAGCTCCAATCATGGCACCATATAACTGCTGTAAAATATATGTTCCACAAATCATCATGTAATATTTGTTTTTGACAAGAAGCTTGAATGCCTGTACCATTCCATACTTTTCATTATCATTCTTTACTTCTCCTTCATTAAGTTCCTCCTCCGGAAGTTCCTTAACAGAAAGTGCTGAAATCGTATTTACGACCAGACCAATGATTGCATAGATAATAGCAACCGTTCTCCATGCCGCAGCATCTCCACCACATTTATCTACAAATCCAACTGTAATCGCCTGAATCAGAAGACTTGTTGAAAATGCAAAAATAAAACGGTAAGATCCCATCTGTACACGCTCTTTGCTGTTCTTTGTAATCAGTGACGTAAGTGCTGAATAAGCAATATTGTTTGCTGTATAAAACACACCATTTAACAGTGTATATGAAATAAAGAACCATGCATATTTAGCCGTTGTTCCCAAGCTGACTGGTACTGCAAAACAGCAGACCAGCGTAATGGCACAACCAATATATCCGTATAGCATCCAGGGTTTCGCTTTTCCCATTTTACTGTGTGTTTTGTCAATCATTGATCCAAAAAATATATCCGTAAAACCATCAAATAGTTTTGATACGGCAATCAGGGTACCTACGACACCTGCAGCAAGTCCTACTGAGTCCGTCAGATAGACCATCATAAAAGATGTCAGGAACGCATAGACTACATTACCTGCAATATCACCTGATCCGTATCCAATTTTGTTATACCATTTCAAATACTTTTTTTCTTCCATCGAATTTCTTTGCTCCTCATCTTCATCGCACTTAGAATCTCAATATGGCTAACCGTATGATATCCAATTCTGTTTTTTTCTCTGATTTTGTCTGATTGCTCTGTATATCCGGACTTTACATTACAATCAGACTCTCTTTCCTTGTTTACGGGTTACATGAAACTTTATTATCCCTTTACATACGGTATCAGTGTAAACTGGAACCGGAATAATACATCATCAAATCGGTACTGCTCCAATACAACTGGACCACAACTATTAGAACCAATGCCATTTAATGCGTAGTCAACACAGAATACTACACTATCTGATTCTATTAATTCATAATTATGCGTTTTCTTCTCAAGTTCTTCCTGTGTATAATAAGAAGCATTGAATGAAAATGCCTTTTCTGCGGATGCCACAATTCCATATCGGCTGTTGTTAAGCTCTACATATTCACAATCATAATGGCTTCCATTTTCCTGTGGACGGATATAGTCCTCATGTAAATCCCCTACATCTGCCCGGTACAAACCGTGGCTCGCAGCCTGATGTTTATCACAATAACTTTCCTGTGGTCCCATTCCAAAGTATCTTACAGCTGAAAGTTTTTTATCCAGGAACATCCTCACACCAAATCTCGGAAGATCCGGGAATTCATCGTCTTTTGTTACTGCAATATCTGCATCAATCTTTCCAGCAGCTTCTATTTTCCATGTAATCGTCACATCAAGAATCTTCTGTACTGTCTCTGCCACAACGGAAGCATGGCTTGTAATCTTCACACCATGTTTTCCCTGCACAACCTCTGTCGTATAGGCTCTTGTGTAAGCCTTATCATAGTGGGCTTTCTTCCATTCAGACTTGATGTACATATCGTTATCTGTTGGAGCTCTCCAAATATTTAATTCCATCGGATGGTTCAAGTATTCCCGCCCTGCGAATTTCATCTCTGTAAAGAGTGCAGTACGTTTGTCTATGGTATAAGCAAATTCACGCCCCTTGATATGAATCTGTGTATCATTTTCATTTACCTGTAATTCAGAGTCCACTACTGTTTTTGGTATCCATTTCTCTGCAAGTTTACATTTTGTATCCTCTTTACTTACCTCAATTTCATCAAATCCAAGAATATGGTCTTCATCCAACAGTGGCAATTCTTTTTTCAGATGGTAAATAAGTTTTAAATAACATTTCCCATTCTCTGGAACATTGATCTTCAGGTTTGTTTTTCCTTCCCCGTGTGATGCCACAGAAAATTCCGAAAGTATGCCTTTGCTGATCACAAGACCATCCTGTGTCAGCTCATAACTAATCTTCACATAATCTTTCAAGTCATCAAAATCCATGTAGTTATGAAGCACCAGTTCTCCGCTTTCTTTGTTATAGGAAATAACTCTTGCCGGGCGATAAACATTCTTGTATTCCAAAAGTCCTGTATGTACCGTTCTGTCCGGATATACTAATCCATCCATACAGAAGTTGCCATCATGAATTTCTTCGCCATGGTCGCCCCCATAAGCATATATAGTCTTTCCATTCTCAGCAGTTCCATGAGCAATCGCATGGTCACACCATTCCCAGACAAAGCCGCCGCACATTTTATCATTATCCTGAATCATCTGGAAGTAATCTTCAAAATCTCCAGGTCCGTTTCCCATGCTGTGACAGTACTCTACCAAAAGGAAGGGTTTGCTTCCATCTTTATCCAGATATTCCTGAATTTCGGAAAGCGCCGGGTACATCCGGCTGTACACATCCAGATTGCTGTAATCATATGTTTCATCATAATTACGGTATCTTGCACTCTCATATTGTGTGATGCGGTCTGGATCAAAATTCTTTGTCCATTCCAGTGCTTTTTCAAAGTTGCAGCCATAAGCACTCTCATTTCCCATTGACCACATAACAATACAGAAACGGTTTTTGTCACGTTCCACCATGAGTTTTACGCGATCAACGATTGCCTCTTCCCATACCGGATCATCTGCAATCTTCTCATTCCATCGTTTGAACCGATTGTAATCGGTGTCTTCTTTTCTGTAGATCATAAATGGACCATGAGCTTCAATATCTGCTTCATCTATTACCATGAATCCATACTTGTCACACATTTCATAGAAAAATGGTGCGTTCGGATAGTGGCTGGAACGGATCGCATTAAAATTATGCTGCTTCATTAACGTAAGATCGGTTGTAATCTGTTCCGGATTGATTGTAAATCCAGTAACCGGATCAGAATCATGTCGATTGACACCACGGAATTTAATCTTCTGTCCATTTAAATAAATAACCTGGTCTTTAATCTCTATCTTTCTTAATGCAATGTGATCTACAATTACTTCATTCTCTGTTTCAAGAATCAGTTTATATAGATATGGATTTTCTGTATTCCAAAGTTCCGGACTTGCGATTTCTAATACAGCTGTTCCTTCTTCAGCAATACTTCCTAGTGCTACAACTGCTCCGTTTCTATCTTCAATCGAAATTTTTACATTTAAGGGAGAGTAGAATTTCATTTCAATTTCTACTTTCGCAAGCATATCCTCAATTCTTGTTTTAATATGATAATCACTGATTGCCTGTTTTGGGCGTTTCAAAATGTACACATCCCGGAAAATACCACTCATACGGAATTTGTCCTGATCTTCCAAATAAGAACCATCACACCACTTCATTACCAACACTGCCACCGTATTTGTTCCATCCTGAAGTACATCTGTAACATCAAACTCACTGGTCATATGGGAAACCTGGCTGTATCCTACATAAGAACCATTGATCCATACATAAAAGCAACTGTCTACTCCTTCAAAGTTCAAAAAAGCTTTTGATGCTTTCTCATCTCTGCTGTACTCAAAATTATGTACATAAGCTCCACACGGAATATCCTGTGGCACATATGGTGGATCAAACGGAAACGGATACCGGATGTTTGTATACTGGTGTGTATCATATCCTGCCATCTGCCATACACTTGGAACCTGAATCTCATCAAAATTTTCTGTATCATAATTCTTCTCAAAGAAAGAATCCTGAATGTCATAGATGCTGTTAAAATACTGGAATTTCCAAGTTCCATTCAATAACTGCATACGATCTGATTCTTCTCTGTGTTCCACCAGGTTATCCATTCTTTTGGATGCCGGAATATAATAGGCTCTGGCTGGCATTGTGTTTTCGTGCAGTACGCTTAGATTTTCATAATAACGTGGTACGATCATAAATAACTCTCCTCCAATACATATACTTTTTTGTTCTTTGTTTCCCTAAAGCAAACCTTATACTTTACTTTTTTGTTTACGTTCCTTAGTTATGCTATATATATAGCTTATCCTAATCCGCAAAATATGTCTATAAATTGGATTAGACAAAATATGCACTAAATGATACAATGATAAAAAGTGCGAAAAGAGGTGCTGTCCTATGTACTTGAACACCGGTTATTTGAACCACTCACATATGGATTTCAAAGACAAAAGTCGTCCGCTGATTGTAGGTAGCTGTGGTACTTACCGTCTTTCCAGACATCCCAAACTTCCGACCTACCGTCCAAGGGGTCGTCTGGATTATCAGATTATATATATCACTGCTGGTTGTGGGCATTTTCATTTTGATAATGTAAATAATGAAACGATTGTTCCAGCCGGCAACATTGTACTGTACAGACCGAAAGAACTCCAAAAATATGAATATTACGGAGAAGATAAGACAGAAGTATACTGGATTCACTTCACAGGAAGCAATGTGAAAAATATCTTACGTCAATATGGGTTTCCGGATAAAGAACGTGTCTTTCAAGTGGGTACATCTAATGAATATGAACAAATTTTCAAACGTATCATTATCGAGCTCCAACGCTGTCAAGACAATTATGAGGAAATGCTTGTCCTTTTGCTACGTCATCTTCTGATCAGTTTCCACCGGGAACTGACAAGAGAGCACATATTAAAAAATGAATATCTTGATCATGAGATGGATAATGCTGTTACCTTTTTCAGTGAAAACTACAATCAAAATATCAATATTGATGATTATGCTGCCTCACGAGGCATGAGTGTCAGCTGGTTTATCCGAAATTTCAAAAAATATACCGGTTCTACACCAATGCAATTCATTGTGGGAATCCGCATCAACAATGCTCAGATGTTACTTGAAACAACAACTTATTCCATCAATGAGATTTCTAAGATTGTCGGATATGATAACCAGCTTTATTTCAGTCGGCTTTTTCACAAGCTGAAAGGATATTCGCCGAGAGAATACCGAAAGCTGAGAAACAAATTCTGAAATCCACAAAGAGGATACCACCGAATTATCAAAACAATGATTTGTGATATCCTCTTCTCACTTTTGCTATTCTTATTTTACAAACTCAGCCGAATAATAATACATATACTCATTATCTGTATCTATGTATTCTCCTGTAATGTCCTGTATCGGCAACGAACTCACTCCTTGTTCGCCATAGATCAGTGCTGCCAATCCTTGCTCTGTTCCGTACTCTATCGTGCTTTTGTTCTCTATAGAGGTCGCAGATCTTCCATAATATTCTTGTATGATAATTAGGAAGTTAATTATCACATATTTCCTTTCTTTTAATATCGTGGTTCAATACAATTCAGATACTATGGACTTTTGATTTGTTTTCTGTAGCTTGACTACTCAACTGGAGTGTATTGCCACTACCTTTATCTGAATTGTTTATTAGCTGGATGTTGCCGGAGTGTTTTTCACTCAGAGTACTTATTTCTATCAAGTCTACGATGATAATCGTTGGTGGACATCATGGTATCAGACTTTAGGAAAGGGAGGTACAACCTCATGAAAATTTACGTAGGCATTGATATTGCCAAACTTAATCATTTCGCCGCTGCGATTTCTTCCGACGGTGAAATAATCATTGAGCCGTTCAAATTCACAAATGACGCTGATGGCTTCCAACTGCTGGTCTCTAAACTCGAATCATTCGATAAGAACAGCCTCATCATCGGTCTTGAGTCAACGGCACACTACGGTGACAACCTTGTTCGATACCTTGTTACTGAGCTTTACCAAGTGTGTGTGTTGAACCCCATCAAAACCTGTCAAATGCGAAAAAATAACGTTCGCAAAACTAAGACAGATAAGGTCGACACTTACGTGATTGCTAAAACTCTTATGATGCAGGACAACCTCAGATTCGTCAGCTTCTTCGATCTCGATATGATGGATCTTAAGGCATTGGGACGTTTCCGTCAGAAAACCATAAAGCAACGTACCCGATTGAAAATTCAACTGACAACCTATGTTGATCAGGTCTTTCCGGAGATTCAATACTTTTTCAAATCCGGTCTGCATCAACACGCTGTCTATGCTTTATTAAAAGAAGCACCTTCTCCAAAAGAGATTGCTTCCATGCATATGACTCATCTGGCTAATCTGCTCAAAGTGAACTCACACGGACACTTTACCAAAGAACAGGCCAAAGAATTAAGAGTTCTCGCACAGAAGTCTGTCGGTGCTAACGACAGCGCTATATCTATTCAGATAACTCAAACCATTCAACAAATCGAGTTACTGGATAGCCAATTAGAAAAGATTGAAGCTGAGATGACGGATATCATGAAATTCAACGATTCTGTCATCATGACCATTCCTGGTATCGGTTATATCAATGGTGGAATGATTCTTGGTGAAATAGGTGATATTCACCGTTTCTCCAATCCAAACAAGCTGCTTGCTTTTGCTGGTCTGGATCCTTCTGTTTATCAGTCTGGTAACTTTCAGGCTAAGACAACAAGGATGTCCAAACGTGGCTCTCGTGTATTACGATATGCCCTTGTAAATGCAGCTTGGAACGTTGTCAGAAACAACGCAACCTTCAAGGCTTATTATGATGCCAAGAGGGCTGAAGGCCGGTCTCATTACAATGCACTTGGGCATTGTTCCGGCAAACTTGTCAGAGTCATCTGGAAGATGCTCACCGACAATGTCGAATTTAACCTCAAATAAGAGGTCTGTATACCAATATCGATAGATTTTGAAAAAGCACCCTAAGGGAGCTCTATTAAAGTTACCCTTTTTTACCACCGATATGAAAAAGAAATTTTTTACTAATCTATGGTTGACTTTTCATAGCTGGTCTCCTCTATGTAAAAAAAATTACACTGTTCTTAAAAATGCATTATCCTCTGAAACCCAAATTGCCATTTGTTTCTGTCCGGAATATACTCCTTTTATATAATTGATTCCATTATCTTTTAATGAATTTTCAATCACTTTACCTGTATTTTTTTCTCCCACTCTATTATAATCATCCATAAGAATAACAAATGATCCTTTTAAATTCTGTGGTATGAGACTCAAAACATCCACCCTGGCATATTGTTTCATATCACCGCTCAATGGTGCATCTATAAAAATAAAATCAAAGCTTTCTCCCTTAAACCTTTCTTCAAAACCTCGAAACTGTCTAACTTCCTCTGCATCAAGAAATTTTTTCATTTCTCTATCCAATTTTACAATTTCAGTATTAGCAGATACAGCAGTATCCCGTTCAAAAAAGCGAATCCAATCCTCATCATGCTCTACTACATAATGTTTCACATCTGCATATGCAGCCGCATACTGCGTAATCATTTTTGTTGATTGCCCCAGTCCTAATTCCAGAATATTTTTAGGTTTCACTTCATTTAAAATACGATATAAAACATACAATACAGGATAACCAATCGCCCATCTTCCCGGATAAAACGATTTATTTTTCAACCATGCTTCTGTATCTATTGCATTATTGAAAATACATGCCCACAAAATTTCATTCGAGTTTGCAATCATTGTCTGGAAGTCTTTTTCATAACATTTGTAATTATTTTGAGCATCTGTTTTTAGTTCTGAAAGTGTCTGTACTGTTTTATCTATTTGTTCATACTGTTTACTTCCACTTTCTTTCATAAAATTCTGATCCATTTTGACTCCTTCCTTTCCTCTACGGCAACAATAGAATGCACCCCTGCGAGAATTCTATTGTCATGAATAAAAAAGAAT
>OHNL01000521.1_pt1 | contig 11231 bp, 8 predicted proteins | sample 1569591 | NCBI WGS metagenome assembly OHNL01 (sample SAMEA3879555, study PRJEB24766) | human gut metagenome | biome: human-associated habitat; feature: feces | place: USA | collected 1985/1987
CCTCTCGATTGAAAAGGCAATTGCGATTCTTTCGATTTACTCTTAGATTTTTGTTGCATTGATTGTGCCAGTTTGATTTGCTCCGCAAATGTGGGCTGCTCGCCCACACCTCGCCAGCATTTTTGAAAAATTGCTGGATCAAAAAACTTTTAGTTGCCTGCGGCTCGTTCCTTGCAACCAATACAGAAAAACATTTTTTGATTTCTCCACAAAAAAGGACTGCTTGCCAAAATAAGTTTCTCTTGACAGTCTTCGCTGCATATGTTATAATGCAAGTACAACCAACCGACATATTAGAAAGGATGAAAGTTCATGAAAAATAGAAAAACAGGAAAAGCCATCGCCGCTGCTGCCATGTTGACCATCGCAGCAATGACCATGCCGATGCAGACCGTTTCTGCGGAAGATATTGTTGACGCTCCTTACAACGTTGTTGTATTGGGTGACAGTATCAGCACCGGTTATGGGCTGGAGGATTCCAGCAAGTCCTATGTTTCCGTTCTGGAACATCATATGAATCAGAAAGTCACCAATCTTGCAAAGGATGGCACAACTTCTTCGGAACTGCTCCAGTCGTTGCAGGGGGATAGCACCATGCAGAGTGCAGTTGCTGGGGCTGATATCATTGTAGTCACCATCGGTGCAAACGATATTTTGCAGCCGGTTCTGAATAATGATGTGGTGAAAGTAGACGATTATGACAACGTTTATGATCTGGCGAATGCCATCAAGGACAATCAGATCGCATTCCAGAAGTATTTGAGAGCCACTATGCCGACTGCGGTTGCCAATGCAAATACCAACATTGACAGCATTATTTTGCAGTTGAAGAGCACAAACGATCATGCAAAGCTGGTCTTCCAGACAGTTTATGACCCGTTGAGTGTTGATCAGGACGATACAGGATTGTCTACCAACGCACTTTCTATGTTGAGTGCATTTTCGAATGGGCAAATGTATCAGTATTTGAATGGAAGTGCCAACGGTGGAACGTATATTTCAGTTGGCTTGAATCAGAATTTACAGGCACATGCTCAGAATGGAGAGATCTATTTGGCAGATGTCTATAATACGTTCCTGCACCACGCTTGGACAAATGTCAACATTGCAAATGCAGATGTGCACCCGACCGCAACCGGTCACGCAGCAATTGCAAACTTGCTGATTGAAAGCGGCTATTTCCCGAGTGTTGCAAATATTGATGGTGATATTGATGGCGATGAAAAGATTGATGTTTCCGATGCAGTTGCTGTTCTGACGGAATATGCACGGATTGCAGCAGGCAATGAAGCACAGTTTAATCCTGCACAGAAAAAGAGTGCGGATGTCAATGAAGATGGCATGTTGGATGTTTCCGATGCCGTTGGCATTTTGATTTATTATGCAAAGCAGGCTTCCGGACAGACACCGTCTTTCAGCTAAGGAATTATCGGAATTAGAACGAAAACCGTTCGATTTTGCGGAAAAGTACCGTAGAATCGAGCGGTTTTTTTGTGAAAAAATGTGAAAAACAGAATCCATCTGTGTTTAACGATGTTTTCCATCTACTATCATAAATTTATCACATTCCAGCGTATAATATTAAACATAGAGCAAAGAACAAGACAGACCGATGCAGAACAGCAGCGGTTTTCAATAGAAAGGAAGATTCTTATGTATGAACGGGAACAGGACATGATGAAAAACGAATCGAACAACACAGCAGCTTCTGCGTCGAATCAGCCGGAATCTACTGTAAACAATCAGAATCCTTACAGCACATCTGCTGCAACGGGCAGCACCACACCGAATGGTTATGGTTATACTACTAATAGTAGTACCAACCCAACCACTGGCTATACTGGAAATACTTCCTCTGATACACAGTCCCAGCAGCAGGGTTATAGCTACGTCAATTATTATTCCAATCCGAACGCTCCGGTGCAGGCATCCGGCAGCGGCAAACCGCCGAAGAAAAAGAATCACTTCTGGATGAAAGCGGTTGCATTTGTTGCAGCGATGGCAATTGTCTCCGTTGGTTCGATTGGCATTTACAATGGTGTTCATAATTCCAACAAGCTGGTAGCAGCTGAAAGCAGTACTTCTGCTTCGGATTCCACCGATACCACAGCCAATACCACAGCACAGGATAGCAGCAGTAAAGCACAGAGCACAACCGTAAAGGGTGATGCTGCAAAGAGCTGGATTGAATTGGCATCTGGTGCAAATGCAATGTCCATCAGCGACATCGTTAAGAAAGTAGCACCATCGGTTGTCGGTGTTCAGGCAACTTTCAAGATGCCGAATAACTACAATAGTTATAATTATGGTTTTGGAATGTTCGGAAATGGCAACAGCGGAAATGGTGATAATTCCGGTTCAATGACCGGTGTCGGAACCGGCATCATCATGCGGGAAGATGGCTACATTGTCACAAACGCCCATGTTATCTATGATTCGGAATATGGCTGCGGCGAAGCAACTGCCGTAGAAATCCGGATGTCTGATGAAGAAACCACTTATGATGCAAAGGTCGTTGCATATGATATTGAAACCGACCTTGCTGTTTTAAAGGTAGATCAGACTGGTTTGACTGCTGCGGAATTTGGTGACAGCGACCAGTGTCAGGTTGGCGATGCAGTTGTTGCAATCGGTAACCCGTTGGGTCTGGAACTTCAGAACACGGTTACTTGCGGGATTATTTCCGCACTGAACCGGAAAGTTACCATCAACGACAAGACCATGACGCTGATTCAAACCGATACCGCTATTAATAATGGTAACTCTGGCGGCCCGTTGATCAATAGTTCTGGTCAGGTTGTCGGCATCAACTCTGCGAAGATGTCCTCTAGCGTTTCTTCCAGCGGTGCAACCATTGAAGGTATCGGCTTTGCAATCCCGATGACAGAAGCACGGGAAATTGTAGACGATTTGATTAACTATGGTTATGTTACCGGCAGACCGCAACTTGGCATCAGCTGTCAGGATGTTTCCGAAGCCGTTTCTCAGGCATATAACTTGCCAATCGGTGCATATGTTATCAGTGTAACCGATGGAGGTGCAGCAGCAGAAGCTGGTTTACAGGTCGGCGATGTCATTACTGCCATCAATGATAACAAGATTGAAACCACAGAAGAGCTGAATAACTATAAGAATGAATATAATGCTGGTGACACAGTCACCTTGACCATTGTCCGCAACGGACAGGAACAAAAAGTTTCTGTTGTTCTTCAGGAAGTACAGCAGAAAAAACAATCCTGATGAAGTATCACGGACAGTGAAATGTTTCCCGTCAATGCTAAAAGTTGGGCATCTGACCGGAAATTTAGAAATGCTTTCTTCATACATTCTCCTTATTATTTTTCCAACACAGGCAGCCTGCAAAGTCTTTTTGCAGGCTGTTTGTGTTTTTTGTGAAAAATGACGGAAACAGCCGTTTTTGAAAACACGACTTTCACAAGGTGCACACAAAACTTCAGTTGAAAGCCTGTTGAAAGGTGTTGAAAACGGTTGAAAATTGTGTAAAAGCTACAAATACGGGCGGAATTTCCACCTAATAATTTTAAAAAAAATAAAGGCAGAGGCTTGACATTCCCGACAGAATGTGTTAGAATACTTTATGTAAATCGTTTACGGCGGTTTATGCACCCATGCCGTAAAGGATCACGTGAGTCCAGGCATTCATGGAACATCCGGTTATTTCAGTTCTGCGAAATCCGGCTACATGGAAACAGAAACAGGGCAGTTTAATAGTGAGGGGAAATGAGACTGCACAAATGCAATCACGTCTGTGCGTCAGCTTGGATGGTCACAAAAAAATTGAATGAAGAGAGGGAAATGTGCAATGAAGAAGGTATTCAATAAAGTCATTGCCGTTGCAGCAACTGTACCGCTCGCTCTGACACAGGGCTTCGCTGTATTGTCCAATGCTGCGGACGCAACCACCATCAGCGTGGAAAGAGTACTGGAAATTAAACCACAGGAGCTGGAGTCCGATTGGGCAAAGCTCGTAGAAGGTGCACTGATTGATTCAGAAGGTAAGAGCTTTGAACTGAATGTTGCAGATATCATTGATTCTGCTGACTTTTCGGATAAGAACGCTGCTTATGTTGAAAAAGTACAGAAGTGCATCGTTGGAAACCCAAGCGTAAGCATTCAGAATAGCGTTGCAGTGATGACCGCACAGGTGGATGCAACCAGCTATGTACAGAGCAATATCATTGATGCCATCAAGAAGGAATTGACCAAGCAGGGTGCAGCTTCCATCATTGATGACATTGATTTCAGCATGCTGGAAAAGAAGGGCACCTTTACTGCTGCCGTTGATGGCGACAGCATCGAAAATACCGCAGCCAATAAGGCAGCTGGTACTGCAAACACCATTCGGGTAAAGGGTGCTGTTTTCGTAGACAGCGAAGGCAACCAGGTTGCAACATATGCTGATGCAAAGGCTTATGCTGCAAGCACCGTTCAGAAGTTGAAGGTTGAATTGACCAAGAAGGCTGCTGCTGCTGGTGTAGAAGTCAATCTCGACAGCTTGCTGGCTACTTATCAGAAGAAGGTAGAAAAGGCATTCTCTTATGTTGACAAGGCAATCGCTGCATCTGCACACGAAAAATTCGCTACTGCAGATGAAACACTGGCTTGGATCAAGGCACAGAAGGAAAAGAAGACCACACGGTTTGACGTTCCGGGCAGTGTCGCAGACCTCGCAAAGTATGGCAATACCCTTGATAAGGCAGTTGCAGAAATCAACAAAGCTTTCCAGAAGGTAAATGTTGATTATACTGTAGCAGTTAGCATGGACGATGTTACAAGCCTGCTGAATAGCGGTTCTGATTTCACCGTCGATGCAGATGCTGACACCAATGTTTATACCGTAACCTTTAAGGTTCCGGATACCGATGTAGATGCAGATTACTTCAGCACCGTTGAAGGAATTGAAAAGTATTATGCAGCACATCCGGATCAGGCTGAAACAGATGGCGTAACAGATGCTGATTACAGCCAGCTCGTTTATGATTCTTCTTACAAGCTGGTAACCGCACAGGGCGATGCAGATAATGATACACTTGCAGGCGTTCCGAGTGGCTACTTCAATGTGGAAAGAATCATCAAGTTCAAGGATAAGGCCACAACTACTACCACAACAGATATTAGTGGCACAACCACCACAGACGTATCTGGTACAACGACCACAGACGTATCCGGTGGCACAACGACCACAGACGTAAGCGGCGGTACAACGACCACAGACGTAAGCGGCGGCACAACCACCACCGATGTGAGCGGTGCAACCACCACTACAACAACCGGCACTGGTGACAGCGAAACCACAACGACTACCACCACAACAAACACCGGCACAATCACTCCAGTTGGTACAACCACACTGGAAGTGGAAGTAAACCCGACAAACTTCTACTTCTCCGTAGATGAACGGGAACTGAAGCCGTCTGACTTGTTCAGCAAGTTCGATATCGTGGACGAAGATGGTACACACTTCAATGCTCTGGAATTGGGTGCAGTTACCCTCGACAAGACCACACCGAAGGAAATCTTCGATGCAGAAGGCAAGCCGTACTGCGTAACAGAAGTAAACGCTTACTTCACTGACCCGACAAAGGCAGATGCTGAACCGGTTGCAGCTCCGGTAAATCCGACTGTATACATTGGCGTTAAGGGCGATACCGACCTGAGCGGTCTGGTAGACGTACCGGATGCAGTTGCAGTTCTGACTTATACTGCAAAGATTGCAGCTGGTCAGGAAGGCATTGTCTTCAATGAAGATGAAAATCTGAATAAGTTTGCATTCTTCCTGGCTGATGTAGATACAGAATCTAAGGCAGGCAAGAATGATGGAAATAAGTTGATGACAACTGAAGATGCTGTATACATTCTGACTTACACTGCAAAGACTGCAGCAGGTCAGGAACCGACATGGCCGGATGTGATTCCGTCCCTGAAGTCTTTGGAAGGTTCTATCTGGTACGAAGGCTAAACATTAAAATTACAGATAAGGTAAAAGTGCGGTGTCTGGGACACCGGACACCGCATAATTTATATTTGAAAGGAAAATAGAAAAATGAAAAGTACATTTAAGAAGGCACTGGCAGCTGTTTCCGCAGCAGCAGTAGTTGCAACTTCTGCCGCTGTTTTCACTGCTGTCCCAGCACAGGCAGTAAATACTCCTTCTATTGGACAGGTTACTGTTACAATGGATGAACTGCAGAGCAGCAATTATCTGGTAACTGTTCCGGTTAGCATTTATGGCAACACAGACGGTTGGGACTCTATCGCATTTGGTCTGCAGTGGAGCACAGACGAACTCACTTATTCTAAGTGCGTATCTGGCGGAAGCATTGCAAACGCTATGTTTACTGATGGTATTCAGGTAAGTGGTTCTGGCTTCCAGCTGAATCCGGCTGGTATCGGCGGATGGATTACTTATGCAACCACTCCGACAGGCGATGGTCCGACCTATGTAACTGGCGATGATCCTGTTATCAACATTACCTTTAAGGTAACAGAAAATGCACAGCCGGGTGACATCTACTACATCGACGGACTGGAACGGTCTTATGATGGTGCTTATGTTCCGAAGGTTACTCACGGTAGTGAAGTTGTAACTGGTGCTCCTTCTCAGGGTTATATCCAGATCGAAGGCGTACAGACCACCACAACTGAAGCTACTACAACCACTACTACTACAACTACCACCACAACTACCACCACAACTGCTAAGCCGACCACAACAACTACTACCACTACTTCTGCTGCAGCAACTACCACCACTACAACTACCACAGCAGCAGCTACCACCACAAAGGCAGCTACCACCACAAAGGCAGCTCAGCAGACCACTAAGAAGAACACTGGTTCTACCAGCTCTCCGAAGACTGGCAGCATGATTCCGGTTGCAGGTGCTGTTGCAGCAATCGCAGTAATCGGCGGTGTTGCTCTGGTTTCCAAGAAGAGAAAGTAAGAATCTCTGATTCCGAATCATCTTCCGAAGAAAACAGATAAAATTTAAGGAAGTCATCCATTCAATTACAAGTGGGATTGGACAAAATCTTTACAAGTAAAGAATTTGGATTGCGGAAACAAGAGGGCATACTTCGCAAGAAGTGTGCCCTTTTTGTTCACCCCTTTTCTCCTGCCTGCATAAAATGAAGTACACCCATTCTTTGAGAATGGGCGAAAATCCGGAACAAAAGGAGGGAATGCAAGATGCAACAATTGCTGCAAATTTTGGTGGCTGGCGGTGACCGCCGCCAACAATATGCCGCCCAAAAACTTGCCGAGTCGCCGCAGCTTTCCGTGACGACAATCGGATTTTCTCAGTCAGATTCTGAAACATTACCAGAATTTGATGTTCTCGTCCTGCCCATTCACACGACAGCCGAATCTGTGCCGTCCAAAAATGGGAACTTGTCGCTGCCCGAATTGCTGTCCCATGTGAAAAAAGGCGGTCTGGTGTGCGGCGGCGTACTCCCCGAAGCTGTTTGCCGGATGTGTCAAGAACAAGAACTGTGTTTTTGCGATTATTTTCAGCGGGAGGAACTCTGTCTGGCAAATGCCGTTCCAACTGTAGAGGGAGCAATTCAAATTGCCATCTCAGAACGGGAAACAGTACTCTGCGGCAGCTCTGTTCTCGTCATCGGCTATGGCAGAATCGGAACAATCATGGCGGAGCGTTTGCAGGGCTTGAAAGCAGATGTCACCGTTGCGGCTCGCAGCTGCAAAGATGCGGAACGCTGTGCGGCAAATGGTCTGAAATGGATGCATCCGTCTGAAATTGCTGCCCGTGCAGGGAAATTTGACTGGTTCTGCAACACCGTTCCAGTCCTGATGCTGGACGAAACAGCCCTGTCCAACATGAAACCAGATGCACTGGTGATTGACCTGGCATCGAAACCGGGCGGAACGGATTTTGATGCTGCAAAACGCCTGCATCGTCAGGTAGTCTGGGCGTTGGGGCTGCCGGGAATCACTGCACCGAAAACCGCTGGAGCAATCATTGCGAAAACCATCTTCCATATTTTACAGGAGAGGGGACTCGCAGATGAAGGAAACAATTGGTAAACGCATTGGATTTGCGGTAACAGGGTCGTTTTGCACCTTTTCTGCTGCGTTTGCAGAGGCAGAACGACTGGTGGCGGCAGGTTACAGCTTAACGCCGATTTTCTCAGAGCATGCCGCTAGCATTGATACCCGTTTTGGGAAAGCTGTGGAACAACGAAAAAAATTGGAGCAGATTTGTGGAAAACCTGCCCTGTTAACGATTTCAGATGTGGAACCGTTAGGGCCAAAAGACCGCTTGGATGCGTTGCTTGTTGCCCCTTGCACCGCCAACACCATGGCAAAACTGGCGATGGGCATCACAGATACCACCGTGACCATGGCAGTAAAATCCATGCTGCGGAACGAAAAGCCGATTATTCTGGCTCTGGCAACCAATGACGCTTTGCGGGCATCGGCGAAAAATCTGGGCTTGCTGTTGAATACGAAAAATTATTATTTCGTACCGTTGCGGCAGGATGCTCCCGTCAAGAAACCATCGTCTTTGGTGGCTGATTTTACCCAGATTTCCGACACCGTTGCAGCGGCTTTGGGTGGACTGCAAATTCAACCAATGTTTATACAAAATCTATAAAATCTAAAAACCACCATGCTATACTATCAAGGAAGTGACCGCCTGTTTCTCCATCACCAAACGGGCGGTTCTTATTTTGGAGAATGGCAGTCGTTCGGCTGTCAAAAAAAAGGAGTACGAACATATGGCAGGAATTATTTTACAGCAGGCAATTATTATGCTCATTCTGAATGTGGTCGGAATGATTGCATACTACACCGGCATTGTCAGCCGAGAGGGCGGCAAGCAGCTTTCCAATGTCGTGTTGGAAATTGTAACGCCAGTCATCATCGTGCATGCTTACTTAGAGGAGGAATATGATTCCCGTCTGGTCGTGAATTTGCTGCTGACGTTTGTGCTGGCGGCAGCTTCTTATGTCATCGCCATTTTGATTTCCATGTTGTGTTTCCGAGAAAAATCTGCCGGAAAGTTAGCACCGATCGAGCGATTTTCTGCAACATATAGCAATTGCGGCTTCATGGGCATTCCGCTGGCAAGTGCATTGTTCGGGGCAGAGGGCGTTTTCTATGTCACTGCGTTCCTGACGATTTTCTTCTTGTTCTCGTGGACACACGGTGTCATGCAGCTGACACAGACCAAGGACTTCAAAAAGGCATTGAAAGTGTTGCGTTCGCCAACGGTTATCGGTATCGCCATTGGGTTGATTCTGTATTTTGTACAGCTTCCAATGCCGGGCTTGCTGATGGATACTATGGGCTATATTTCCGACTTGAATACACCGCTTGCGATGATTGCATCGGGTGTCAGCGTGGCACAGGCGAATTTGCTGGGAGCATTGTGTACAAAGCGGATTTATTGGGTCAGCTTCGTGAAATTGCTGGTGATTCCGCTGGCAGTTATGGCAATGTGCCTCTGCCTGCCGTTTGTATCTATGGAAGTGCGGACGGTTGTTTTGTTGCTGACAGCTGCACCGGCTGCTGCAATGTGTACACTGCAATGTCAAGTACATGGCTTAAATGACATTTATGCTTCTCAAATTTTTGCGGCAACAACCATTCTTTCCATGGCAACCATGCCGCTATTAATTCAGATTTTCAGTATGTTAACCTAAAAAGGGCGGAGCAAACATGAACATTTTCCCTATTTTTCAATAAGATGTAAATTTTCATCAGAAAGTCTCCACAGAAACTTGCAAAATCCGGTTGAAATTGTTAAAATAATAGTATTGATTTAAATCGATAAAAGATTGCATCAATAGAAAGAAAGGAAATTGTGAATTGAGGGGGAGCGAATCCGCAATGTGGAAACCAGTCATTGCCCGACAGATGGAACGAAAGTGGATGTATTTGCAGGTATTGCAGCTGATTCAGCAATACGGAGCAATTTCTCGTGTGGAGATTGCCAACAAACTGCATATGACAAGAGCATCCGTGACGCTGCTGATTCATGAGATGATGGAAAAGGGCGTTTTAGAAGACATCGGAACCTGTCCAACCTCGGAGGGAAAAGGCAGAAGAAAATTATTGATGGATGTGCATCCTTCTCGTTGGCTGCTGATTGGTATTTCCATTCAGGGAAATCATTTGGTGGTTGGACTGACAACCTTGGGCATGAATACGCTGGAAAAGCAGTGCATTCCGTTTCCAGTGATACAGGCTTCATGGGCGTCTATACAGGAACAAATGATTATAACGGTTCGCCAGATTTTGAAGAGCAACTATATTGAGAAATCGCAAATTTTGGGCTTGGGTGTTGGATGGATGCCCAGCGTCTTGCAGCATTTTTTTCCGGATGCAACTAGGCAGGAACAACAAATGACAGAATTGCAGCAGATATTGAGAGATGCCCTGCACGTTCCGGTCTTCTGGGGAAATGCATTGCCGTCTATGGCAGTATATTGCCTGTATCAGAAACCAAAGCAGGAAATTGTTGCGTTATTCTGTGCAGATGGGGCGGATTATTATGTTTCTATCGTCTGTCGCTCGCATGCCATGGAATGCCTAAATGGTAAGCCGATTTCTATGCAGGGATTGCCGCTTTCTCCAAATCAAACTGTGGGCGACTTGCTGACGCCAGTTGCATTGCAGCAGCGAGTAAAGCCGTATTATAGTGCGGAGCAAACGCCAGTCTTGTATGACCTGACAGGCGGAAAGCTGGAAACGATGACGCTGCCGGATTTGTTTACTGCAGCCTGTGCAGAAGGTAAGGACTTTGACCCGATTCTGTCAGACTTGATGGAAGAGATGATGCAGCAGTTCTGCCAGTTTTGGAGCAGCATTCTGGTGATGTATCCGATTGAGCAGCTTTATTTGTATCGCCCTGATTTTACCTTGCCGCACTGGCAGGAAATTTATCGGTATGCGAAGCAATATATGAAGCCGGAATTGGCTGCAAAGTTATCCTGCGGGGATTTGACAGAAAAATGTCAGTATGCAGGCGGTGTGTTTTATGCATTGGACGGCGGTATTTTTAAGCTTTGTACCGCAGAAGAACAAAAAACATCGGAGTAAAAATAAGATTTCATAGAGAAAACAGTCGATTTGCTGGAAAACAGACCTGCTGTTTTCTCTTTTTTTAAAATTTTTGTTTTTTCTACACGAATACTTGCAAGCGAGAGAAAGGTATGTTATAATAAGACCGTAGCAAATTTGCAGGG
>OHNL01000525.1_pt1 | contig 11161 bp, 14 predicted proteins | sample 1569591 | NCBI WGS metagenome assembly OHNL01 (sample SAMEA3879555, study PRJEB24766) | human gut metagenome | biome: human-associated habitat; feature: feces | place: USA | collected 1985/1987
CTCCGCACGTTCTTCACCGTCACCGCAGGTGAGCAGCAGAGCAACCGCAGCGGCAAGTTCTGATTTGCCATTTTTCTTCGGAATCTCGATATAAGCCGTGTTGAATTGCCGATAGCCATTCGATTTCAGAATGCCGAACAGGTCACGGATAATCTGTTCCTGCCAGTCCAGCAGTTCAAACTTTTTTCCTGCCCATGTGCCTTTGGTATGACTAAGGCATTCGATAAAGGAAACAGCATAATCTGCCGCCTTTTTATTGTATTTGGAATCTTCCGCCATAAAGCGTGTCGGTTTAAATCTTGCCATTGCATCACCTCCCTCAACAAAAAAGACCTGCCAAAAAGCAAGTCTGTATCATTTATTTTTATGCCCCGGTGGGCTTTTTTATAATTGAGATTCTATTCCCATTGTAACCATATTACCATACAAATTCAAGGATAGCAAGCGGCTAAATATACAGAAAAAGCGATGGAATTTCGGCACTTTCTTGTGTATCATACACGAACCCAAATCAGGTGTACGACCGCCAGAGCCTTTCGGCTCCGGCTTGTGGGATTTGGTTTTAGAAGAATCAGTTGTACTGTTTCAGCAAAATCGCCAGTGCAGTTTTGGTTTCCTCATCCTCCGGCGAAATATCCATGCCCCGGTCGAAATTGAATACCGTTTTGCCATTTCGCCGCAGGGAGATTTTCGAGGCTCTGCCTTCCTCGTAGCCGTAAATGGAAGGCTCCTCATAGTGTTTCACCCAGTAGTGAAATACGCTTGCTCCAACCCGAATCGTTCCTTCTGTCCACATTGTTTTTTTCCTCCTGCTTTCGTTGTTTTTGCCTCTTGGCATGATGTATATTACCATAAACCAAAGGAGAAGTCAACGAAATTTCCGGCATATTCTGCACAAAGAGGAAGGCAGAAAATTGTGTATGATACCAACCAAAAAAGCAAGCCCCACGTTGCCTTGTGTGGGGCGTTTGTGAGAAAGGGAAAACCACTCGGAGGAAACAAAACTACGCCGGACAGGGCAACACAGCGGCTGTACGAGCTGCAGCCCCTTTCGGGGCTTTGGTCTTGGGTTATGGGTTTGGATTACCGTCCGGTCTGGCACTCCCATTCAAATTCGCAGGCGTTTTCGTACTCCTCATCGAAAAGAGCATCGTCATCGATTTCCTTTTCCGTAAAGTCGATGCTGTCGATTTCCTCAAAGGTCGTTCCGTTTTCCTCGGCATCTGCCTTTGCAAGGCTTTCTGCGTTTTCCTCAACCCATGCGGTGAACTCCTCGTTGTCCATCCTGTCCTCGTTTTCAATCTCCAGTTCGTATTCGTAGTCCGCATCGAACCAGGTGATGACCGCCTTTGTGATTTCGGTTCTTTCGTTCCAGTCCGTTCTGTTTGCCATTGCTCTTGCCTTTGCGATTCCGTATGCTACCATTGTGTTTTTCCTCCGTTTTTTTGGTTGTTTTCCCTTTCGGTAACTGTATATTACCATACCTTTCGGCGTATAGCAAGCGGCTAAATGTACAGAACATAAGGCGTTGTTTTTGCTGTATATTTGGTGGATCTGACACTGGATAAACTTGCTTTTCTATGGTAAAATACAGTACAATGGAAAAGGCATCTCGGAAAATCGCAGCTACCAACCAAGCCCCGCACAGTTCGCCTGTGTGGGGCTGGTTTTGACTTTGGGCAGTTTTTCGGCAAGTGCTCTGAAAGCCCACACAGGGCAAACAGGGCGGTTACATGGGGAACTTTCGGTGCATTACAGACAGGATTTTCTCCCGTTCCTCCGTGGAAACGCCGATGCTTTCCAGTGCCTGCCGAATGCCGCAGTCCGGGCAAATGGGCGTTTGGTTGTCCGTTCTGGAAAGTGCAGGCACACCAGAATATGACTTTCCGCAAAGTGGGCAGATTGCCGAAATTGGCTTATCCGTTTTCATGGTGGTACACCTCCCGTTCGCTGATGTCCATGGCTTTCCGCAGGTGTTTCATGTCAAAACCGAACTGGCGGTATCCGTCCACACAGGTGCGGATGTAGGCAGAAGTGGGAATGCCCAGTTTCCGTTCCTTGTGCATGATGTACACAAAGGCGGTCAGCTTTTTTCTGGTTTCTGCAAGGGGAAGTTCCAGTTCCGTTTTGTAGTAGAAATGGGGATACCCCTCATAGCGGTCAAGGGCAAGTTCATCTCGTTCCGAAACCGACCAGACTGCTGCCGGAACGATACAGCCCTGCTTGGGCTCGATGGTCAGATAGGAGCCGGTCTTGCTTCCTTTGAACAGCAGCTGGTAATTTGGGATCTCCGCAGTTCCTACAATTCTGGCATCCGGGCAACGGAACTGCATCTGTTTCACGTTCAGATTGCTGCCGTAGGCAAGGTAAAACTTTTTCATGTGATCAAATCCTTTCTGAAAGGGATACCCTTTCACCACCATAAGACCGCCGAAGCGGTCTGGTGTAGCTGGTAGCAAAAGGCTGTCCCTTTATCTGCCGAACCGGAAGGCGGCATCGCCGTCCAAGTTTCTGGTAAGGAACGTTCTGGCGGTGGCGAACTCCTCGCCGACCAGCCCCAGCCGAATCAGCCATGTCCGCATGGCGAATTTCGGGTTTTCCGTTTGCTGTGGTTTTGGGCTGGCGGTTCGCAGTCCCTTTGCCATTTCGGAAAGGGCAAGGCAAAGTTGTATGTAGCTTTTCAGCTGTCCGGCATGGAGTCCGTTTTTCCTGCCGTTGGCAGGCTTGTCGAATTGAAATAACCGGAATTCGATTGTGCCTTTTGTAAAAGTTGCATGATAGTTCAGCATATGGTATCGGCTGTCGTTGTAGTGCTGATTTCTGCCGTAATTTGCACCGTTCGCCGTATACCAGATGTCTGCGAACTGTGCCATGTTGGTGGGCTTTTTCCGGTTCAGCTGTTCGATGAATTGGGGATTGACCGTTCTGCAATATCGGTTCATTCTGCCTTGGTCGATTTTCAGGGCGTCTGCAATCAGCCGTTCATGGCTCGCCATAAGGTTGGCGAGGTTTCGCAGGGTTTGCGGTGTGTGTCCGTTTGCTCCAATGTGAATGTGTACTCCGGCTCCGATGCCTGCATGGCTGATTGCTCCGGCTTTGCGAAGCTTTCTGACCAGTTCCTGTAAGGTTTCAATGTCCTCGTATTTCAAAATCGGCGTGACCAGTTCGCACTTTTCGGCATCGCATCCTGCAATGCTGACGTCTTTCTGGAATTTCCATTCTCTGCCCTGTGCATCCCAAGCCGACCAAGTGCTGTAGCCGTTTCGGCTGGCGGTGTATTCGTATCTGCCTGTGCCGAAATGGTCGGCGGCAAGTTTGGCAGCTCGTTCTCTGGTGATGTGGTTCATCTCAATCTCCACGCCGATGGTCTGCTTTTTCAGGTTTTCAATCTGTCTTTCTGTTTTAACGTTCATAATGTTTTCCTCCGTAATTTCGGGCTTTGTCTCGGCTCTTCTGCTTTGCAGAGGTGTCCACCGGACACCCGCACCCCTTTCGTTGTACCCATATTAACTCTAAACGGAGGAGATAGCAAGCGGCTAAATCTACAGAAAATGAGGTCAAAAGATTGTGTAGAATACACCCTTGCAATCCTTGCGATTGTATGGTAACATACCGTACAATGGAGGAGGTTTCGCCTTATTTTTTTGCCTCGGATACGGTCTGGAAACTGTCAATTTCGGGAATCAGGGCAAGGGAAGAACCATTCTCCCACCGCATATGAATGCTGCCCGCATCGTCAATATGCGTGACCTCGCCGACTGTTCCGGGAAGAACCGGATATGTTTCATTCCGCATAGAAATCAGCTGTAATTTTGTTCCCTTTGGATACTGCTTTCGGAGTTGCTCCAGATACGATTTACTCGGAAACTGCATCAGTATCACCAACCTTTCTGAATGCGGAATTGCCGGACAGATGCCGAAGAATGACCTTTCTTGCCGCCTTGAATTCTGCTCCCACCATTCCCAGACGAATCAGGAAACACCGCATGGTGTACTTGGGATTGTCGGAGGTGTCCGGCTTGCGGTTGATGCGGCTTTGGTTCTTGGCAAATTCGCAGAGCATGGAAATGAAGGTGCAGTAGGCATCTGCATCACCATCCTGTTCGACCGTGAACCACGGGAATTCCACTTTTTCATCCGATGGAATGATGTCCAGCGAATCCGTTTGAAAAGCTGCCTGAAAAAGGGAAGCCTTGTTTTCGCAGATCTGTCGGAGATTGCCCAGTGTATGCTCCGTGAAGAAATCGGCTGGCATCTGCACCGTCAAGCCTTTAGATTCCGGTTCTGATGTGTCTGGAACAACATAGCCCCGATTTGCCAGTTCGGCAAGAAGCCGTTCTGTTTCCTTATGGTCGGCTTGGTCACTGATTTCCAGATCCCCGGACTTGGTAACGGTATAGCATTCCCCGATTTGGTAGGCACAGGTGGGCATGAATTGATAGACTGCCGGAATGCCGATAATCTCACTGATGGCTTTCACCAGTTCCTTTCGATTTTGACTGTGATAAGCAATGGTCATGTGAAAAACTCCTTTCTTTCGGCGTTTTTGCTTTCGCCATGACACATATTAACTCTGTTTCCCACAGATAGCAACTGTGAGATGTGTAGAATGTTTCGGCCGTCATTTGTAACAGATCACAAATCTGCCCAGACGATTCCAGCAAGTACAAAAACAGCAACATTCAGACAGATGCCATTCCCCCAAAGGCGGTACTCTTCTGCATCACGATATGGATCTTGCAGCCATTTCTGTACCATCTTTCGGCTTTTGGGACGGCTCTCCGGTTTTACCGCTTTTCGGTATTCTTCAAAAATAGCTACCCATCGGTCGATTTCTTCTTCTGTGGGATTTTTCGATGCCAAGTCACTGCACCATTGATCCGGAAATCCCTGCAGTCTTGCACATTCCTGCGGTGTCAGTCTGCGAACCGCATAACCGCCGGAAACGATACTGGGGTCTTTGTGGTCCCGTGCCAGCAGTGTAGGGGTCGTTTCCCGAAATGCACTGCTGAAATTTCCCGTAGAAGCAGCATACACTGCATGATGGTCAGTAGCATTCAAAGTGAAAGCGACCTCTTTGTTGACACCGCCGCCCTGTGGTCCGTTTTGGTCAGACCGACCGATCATTGAGCCCTGCAAAGCATAACTTTCCAGCACAGCAATACCGCCTTGGTTTTTTGCTGGTGACTGGTCGCTGGTGTCCAAAGTACGGGCAGTGTCTGTCTCATAAATGCCGCTGTGCGGATTACCGGAAAGCATGGCATTGCTGGAAAAGGAACTGATGCCGTATGCTTTCGGCTGAAATACAGTCTGGTCATTGTTGCAGGACAGCGTAGCAGATTTGTTTTCCTGTATCAGACTGCCTTTTCCACCGCCGGCTTTTCCGCAGCGAATCTTCAGCGTTTTCGGCGTATCCATCAACAGCGGAACATTTCCGCCGCCGGTTCCGCATCTGGAAGTCAGTGTCTGTACTTTTCCGTTCTCAGAGATCTGAAGCCGGCTGTCAGCAGGATGATTTTCCAGTACACAAGGCGGATGATGGGCTTCTGCCCGAAGGGTGGCAGTGCGTTCTTTCAGAATGTCTATGCGTTCTCCGCCCTGGTCACACAAGCACAAGCCTGCCGTTCCAAAGCTGTCCGCAGCACTTCCGGCAGTTCTTTGCCACGCACGGAGGCTCTCCGCAGAATACCCTGACAAGCCTTCGGACTCAAATAGTATTTTTCCGGCACTTGTTCCGTCAAAATCTGCGACAAGAAAGATCCGTTTTCTTCGCTGGGGAAGATTCCCCCACGGGGTGGGGGAAATGTCAGCTTTAGCTGACAAAGGGGGACGGCACGGTTCGTGTACACCAGTATTGTGCATCAAGAACTCTCCATGCGAGGGAATAGGATTCTGCCAGAATCTCTCCGGCTTTTGTCCATTTTCCCGCAGGTCGAGGAATTGAAATGCTGCTGTCTTTGACCGAACAGATGGCTTCGAGGACACAGCGGAAATCTTCTCCACCGTTGGAGGAAAATGCTCCGGGGACGTTTTCCCAGACGATGTATCTTGGATATTTTCCATTGCTTGCACACCTCATTTCTCGGATGATACGGATTGCTTCGTGAAACAGAGAAGAACGGCTGCCGTTCAGACCGGTTCGTTTTCCGGCGATGCTCATATCCTGGCATGGACTCCCAAAGGTGATGATGTCCACAGGCGGCAACTTTGCACCATGCAGACCGCTGATATTACCGAAGTGTTGCACCTGCGGCAGTCGTTTTTCTGTCACACGAATGGCAAACGGTTCAATTTCAGAAGACCAGACAGGCACAATGCCTGCCAGCAGTCCGGCAAGCGGAAAACCGCCGCTGCCGTCAAAGAGGCTGCCAAGGGTGAGGTTACGCATCTGACACCTCTACTTCCGAATATTCCATTCGCTTCCCATCCCGAATCAAATACACATCATCGGAATTTCCGTCATGGAGTTTTGTGTACCTTTCAACGGCTACATCAACAAACTTCGGTTCAAACTCTATGCCGTAACAAATTCTGTCAAGCTGGTCACAGGCAATCAGGGTAGATGCTGAACCTAAAAAGCAATCAAGCACTAAAGCATTCGTCTGCGTTGATAAACCGATAAGATAAGCAATCAGCGGAACAGGCTTGCTTGAAGGATGTCCGCAGCCGTCCTCTTTACTGTTTTTGATACGATCAAATTCAAATACAGTCACTTGTTTCTGATCACCGTACCAATTATGTTTCCCGTCCTTTTTCCAGCCGAAAATGATAGGTTCGTGGATATATTTCCAGTCTGTTCTTGTAAGAACAAGACGATCTTTCTTCCAGACAAGACCTGCACCAACTTTGAAGCCGGCATCTTCAAAAGCATCGTGAAAAATTCTCGCTTTTGAAGTGGCATAGAATTCATAGAAACTTGCATCTCTCTGCATATATTCGTGCAGATTTTTGAATACTTTCATGAGGAATTCATATGCTTCTTTATCATTGAGATTGTCATTTCTGATTTTGCCTGATGTGCTGTTCAGGTCGACAAAATATGGAGCATCTGTACAGACAAGATTTACTTTTGTGTCTCCAAGAAGTGCTGTATAGGTTTCCGGTAAAGTGGAATCACCACAGATAACGGTATGCTTTCCAAGATGCCAGATGTCACCTGTTTTGGATTTGCAGGGCTTTTCCAGTTCTGCATCTACATCAAAATCATCCTGTTTTGCTTCATCACTGTTAATGTCGAAAAGGTCAGCAATTTCAGATTCATCGAAACCAGTCAAACCCAGGTCAAATCCGAGATTCTGCAACTCTTCCATCTCAACAGCAAGCAGTTCTTCGTCCCAGCCGGCATCTAACGCCATCCGGTTGTCAGCAAGAATATACGCTTTCTTCTGTGCTTCTGTCAGATGGTCGGCATACACACATGGCACTTCTGTAATGCCTTCTTCCTTTGCCGCCATGATGCGTCCATGTCCAGCCAGCACATTGTATTCCCGGTCGATAATCACCGGATTCACAAAGCCAAACTCACGCAGGGAAGAACGAAGCTTCAGGATCTGTTCCTTGTTGTGCGTTCTGGCATTATTCGCATAGGGTACTAACTTGTTGATGTCAACAAGCTGAAATTCTGTAGTTGTGGTCATGCTCCATTCCTCCGCTTCAAAACTTTCTGTAAGCCTTTTCTGGCATCCAGTACTTTTCCGCTGACCGCCTGTCCTTTGATTGTGCGATATTGCTGTTTGGTCATGTTATTTCTCTGCTGTTTCAGTTCTCTCCAGAATTGAACATCTGCTTTCATGTATTTCTCACTTTCTGCTGCTCAGAAGCTGTTCCATCAAATCATCCTGCGGTGTGCCGTCAAATTTGGTCGTGCAGTTCTGTTTCACAATATCGAAAATCTCATACCAGAGCAAATTTGCCTGTTTCTGAAATGTCTGGCTCATCTGCACAAACGGGGAAGCAATAACGCCGCCCGTGGTCGGGTGCTTTCCCAGCAGTCCATAGGTACTGAGGGCTTCTTCACACTGTACAAATCGGGCGAATGCCTGCGAGTAGCTTTCCAGCAGCCGTTTGTTGACGTGCTTTTCACAGCCACGCTGTTTCAGCCAGAGCCATGTTTCTTTGTACACAATGTCTGCCCCCAGCGGTTTTCCATTCTTCTGTTGGGCAGACAAGTATGCACTGGGACTTGGCATATCCGCACCGGTCAAATCAGCGGCATCGTCCAGATTATCTGCGTCCAATTCCGGAGCATGAAACTCCATAATATCTGCATCCTTGCCCTCTGCAATTTTGTCGGAGAGGGCTTTCGGCTTATCGCCTGCACGAACTCGTCTGCCGCCTCTTCTTGTACCGTCCTTTGCCATCTGATTTCACCTGCCTTTTGAGAGAAAAACAGCCGAAACTGCGTAGGTTTCGGCTTGTTTGCATATTTCCGGGGTTAATCCCCCGTTTGAACCTTGATTTTTGTATATGAGAGGGAACGCCGGTCTGTAAAAAATTCACAATTAGCGATTTTTATCCCCCCACCGGCAGCATTTCAGACACAATCAATACCGATAGACGGGATTTCGGTCTTCCGTCCATGTCTTGCGGTCATGGCAGGACTTGCAAAGAGCCTGCCAGTTGCTTTCATCCCACATCAGATGCGGATCACCACGGTGAGGAATGATATGGTCGACCACGGTCGCTGCCGTGAACCGTCCCTGTGCTTTGCACCGCACACACAAAGGATGCCGGCGGAGGTACGCCTTGCTCAGTCTCTGCCACTTGCTGCCGTAGCCACGCTTGGCGGCAGACGGTCGGTCTGGGTGCAAGGACTGATGCTTTGCACAATACAAACTGTCTGTCAGATTGGGACAGCCAGGGTGCTTGCATGATTTCAGTGCCTTCCTCGGCATAAGGTTCACCTCCGGATACAACGAAAGCCCATGTGGAACACCACAGGGCTTTCGGTCAGTTTTCTATGATATTATTATATCACACCTTTTTGCAAAAGTCATCCTCGATTTTGGACATTCACTTTCCAAACAGCAACAGGGTCAACTTGGAAACCGCACGGTTTTTACGTTTGTATGCAGAACTCCGCTCAATGTGAAAACGATTGCTGATTGCGGAAATAGCATCAAAGGCATCTTCTTCCTGCCAATAGAACTGTTCCAGCACATACCGTTCATCCTCCGACAGGCTGTCCCATGCGGGTTGAAACCATTCCATGTATTCCTTTGCCTGACGATACCGTTCCCGCAGCACATCGATTTCGTCAATGGCAGTGATGATTCGCATTTCGCCGGACTGCGGGTTCGGACTGCCGCCCGGCATATCTGTAAATGCCGGACTGCCAAGGGTTGTGGTGTCTTCATGCACCTGTGTGATTTCTTCGTCTGTGCAAGGATGTAAGCCATGCTGCTGTAATCCTTCAGTGCGTTCACAGCGGCACTCCGTTTGTCTAAGTACTGCCAAATGATATTCATCTGCTACCTCCAAGTTCTGCTTTGACGGCCTGCATCAAAGCGGTCTGGGTTTGTTCTTTCCGGGTCAGGGCTTTCAGGATACGTTCGTCAATCGTACCCTTGGTGATGAGATGTTGAATGACAACCGTTTCGGACTGCTGCCCCTGCCGCCACAGTCTGGCGTTGGTCTGCTGGTAGAGTTCTAAACTCCATGTTAGCCCGAACCAAATCAGGTGAGAGCCGCCTGCCTGTAAGTTCAAGCCATGACCAGCAGATGCTGGGTGCAGCAGACCAACTTGCAGCCTTCCGGCGTTCCAGTTCCGAATACTGTCAGAGGACTGGATTTCCTGATAGGAAACCTTCAGCTTTCGCAGTCGCTCTTGAATCCGCTCCAAATCATGCTTGAACCAGTACGCCACCAGAACAGGCTTGCCATTGGCTGCCTCTATCAAATCTTCCAGTGCATCCAGCTTTCGGTTGTGAATGGGAATCACCGCTCCGGTGTCGTCATACACTGCTCCATTCGCCAGCTGGGAAAGTTTATTGGATAGACTTGCAGCGTTGGCGGCGGTAATCTCGGTGTCCTGCATCTCCAGAATCAGTTCAGACTTGAACCGCTTGTAGGTTTCTTGCTCCGTGTCGGACAGCTGCACGGGATATTCGTTGGAAAGTAATTCCGGCATGTGCAGGTGGTCGATGGCTTTCATCGAAACAGTGATGTCAGCAATTTTCTCATAAATCTGCCGCTCTGCATCGGGCAGGGGCTTGTAGGAATACACGAGATAGCCGTTCTGCTTGTCGGGCTTGAAGTAGGCATTCCGATACTGCCCGATGAATCTGCCGAGCCGCTGTCCCATATCCAGCAAACGAAACTCTGCCCATAAATCCATCAAACCATTACTGGACGGTGTTCCCGTTAAGCCGACAATGCGTTTCACCTTTGGTCGAACTTTCATCAATGCTTTGAAGCGTTTGCTCTGATGATTCTTAAACGAACTCAGTTCGTCAATCACCACCATGTCATAATCGAACTTCGTATTGTTGACGAGCCAGTCGAGGTTCTCCCGATTGATGATGTAGATGTCAGCCTCTGCCTTTATAGCTGCAATGCGTTCTTCCTCTGTGCCGACCGCTACGCTGTATCGCAGCGGTTTCAAGTGCTCCCATTTTTCAATTTCAGCAGACCAGGTATCCCGTGCAACTCGCAACGGTGCAATAATCAGAACCTTTCTGACCGCAAACAAATTAAACATCAAATTGTGGATTGCAGTCAGTGTTGTAATCGTCTTACCAAGTCCCATATCCAGAAAGAGTGCTGCGATTGGATGTTCTTCGATAAATCGAACAGTATATTTCTGATAATCATGCAGTTCCATCGCTTTTCACCTCCGAGATGATTTTTTCGATGCCCTCACAAGCATCCAAGACGTAAACCAGAAAACCCAATCGCCTCAGAAGTTTATGCCGGGAAAGTTGAAGCGGTCTGGGTTTCTCTCCGGGTGCTTTCACTTCCACAAATGCAATTCTACCGCCGGGCATCAATACGATGCGGTCTGGAACGCCTGCCGTTCCGGAAGACGTGAACTTCCAACAGACTCCGCCATTTTGCTTTACTGCCTTTGTGCGTTTTTCTTCAATGATTTTTTCCCGCATGGATTCTCCCTGTTTTCGAGAAAATGGAGGTCATAGGAAGTCAAATACAAACCTTATATATA
>OHNL01000545.1_pt1 | contig 10827 bp, 10 predicted proteins | sample 1569591 | NCBI WGS metagenome assembly OHNL01 (sample SAMEA3879555, study PRJEB24766) | human gut metagenome | biome: human-associated habitat; feature: feces | place: USA | collected 1985/1987
TCCCGGCAACATCCGCAAGCTGCTGGCTGACACGCTCTCCGCTGATGCCGTAGGTCTTGCTCAACATTTCCGAAACCGGCTGTTTCAGGTCGTCGTTGAACTGCCACACCTCCGGGTCACGGGAATTGCGGCGCACTCCGGTGTCCGACACATCGAAAACGTAGTGCAGCCGGGGGAATCCGCTGGATTCATCCAGCAGAGCGATGCCCTTGGCACCCCGGCGCACATAGCGGTTCATTCGATTGTTCCAGATGTCAAAGTCGGCGCAGGCGGTGGCATCCGGGCGCTGGGCGTAGATCATAAGCTGGTCCGCAAACGTGTACTTGTACAACCGGGATGCCGTGGTCAGATAGTCTGTCCAGCTTTCCCAATACCGGGTCAGACCGTTCGCCGTGCGCTGGGCAAGGGCAAGGTATTCTTCGGCTTTGCTTGGCATAGCGTTCCTCCTTTCAAGTTCAAAGTAAACAAAAAAGCGAGCGGCCTTTTCAGGTCACTCGCTAGGGAATCTATGGTGTTTTATTCGTACTTTGCGGCAAACTTCTCTGCCATCTCCAGCAGACGGTCAAAGGTCTGCTTTTCTTCCGGCTGCTCAATCAGCTTTGCAAGGAGCGCACGGAACACATCCGTGCTGTCGTGCCCCAACGCAACTGCAACTTTGTCGATGCAGTCGTGCAGTTTCTTGACAGCATCATCGGAGGGCTTGGATTTTGCAAGCAGGTCCGAGAGATAACTGATGAAGGGATAGGTGGAATCATCATTGATGATCTCGTTGGTTTCCTCGATGATCTTCTGGTTATCTTCGGGGGTCATATCGCCCTTTTCTTCCCATACATCACGAGAAGAAGTGCGGCCTTTCAGAAAAGTGGCAAAGAGCAGGCGGTCAAGGGGAGAGCGTTTTGTGGTGTCCATTGGCAAGCCTCGCTTTCTATTTTTGTCCGTACAATAATACCTGTTTTAGTATAGCATGAATGGAAGTATTCTATCAAGACCACTTTCTTGCGGGTTATGAAAAATTTTCGGAGCAAAAGAGAATATGTACGCCGCCCGCAGGCGGCAAAAGATCAGTTCGGGGGAAATTCCAGTTCGGCAAACTCGGCATCGGTCAGCAGTTTCAACTTTTCTATAACACCCTCCGAGAGTTCCCGCAGGGCAGTTTCATCGGGCATCAGATAGCACTTCATCAGCCGCAGTTCATGCACCAGCCCTAGCCGGGTGCCGGTGTTGTAGAGCATCATCAGCAGGAGTTCCTCGTGGTCAAAGTTCATGGACATCCCTCACTTTCCGGCAGACGGTGGGATTGCACTCCGGGGCATCGCACTTCTCCTTGAGGTTTTGCAGAACAGAAAGGCGCTCCGGCTTTTTATCCAGAAACCCCGGCAGTTCCTTGAAGCCGATGCTGTCCACATAATGCGCCGAAATTTTCCCGTCCTGATTCAGCATGATCACATCGCTGACCGACAAACTGTGCCCATGGTAATCCAGAGGGCGGGCGCAGTTGAATTTCTGGTACAGTTGTTCCAGCAACTCCGCTTGTGGAACGCTGCGCTTTCCTTCCGGGAGGTTGCCCCGGTACAGGACCTCGTAATTTTCAATGGACGGAGCGATGTTTTGCTTATTCAGATAGCGCATGGCGGCAAAGCGGAGCGCAGGGTCTGCATCCTGTTGCAACTGCATGACCAGATAGCAGTCGTGCCCGCTTTGCTGGAATTGCTTCATGCGGTATGACTGGATCTCGTTTCGGTCTGCGAGCTTCCGAGCAAACTCCTCTTGCGTGAGCGGGATGCAGTCTTTATTCCGTAGGTTGTGGCTGTACAGGATCTCGTCCCGCACCTCCTCGATCATCAGTTCGGGTGCCTCAATTCTCCCACGCTCCAACAGGCAGCAGTCGCCCTGATAGAGGGCATAATCCCACGAGCCGTCCTCTGCCTGCACGGTGAGGTAATAGTCGTATTCCAGATTCCATGCCCGCTGCTCCTGCTGCGTCAGCGGCTCCGGCTCCACAATGGCATGGCTGCGCGCCATGCGCTCTGCAAATTCACAGATGTGCTGCACCGAGGACCCGATCTTCATGTGGTAGTCATCGAGATATTCGACCTTCTCGGAACGCTGGTGCCCATCCGGGTAGGTCATCTGCACAACGCCGCCGTCCGGCACCCGGAACAGCTCGTTGTACATCGGGTCAATGAACCGCACATCATTTTCCGGCAGAGAACGTGGAGCCAGATTCCTTCGCCTGCGAACCCCGGAGCGAAACTTCTCCAAGGTGGTAACGGCAACATTCTGAATCCTACCCACAGGCTCATCCTGATGCTCTGCCAGATAGTACGCACGGGCGGTTTCGATGCGCCGCTGGGTGTTGCCCAGAGCTTCCCATGGAATCTGCCCTTCCTCCACCGGGAGGGGGCTGTTCTTATCGAAGACCTCATACCCGACCCCTGCGAGATTTTCCCGCAGATGCAGATACGTCTGCTCATTGATGAGGTAGACCGCCTCGTTGTCTTTTATTACGGCATCATCTTTCATCAGCAGCCCCCTTCAAATTCCAGCGAAAACCTGCTGCGGCCATCGGCCTCACAGGACAGCAGCACGGTAGCATTGTAGGTCTTGCCCTTGGCACTCTTGCAGTCCTTCAAGCGGACACGACCATCCCGCAGCAGCTTGTCCGCCACATGAGCGTCCAGCCGCTTGCCCAGACGCTTAAAGAACGCATTGTCCTTCCACAGGACGAAACGGCACTCCCTGTTCTCACAGAACCAGCCCTTTTCACGCTCCACGACAGGCTTCCCACAGTTCGGGCAGACACCAATGATTTTGTTTTTCATAAGCGCATTCGCTCCTTTCGCAGCCTCGGTGGTCGTTACCAGCGAGGAAATCATCTCTTTGATTTCAGTCATAAAAGTTTCCGGCTCCATTTCGCCACGCTCGATTTGCAGCAGTTTTGCTTCCCAGTCAGCCGTCATATCCGCAGACTGCATTTCTTCGGGCATTACGGTAATGAGGGCTTTTCCCTTATCCGTGGGCAGCAGCACCTTGGTTTTCTTGTTGCCCTTGCGCTCCAGAAAACCCTTCTGCACCAATTTTTCAATAGTTGCGGCGCGGGTGGCTGGAGTGCCGATGCCCTGACGCTCCACACCCTCCGGCATACTATCCGCACTGGCGGTTTCCATAGCGTGCAGCAGGGTATCCTCGGTGAAATGCTTCGGCGGCGAGGTCTGCCCCTCTTTCAGTTCTGCATTGAGGATGCCGCACTCGTTTTCTGCCGCATTGGGCAGGGCGGTGAGTTCCTGTTTTCGGTTCAGGATGTCGGCAAGCACCTTGCGTTCCACCGCTTTCCAGCCTTCCTCCAGAACCTCCTTGCCCTTGGCGGTAAATTCCTCCCCTGCACATTCGGTGGTCAGCAGGGTCTCCAAATACCGGAAGGGCTTGCTCACCGCCATCAGCGTCCGGGCGATAATGAGCTTCAGAACGTTCTGCTCGCCCTTGGGCAGAGCCTCCAGATCGGCTTGCAGCATACTGCGGGTGGGCAGGATGGCGTGGTGGTCGGTGACTTTTTCCCGGTTGACGGTGCGCCGTGTCCGGGGCACCGCCTCGTCCATGTCCTCCGGGGTAATGCCGAGAAAAACTTCCAGTTCCTCGGTCAGCTCCTCCAGCATCTCCTCGTCATCGTTGGTGATATAGCAGCTATCAGTTCTGGGATAAGTGGTAAGTTTCTTCTCATACAGGCTCTGCACATAGTCCAGCGTCTGCTGTGCGCTGTACCCCAGCAAGCGGTTAGCGTCCCTCTGAAGGGTGGTCAGATCATACAGTGGTGGTGGATTCTCGGACTTTTCCTTGCGGGTGATGCGCTGGATCGTTGCCACCATCTCCTTTCGGCAGGCTTCCATCAGCTTTTCAGCAACGGATTTTTCAGGAATGCGGCGGCTGGATGCCGTGCAGCCGCTGGTCAGTTCCAGATCCACCGTGTAGAATTTTTCCGGGGTAAAGGCGGCAATGGCAGCTTCCCGCACCACCGTCATGGCAAGCACCGGGGTCATAACACGCCCCACCGCCAGCGGTTGACCGTACAGGCACGAAAAAAGCCGGGACGCATTGATGCCGACCATCCAGTCGGCGCGTTCCCGGCAGAGTGCTGCGTTGTACAGCGCATCGTATTCAGTTGACGGTTTGAGGTGGGCAAAGCCTTCCCGGATGGCAGATTCCTCCATGCTGGACAGCCACAGACGGGAAAAGGGCTTTTTGCACCCAGCCTGCTGGTACACCAAGCGGAAGATCAGTTCTCCCTCGCGCCCTGCGTCGCAACTGTTCACAATGCTGTCCACATCCGGGCGGTGCATGAGCTTTTGCAGGATACCAAACTGCTTTTTGGTGGACGAAGATACCAGATACTGCCACCTTTCCGGCAAAATGGGCAAGTCTGCGATGCTCCACTTGACGTATCTGGCATCGTAGATATTGGGTGGGGCAAGCTCCACTAGATGACCAACGCACCAGCTTACCAGATAGCCGTTGCCCTCCAGATAACCGTCTTTGCGGCTGGTGGCGCCAAGGACTTTTGCATAGGACATAGCGACGGATGGCTTTTCCGCCACGACTAATTTTGCGATAAAAATCACTCCAATCTGTTTCTGATTGCAATATGTAAGGCGGCAAACGCCGCCTTGAAATCAGATGGGTTCGGTGTCCTGCTCGTCCGGGGCTTCGTCCTCATCCGGCACATCGGTCGGAATCTCAAAATCGCCCTTGTCCTCGGTGTAGTTTGCATCGGGGTCAAGGGCTTCTTTTTCTGCCTGCTTTTTCTGTTTCTGCTTTGTGAAAGCGTAGAAGCCGCCGCCCGCCGCCAGTGCAATCAGCACGACTACGCCCAGAAAACCGGATGCGATCTTTGTGACCTTGTTTTCCTTGGGCTGTTCCTCGCCGGATGCCGCTTCTTCGGCGGCTTTCTTGGCTTCTTCCTCGGCTTTCAGCCTGTCCTGTTCCGCCTGCGCCGCTGCTTCTTTTTCAGCGGTATAAGCATCGGCAGCATCTTCCTCCATCAGAGCCAACAGGTCGGCTTCATCCACAAGATTCATAAAGTGGACGGTCTGCTGCCCTTTGGCGTTTCGGTCAATCACCAGATAGAAAGTCGCACCCGACTTCGACACCAGCGTAATGAACTGCTGTCCGCTGCCATCAGAATAGTTGGTGTGGTAGTCGTCCACCAGCGTCAGGTTGCCCTCCGGGGTCAGGGCACCGGTTTCCTCATCGGTCACGGTGACTACATCTTCTTCATCGGTGGTAGAAGTCAGGACAGGCTGCTCCACTTCCTCCACAGGCTCACCGCCATAGGCAAAAGCAGGAGCAGCCATGCCAGCGCACAGTGCCACCGACAGCACCAGCGCACAAACCTTATTCATCATCTTCATTATCAGAATCCTCCTTGTTGAATGTTGCACCAACTGCGGACAGCGCAGCCGGGTTCGGGGTAGTGTTTGCAGACTGCCGCAGCAGCGCAGCCAGCTGTTCCGGCGTGACCTTTGCCGTCCGAACCATCTCGTTCACTTCGGCGGCTTCCGCTTCCTGAATCCGCCGCTCAAGACTTTCGATGCGGTTGTTGATCTTGATGCGCCGTTCCTTCTCTTTTTCCAGAGAAGCGCGCAGCTTATCGAGTTTTTCGCTCATTTCTTCCTCCAATCATTTTGAGAGTCGCCCAAAACCGGACAGATATTTCTGCCAGTAGGACGAATGAATATCGGCATACTTTATGGGGTCTCCAGCGCTGACCATCATGCCGTTGCCAAGGTAGTAGAGTAGGAAAGTGCCGCCTTATCGTATTTCTACGACAGGTTTGCACAGACCTCTCCCAGAACCGTGCTTGCGCCTCTCAACGCACACGGCTCCCCATTTTTTGCTCCATTTCAAAAGTTATTCCGTTTTAGTTCCATGATGAATTCTCATGTGGCATTTGTGGCACACAACGATTGTCTTGCGCCTCTTTGCCAGCATGACTTTTTCCCAATCAGCTTTACCTTTCAGGTTTTTGACCTTGTTTACATGGTGGATTTCATAGCTATCGCTGTCTGTACAGCCGCAGACTTCACAGACTTTGGCCTTCAGACGTTCCTCGAAGGAGGTTGTGTTGTGCGAATAGCGATACGCCAAATCGGGCACTTTTTCCGTCAAATCTTTGCCTTTGCAATCGCTGTACTTAGCGAACATCATACGGCGTTTTCCCTTTTTGGTTTCATACGGAACGCCCCATGCACCAGTCCCATCTCTGTATTCATAACGAACCTTAGCAATTCGGGAGCGATGCTTGTTTGCGAGTGTTTTCAGACAGCTGTATTCCATCAGATAACCAAAGTAAACGAGCTTGTTGAAGTTGCTTGCAATGGCATAATAGTTACAGAGTCCTCGGAGTTCCGCATTATAAATCATTACGATTTCCAAATCCGTGCGGTTCAGCAGAATTGGGCGATGAATAGGAATCAACCTCTTTCCATCCCTTTCAGCGATGCTATGGGACAGTAAATAGGTCTCCACCTTATCTTTCAGTGGAATATTGAGTTCCACTTTGTTGTTCATAGTACGCATTTTTCGTTTTCCAGAGCGTTTGACACTGGCATCCCTGCGCACCCGAACATCAAAACCAAGGAATCGGGCAGGAGTATTGCTGTGCGTAATAAGGGTCTTTTCTTGACTCAACTCCATTTTCAGAGTGTCCCGGACAAAATCCGTGAGTTTTGCCTTAATCGCTTCGCATTCCTCTCTTGTCCCATTGACTGCAATCAGAAAGTCATCTGCATAGCGAACATATTTCAATCGCTTATCGGTACACGCTTTTGCAGGTGTCCGAAACAACTGCTTTGTCAGTTGCTTGTGCTGAGCAATCAGCTGCTCCCGCATTGTTCCTTCAGCTTTCTTGATTTTCTCATGCAGTGCATCTCGTTTGTGTCTTATCGTGTTGTATTCTTCCGTAAAGTTTCTCGGATTGTATCCGAGGTCAAATTCCTTCTTCAGCTGCATAATATACCTGTCCAGTTCGTTCAGATAAATGTTTGCAAGAATCGGGGAGATGATTCCACCCTGCGGGCATCCGCTATAGGTTTCATGGAAGTTCCAATCTTCCATATAGCCGGCTTTCAGAAACATACGAATCAGGTTCAGAAAACGAGCGTCCTTGATTTTTCGGTTCAGCACATCAATCAGCGTGGAATGGTCGATATTATCAAAGCATCCCTTGATGTCACCCTCAATGAACCACTTTGCTCCGGTAAACTCATGCTTGATCATGGCAAGTGCCGTGTGGCAGCTTCTGCCCGGTCTAAAGCCGTGGGAATAGATAGAGAAAATTGGCTCGTAGATGGCTTCCAGAATCATACGGATAGCTTCTTGCACCAGCTTGTCAGCGAATACAGGAAGTCCCAACGGGCGCAGCTTACCGTTCTTCTTTTGAATATAGGTTCTGCGTACCGGCTTGGGTTCATATGACCCTGTTCTCAATGCTTCAATGATGGCTGTCACATACTGCTCGCTAAATCCATCAGCCGTATCATCATTCACACCCTTCGTTCCTGCACCCTTATTGGAGTAAAGATGCTGGTAGGCAATGAAGTAAATATCCGGCCTCAAAAGATAGCGGTACAGTCGTGTAAACACTTCATCTTGGTTCTTTTGGGAATTTTCTTGTAATTTTGTTAAAATCTCCATTGTTGATTTCATTGAGGCTTTCCTCTCTAATCAATTTCTGATTTTAATGCGCAAAAAACTGCTTCTCTTCGCCATGTGAGCGGCTTTCCCGCATCCGATTTTACGGCTTTTCCTGTCAATTCAGGATTCTCGGACTACTATAGAAGCTCCGTTGTCATGCCAGATTTTCAGTGTCATCTTTCTAGCATAGCTTTGAAATTTATCACATTACTGCATTACACATAGCTTTTTCAAGCGTTCTGGTTTAGACAATCTCCAGTTGACGATAGTAGTAGGTCAATGTGAATTATCGGATATGCTTTCGTTCCGTTACTATCGGTTCTCCGACGTGCCGTACAGGGGATTAGCAACCCATAGGAAGGACTCTATTTCCTATGGTCTCTGTACCAAAGGTTTCAGACAATTTTCCTTTGCCCACACGTAACGAGGGCTTGGAACTCACCTTAAACAATTCAGTTTTATCCTTATATTCACTTATCCTTGCGGTTCAGTCGTGCCCGATTGTCTTTAGGCAACTTACCGCTTTCCTGCCGTGCTCTTTTCCCGTACATCTTTCGACTTTCGGTAAAGCAGGTGGATTCCCGCGTTGCTTTGCGGGGTAGTACCTTAGCCACAGCCTCCTTTCTCTACTTCTACTATCGTCCTTACTGGACGCACGATGCCCACATGACTTTTTCCGGGGGTATCATACGTTCCCTCGAAGAAAACAAGATCACCGGGCTTTGCTTCGGCTTCGGAAATGTGCTGGCTTTTCTGCCAAAGACCGTTGGCTGTGGTGCGCCCTACATCATAGCCGTTCTGGTTGTACACCCAACAGACATAACCTGAACAGTCGAAGCCGGTTTCCGGGGTGGAGCCGCCCCACACATAGGGTGTGCCCACATACTTTTGGGCTTCCTTGTAGATGGCGGCAAACTCGCTGTCCGTCAGGGCTTCGGCAGGCACAGTATAGTCGATGCCCGGTGTACCAGAGCCGTCCGAACCACCGGGCGGCAATCCGCCGTTGAATAGATAAGGTCTACCGCCCAAGGTATCTTGGAAAATCTCGTACCGTTTCCATTGGTCGTTATTCAGTTCTTCCCGAATGACCACTTCCAAGCCACGGTTCACCAGCTTGGTGTGGAAGATGCGGTACTCGTAGGGCACCTGCGTGGGGACTGGGATTCCTGCGGGAGTCATGACCCACACAGTCATATACCGGGTCTGCACCTCCACCCATGTGGTCAGCTTATACTGCTTTTTGAAGGTCTCCTTCAATTTGCCCTGTACCTCGCTGCGAGTGTAATCGTCGTAGAGAGTGGTCAAATACGAAGTGAGCTGCCACGGGTCGTGCTCGATGGGGTCAAGGTGGTACTGGTACTCGTTGTAGCCGGGGTGGTCGGTGGGGGTGCGCTTGATCTTTTTGTCCAGCTCCTTTTCCAGCTTCTTCCCGGTCATGCCCGGCGGGGGAGTGAAGGTGCGGTTTACCATCACCTGACGGCCCTGCCTGTCGTAGCCGTTGGAAACACGGATGCAGTAGGAGCAAGTGCCGTCCTTCTTCATCCGCTTTACGATCTTCGCCATCTGTCACCTCTCCTTTGTGGGCATGGTCTTTTGTGCATTTTGTCCCCGGCGGTGCGTTCATCTGGCCGCGATCAGGCCCACAGCAAGGGCATTCTGCACAAACCGGGCAGCATGTCAACCCGCCGGGCGGGGTTATTCATCGTCACTACTCGGACCAATTTTATATTTTGGTAATTGCGTGAGTTCATGCACACGTTCTATTGCTTCAGCTTGGCCTTCCTCATTCAATTTTCCGAGATCCCAAGCAATTTTCTTTATATGCTCTATCAATTTTTTATCAGATACGAACAAATCAACTGGATGCAAGCCCAATTTTTCAAGTTCTTCCGCTGTTGTTTCTCCATATCTCGGCGTAACTTCCAATAAATCACTTTTCTTTACATCGTAAAGTCTTGCAGCTTCCTCAAAATGTTCATTTAGCCAATTATTTTTCTGTTTAACATCCCAATCAGCACCACTTTCAATTTCTTGGGAGCCTTGTTCTATTTCAAGCCACTCACACGCAGAAGCCAACCGTTCATCATAAGATTCAGCATGAACAGCGTGATTTGTTGGATACAGGTTATACCACAGAACTCCAAGCGCATCCGCTATTTTCTGGACTGTTTCAAAGTCCATTTTACTATCGCGTTTTACAGCATTGTAAAGCGTTGTATACGGAATATCTACTCGCCTACTTAACTCTTTCAGAGAAATATCTCTTTCTTTTGCAATTTCTCCTATTATCGCAGCTACTCCCATTGTCCATTCCTCCTTTATTTGAGTATACCACATCAAGAAAAAATTCTCAAACAAGTATTGACCAAATTCTAAAAGTGGAATATAATCAAATCAAGGCGATTCTTTTTTGAGAATTTTATGTGCATTCAGCAGAAAGGAGAATACGAAAATGCGTTTAGATAAAGTAAAGGCTAAAACCGCTTTATTGGTTGCAGGGAAAACCCAGTCCGACCTTGCCGAAAGTCTGGAACTTTCCCGGCGGTGGGTAGGTGCCGCATTTAACGGCGGCAGCATCAGCGAAAAAACAGCCCGCCATATCGCCGCCGCTCTTGGCGTGTCCGTGGAAAGCCTGATGGAGCAGTGATTGAAATTCACCACACCGATGATTCAATTTCATCAATAATTGTTGATGTGCAAAATCAGCAGCATTTATCCATAAAAAAGGTGGGTATCCCTCTGTAAATCTATTGCAAAACAAGATAATCCATTGCAAAGCATGACACTGGATATTACCAGATGACACCAGATGGATTTTGACGCAAAGGACTTCATTTCAACAATGGTTCATAGCATCAATTTTCAATCGAAATTTGGCGGTATTGCAAAGATTTTCGTTTTATGGTTTAATGCCGACACATCAAAAACAACAGTTCAACAAATGACCTAAAGGGGGTTGAAATATGGGTGATACCATCCGTTATCCCAACATGGGAACCGTCAAAAAGGCCGCTGAAATCTACGGCCTGTCACCGGCCTACATCCGGCGGCTGTGCAAGACGGGTAAAATCCGGTATGTGAACGCCGGACACATGTGGCTGGTCAATCTGGACAGTCTGGCCCGGTACTTTGAACAGGGCG
>OHNL01000554.1_pt1 | contig 10700 bp, 10 predicted proteins | sample 1569591 | NCBI WGS metagenome assembly OHNL01 (sample SAMEA3879555, study PRJEB24766) | human gut metagenome | biome: human-associated habitat; feature: feces | place: USA | collected 1985/1987
AAGCTTCTTTCATCTTTACGGTGTCACAATCCATAATTTTCTTTTTATCCAGATAATATAATGCATCTGCCACTGTTGCCGGCTGTTCGCCGCTTTTCGGAGGATATACTGTAAAATACAACCCGTCCGCTTTTACTGAAAATTGAAAATACCCGCCAATACACTCTTCCATATGCTTTCTCCCATCTGATGTATTTACACCTGCACAACACTTCTAAATTATAAATCCGGGCTGATGCAGTTCCTTTATAATATAATGTCCAGATACTCACCCAGTGTTTTACGCATTCTGCCAAGTGCTTTGGTATGCAGCTGGGAAACCCTTGATTCTGAAACATTTAATACAAGACTAATTTCTTTTAATGTCATTTCCTCATAATAATACAATGTAATAACATTTCTTTCTTTTTCTGTTAAGGAATTGATTGCTTCTGTTAATTTTATTTTCAATTCTTCTTTTTCCAGCACTTCTTCCGGCTGGTCAAAGTGCGTATTTGTTACTGACTCTATCTTTGCCTCACTGCCCGTTTCCGTATATTCATCCAATGAAATCAGGTTAGAGGCTTTGGTCTGCCCCTGCCAGCTGTTTAATTCGTCTACTGTTATTTCTAATTCTTCGGCGATTTCCTCATCGGTTGCCACATGCCCTTTTTCTGTTTCAATTTTAGACATCGCCGCATCTATTTTTTTCTGCTTCTGACGGATTGACCGCGGAAGCCAGTCCATTTTACGAATCTGGTCTAAAATAGCACCACGAATCCGCAAACTCGCATATGTTTCAAATTTTACATTTTTTTCCAGATCAAATTTATCAATTGCGTCAATCAGTCCGAAAATCCCATAACTGACCAAATCATCATATTCCACATTGTGTCCAAGATACATGCTGAGTCTTCCCGCTACGAGTTTTACAAGCTGCGCATATTCAATTATCAGCTGTTCTCTGGTCTCCTGCGTTTTCTTCTGACGATACGCATCCCAGAGTTTTTCTTTATCCGCAGTTTTCATCTACATCATTCCGCCCCGGTTAATTACTTTGTTTGTTGTTCCTCCTGAACCTCCGGCTGCTCCTGCGACTGCTCCTGTGCATCTTTGGCCTGTTCAGTATTTTCCTGTTCCTCAGAGCCTTCCGCTTCCTGCTCCTCTTTAGACTCTTCCGTTTCTTCCCCGTTCTGGTCATCTTCCATATCCTTGAAGTTTCGGTCAATGATCATTTTTACCACACAACCGATCACATAAAACAGGACAAGTACCAGTAACAGCTGTCTTGTAAAATTCCAAAGTGACATGTGCGTAAGAATTGCAATCACACAGTCAATAAACCCTGCCGCCAACATAATAATAGCCGGTACACCATTGGTTTTCATCTTCTGTCCCTCTATATTACTTTAATTTCTTTTCCCACCGATTTAATTCTGAAATCTCCGGTCTCACAATCCAGTTCTACCGTACGTCCGTAATTTAAACCGGTATCCTCCGCGATCAGCGGGATCCTTAATTCTTTCAAAATAATTTTTGCTTCTTCCGCATTGCGTGCGCCTACATTTCCCACAGACGAAAGTCCGCTCGTTTCAAACATGCATGCACCCCCCGCGATCTTTGCCACAAGTCTTCTCTGATTTGCTCCCAAAGCCAGAATCTGTCTTAAAAGTTCACGGATTCCGGTATCCCCGAATTTTGCAATATTGGTATTATTTTTTAATTTTGTGCTGTCTGGCAGCATATAATGTACCAATCCACCGATTTTCGTCACCGGATCATAAAGTGTTAATCCGATACAAGAACCCAACCCCAGTGTCGTGAGTGTATTCGGAGCTTTTGCAGTTTTCAGGTCTGCCATTCCAACCTTGATCACTTCTCCCATATTCTACGATCTCCTCTATAACTGAATTCCAAGAGAGGATAAAATCTTTGCATAGGACTCTTCCTCAGGCATCAGGATAAAATATCCATTAATCATACGTTCATCGCCAAATTCTGTTTCAATCAGCAGCGCATTATTTCCGTACTGTCCAAACTGAATTGCCGGAACACTAAGAATCGCTCCCGCCATATCCACCGCAATATATGGAACGGATGGTAAAATCGTAAGATTTGTCATACTTGAAAGTGCAGACAGATACGAAGCCGTAATAATATTTCCGATTTCCTTCATGGCAGATAAATCCATCTCATCAAAAGGTGCATCGTTTTCCGGGTCTCTTCCCATCAGTTTGTTCACAAGATAATGGGCGGAATCCATGCGCATTAAAAACATCATGCTTCCTGTAATATCATGTGTTACTTCCAGAAAAATTCCGACAATAATCTCGTCTTCCGGACAAATTGCGGAACTCAGCTTAGAAGCTTCCATCAATTCTACTTTCGGAACATTCATATCAATCTGTTCATTGATCATGCTTGCCAGAGAAGTTGTTGCATTTCCCGCTCCGATATTTCCAATTTCGCGCAGTACATCAATATACATTTCATTTACATTATCCAATGTAAAATCGTTCATCTTTTTCCTCCAATAACCATGTATAGTGAGGCATAACCTCACTATACTCAGTTGTCTTATGTGTTATCTTTTTCGTCTACAATCGCATTGATTTCAAACAGGGAAATCAGCTGATCTCCACTTGTTCCAATACCATTGATAAAAGTATCTTTTACATGATTTGAATTGATATTGTTATTTTCGATCTGATCCTCAGAAAGATTTACAACCTCACAAACCTCATCTACAATCACACCTAAAGACCCTTTATCTTCGATCTTTAAAATAATGATCCGGGATGCCGAAGTAAAGGTATCATCCTCAAGTCCCATTTTCAGACGGATACTCATAACCGGCACAATTTCGCCTCGAAGATTGATGATTCCCTTGAAATACTCCTGTGCCTTTGGCACACGGGTAATTTTCTGCATACGCACAATATTATCGACATAGCTGATATCAATTCCGTACTTTTCAGAACCGATCTGAACTACGATATACTGCTTTACTTCTTTTTCTTTATTTTTATTCTCATTTGTTTCAATCTGATTGTTTGCAATAGCCATCGTCATTCACCCCCATTACATCAGTGTGTTTGCATCCAGAATCAACGCAACTTCACCATCACCGAGGATTGTTGCACCGCTGATCAGCTTATTTCCATTGATATACTTGCCTAAAGACTTAATAACGATCTCCTGCTGTCCCATCAGATCGTCAACAACAAGTCCTACCTGACTGTCGCCTTTCTTTACAATAACAACGGTAAGGCTTTCCGGTTCTTCTTCTCTTGGTTCAATATCCAGAAGTTTGTCCAGACGAACAAGCGGAATAACGCTTCCACGCAGATGAATAACCTCTTTTGCTTCCACATACTTGATGCTGCTGACCGGTACACTCTCAATATTTGCAATGGACCCAAGGGCAATGGCATATTTTTCATCGCGGACTTCAACCATCAATGCCTGAATAATGGCAAGTGTCAGAGGAAGACGAACGGTAAATGTTGTTCCTTCCCCAAGTTTTGTCTTAACTTCCACATCACCGCCAAGCTGCTCAATGTTAGATTTTACAACGTCAAGACCAACGCCTCTTCCGGAAATATCCGTAATCTTCTTTGCCATGGAAAAACTTGGCATAAACAAAAGATTTATGATCTCTTTCTGTGTCATGACTTCGGCCTGTTCCGGTGTAATAATATTTCGCTCGATTGCCTTTGCTTTTACCGCTTCGGTATCAATTCCGTTACCGTCATCACCCACCTGGATAATAACGTTATTTCCTTCCTGATATGCATTCAGGAAAATATTTCCAACTTCCGGCTTTCCTCTCTGGATACGAAGCTCGGTGTCTTCCAGACCATGATCCGCAGAATTACGAAGCAAATGCTGTAACGGATCACCGATCTGATCCACTACGGTACGATCCAGCTCGGTATCTTCACCGGTCATAACCAGTTCCATCTTCTTATTCAATGTACGGGACAGGTCACGAATCATACGTGGGAATTTATTTACAACGCTCTCAATTGGCACCATCCGGACTTTCATAACAGATTCATGAAGGCTTGTAGTGATTCGCTCCAGATATTCAATCTGTTCATGAAATCCCTGATTGGTAAAGCCTCCCTCTTCCGTTGAACTGATGGATACCAGACTGTTCTTTGCAATGATAAGCTCGGATACCTGGTTCATAAGAGCATCCAGCTTTTCAATATCCACACGGACCGTACGGCTTGTCGCCGGTTTTCCTACACCGTTTTTCTTTGCCGGAGCCTTTTTCTTTTCCGGTGCTTTCTTTGGTTCAGCCTGTACTTCCGTTTTTGTCTCTGCCGGTTTTTCTTCTTTCTTTTCTTCCGTCTCAGTTTCTGTTACGCGTGGTGAAAAATCAGTCAGTTCTTCTCCAACGGCATCTTCAATCTCGGAAACATTCTTTGCAGCGTTCTGGATCTTGTCAAAGCTTTCCGGTGATGCGACATAAAAGCTGAATTCCTGTTCAAACTTTTCATCTTCAATATCCTGAGAGCTCGGACGATATACAAGAATCTCTCCAAAAGCCTCCACTTCGCGGAATACCAAAAAAGCTCTGGCCGCTTTTAAAAGGCACTCTTTCTGGATCATAACCGTCATGCCGTAAATATGCATTCCACTGTCTTTTGCAGTCATAACGGCATCCCGCTCCTGATCCGTCAGATCAATCTGAAGATACAGTTTGTGGTCTCCATTGTCTGTCGGCGCCGCTGCTTCTTTTTCTGTTTCTGCAGGTGCTGCCTCTGCGGCAGCAGCCTCTCCGTTTGCTTTTGCGAGGAAATTGTTCAGTTCCTTGATAATGACTTCATTGTCTTCCTCACCCTCATCAGAGGTTGCCTTAATATTTTCAAGATATCCGTCAATTGCATCCAGACACTTGAACAGCAGATCAATCATCTGACTGTCTACCTGGATTTTCTCGCTGCGGACTTCCTGGAACACATTTTCCATATCATGTGTCAGGTGCTGCATTCTCTTAAATCCCATTGTACCGGCCATTCCTTTTAAAGAATGGGCTGCACGGAAGATTTCATTGATAACGTCCTTGTTATCCGGTTCTTTTTCCAGTTCCATGATGCAGTCACTTAACGTCTGTAAATGTTCTGCACTTTCATCGATAAAGATTTCAAGGTATTGGCTTACATCCATGTTATTTTACCCCCACGTTTTTTGTGATTGTCTGTGCAACTTCATCCAGTGGTACAACTTCATCTACCACACCTGCTTCATAGATTGCCTTTGGCATTCCGTATACCACACAGGTTTCTTCGTTTTGTGCAATTACGCGAATCGGTTTTGATCTTCCCAGCGAAAGAATTCCATTGGTTCCATCCGCTCCCATTCCTGTCAGGACAACACATACGATTTCATCATAGCTGCTTCCCGTCAGTGAATCATACATAAGATTTGCACACGGCTTCAGTCCTCCGATTGCCGGTGTTGCATCATCGAGTACAATGCTGTTGTTTCCGTCTGCGGTTTTTGCAACTTTCAAATGTTTTCCGCCCGGAGCAATATAAACACATCCCTTTTGCAGCCGCTCTCCATGTTCTGCTTCCTTCACCCTGATTTTGCTCAGATCATCAAGTCTGTCAGCCATGGATTTGGTAAATCCCGGCGGCATATGCTGTACAAGTACAACCGGGGCATCCAGTTCTTTCGGAAGAAACGGAATCACACTCTGTAACGCTTTCGGTCCGCCTGTGGAACAAGCCAGTGCAACCAGTTTGTTCTTTCCGCCTGTCGCTTTGCGCATCATCGGTGCTTTTGCAGCCGGTTTTACTGCCGGACGGACACTTTCTGCTGCCTTTTGTGTTGCAAGAACAGCATTCAATACGCCAAGAAGCTGTCTTTTGAATGCCTCTCCTTTTGCCTCTATGATGTTTGTCGGTTTCGCCACAAAATCAATTGCTCCGCGCTCCATGGCTAAAATGGTAACATCTGCTTCCCTGCTGTCGGTAAGTGTACTTACCATAACCACATTTGCACGTATGCCTTCTTTTTGTAACTTTTCGAGTAACTGCAGTCCATCCATGCGTGGCATATTCACATCCAGAACCACACCGTCATAGCTGGTATGCTTCAGTTTCTCATATGCCTCAAGACCATCTCTGCAATAGTCCGTTGCCTGAAATTTACTGTCTGAATTGATTATATCACACATGACCCTTCTCATGAGTGCAGAATCATCAACTACTAAAATGTTTTTTTTCATATGAGTCACCCAACTTCTTTCCTGCGAATTCTTCTCTCTTCCTCAAAAACGAAGCGTACAATTTTTTCCCGGTCCCGGAGATCCCGGAACAGAAATTTTACCCGGTGAATGTACATTTCCTCTATCGCTGGATGTTTTTCTGTTGCAATCACCTGTCCCGGAAGATAAAAAGTTTCATCCGAATATTCATTTGTCAGTCTGATCACCAGAAGAATATTTTGGTTCTGTTTTATCCATTGTCCGGAGACAAAGCGGATTCCACCGCCACTGATATTCTGAATCGTTCCCTCACGTACCTGATCAATATATTCCGGCTTTTGAATTTCCGTAAACAATTCTTCCGTTGTCTGCATCTGTGCCGTCTGTTCCGATATTTCGTAATATTTTAACGGTGTCGTATAAGGAATCCGGAAAAATTCCCGGCGCTGAAATTTCTGTAATCCGGAAGTAATCACAATTCTGAGCAGATACAGATTTTCTTTGCGATAACGTTTCTTCACAACTGCTGTGCAGTTATACATACCGCCTTTTGTATAAAAAACAATGCTGCACTCCCTCTCCAGTTGAAATAACACCATTCTTCCACCACTTGTCGGCATAGAAATTTCCAATTCCTGATCCGAAAAAATGTCGCTGACCGCACTTTGATAGATTTTCGCGATCTCTCCTCCATTATCTTCCTGGTTCGCTTCATGCAGCATTTTAATATCAATTTTGTCTCCCGGAGTAATCACATCTGAAAGTTTCATAATTATTCATCTCCCTATTTTCGGTTTGATAAAAAACTGGAAAACATCTGTGCTATTCCCCACCGTACCGGTGTCTTCTGCCGGGTGCCGTTTAACAGATGATCTGCAAGTTCTGAAATCGCCCTGGCAGATTTTGCATTCGGGTCACTCATGGTAACTGTCTTTTGCTGCCTTACCGCCCGTTCCAAAGCAGCATCCTGTGGAATCATCCCCAGATAATTCAGACTTCCATGTAAAAACTTAGACACTACGGAATTCACTTTCTCATAAATTGCCTGTCCCTCGTCCCGGGAATTTACCCGGTTGGTTACTATGTGGATGGTTGTCTCTTCCTCCACAAAATCGGGATTGCGGTACAATGCTTTTAAAAGCGAATACGCATCCGTCAGGGAACTTGGTTCCGGTGTGGATACCAGTAATACCTCCGGACTTGCCATGACAAATTCCAGAACCTGATCCGAGATTCCTGCCCCCGTATCAATCAGGATAAAATCTGCCAGTTCATTCAATGTGTCAATCGAATTTACGATATATAAAATCTGTTCTTTTGTAAGATTGTTCAATCCGATAATTCCTGAGCCACCGGATATAAACCCGATATCCATGGGTCCAGGTGTGATTATTTCACGAATTGACTTTCCACGGTATATAAAATCAGACAAATTATACTGTGGGATTGCACCAAACATTACCTCAACGTTTGCGAGACCAAAATCAGCATCAAAAATAATCACCCTCTTGCCTGCTTTTCTGAGACATACCGCAAGATTTACTGCAAGATTCGACTTCCCGACCCCGCCTTTTCCGCTGGTAATCGTCACCACCCGTGCATTATTCTGATTATTCTGATTGTGCAGTTTTATTACATTTCGCAATTGTTCTGCCTGATCCATTACGAATTGCCCCCTAATAATTGTTTCACGATCTTTTGTGTATCAAATAATTCAATATCATCCGGTACATTCTGTCCATTTGTCGTATAAGACAGTTCCGCATCTGAATACAGCTTAATATTGAGCAAATTTCCATACGTTGATGTCTCATCCAGTTTTGTAAAAATCAGTTTAAACTCAGATATTGTGTGATAGGTATCTACAATATCAAGCAAATCTCTGTATTTCGTTGTAGCGCTGAGAACTAAATATACTTCACTTGTATATTCAGGGTCAACTCCCTGAATCAGGTTTCTGATATCCTCTTTCTGTTCCTCATTTTTATGGGAAAATCCAGCAGTATCAACGAAAACAAGATCGTATTCCGCATATTTTCCAATTGCTTCATTCAGTTCCTCTTTAGAATACACGATAGACATAGGTGCGTCAAGAATATTTGCATACACCTGTAGCTGTTCTGTTGCTGCGATCCGGTAGGTATCTGCAGTAATAAACGCTACTTTTTTTTCATAATCCACCTTATATTTGGACGCAATTTTAGCGATTGTTGTGGTTTTGCCAACACCGGTAGGTCCGATAAAAAATACAACATGCGGTTTTGCCCCACTTAAATCCAGTGATTTTGGCTGACCGAAACGCAAAATCAGCTTCTGGTAAACATTGGAAAGAATCGTATCCACACTGTGTCCCGGGCGGATAAATTTTTCAATTTCGCCAAGGATCTGATTGACATACTGTTCACTCACCTCGTTTTTCAACAGCGTGCTGTAGAGAATCCGGACAAAATTGAGTTCTTCCGAAGACGGCCCCTTTGGTGTCTCCGGCTCCTTCGGATTTTTCCCGCCAAGAGATTTTTCCAGACGGTCAGATAAAACCTCAAGTCTTTCTTCTAATTTTTTCTCTTCATTTTCCTGTACCAGATTCTGTGATTGTGGCATACGTGCTGGCTCCTGTCTGGCTGCCTGTGCGTTACCTTCCTGTTCCTGCAGTTTCGGAATGGTAATCGGTTCATCCGCCGCAAGATTGATCATGTCGTGCAGTTTTCCTTCTTTTGCCATACTCTGTGTCATCTGTGCTGCCTGCATGGCATTGGAAAAATGTTCTTTTTCCTCCATTGCCGCAGTCACTTCAAATGTTGAATTCTTAAACGCACGAAACAGCCCCTTCGGTTTTACCTCACGGATGTTCATAATGACCGCGCGTTCTCCAAATTCTTCTTTTGCCTTTGCAATGGCTTCTTCCTGTGTTTTTCCCTGAAATTTATTAATTGTCATTTATGCTGTCACCATCCCTACCGATTGCAGCTCCACATCAGATTCTACTTCATTATAAGAGACAACAATCAGATCTTTGAAATAATCTTCTGTGAGTTTTTTAAAATACATACGCACAATTGGCGATGTAATAATGATCGGATTCTTTCCGAGGCTTTCGAGTTTCTCGGTTTCTGTCCGCACGGAATCCATAATTGCTTTTGTTTTCTCCGGGTCCATCGTCAGATATGCACCCTGCTCTGTCTGCTTGACCGAAGACATGATCTCCTGTTCCACTTTCGGATCGAGCGTAATGACACTGGTCGTTTCGTTCGACGGGAAATATTTGCTCGAAATTGCACGCTTCAGACTCTGCCTTACATATTCCGTCAGCACATCCGTATCTCTGGATGTCTGTGCATGATCTGCCAGCGATTCAAAAATAGACAAAAGATCCCGGATCGAAATGCCTTCCCGCAAAAGATTCTGCAGTACTTTCTGAATCTCTCCAAGGCCAAGAAGTTTCGGCGTGAGCTCGTCCACAAGAACCGGATTGGATTCTTTTAAGTTGTTGACCAGGTTCTGTACATCCTGTCTGGTCAGAAGCTCTGCGATGTGGCTTCGGATTACTTCTGTCAAATGCGTCGCAATGATAGACGGTGCATCAACTACGGTGTATCCAAGACTCTCTGCACGTTCTCTCTGCGCTTCCGTAATCCAGATGGCCGGAAGATGGAAAGACGGTTCAAATGTAGGAATACCTGTAATTTCTTCCTCCACATACCCCGGATTCATCGCCATATAATGATCAAAAAGAATTTCTCCTTCCGTTACCTGCACGCCTTTGATCTTGATAATATACTGGTTCGGATTTAACTGGATATTATCCCTCAGGCGGATAATCGGAACAACCGTACCAAGTTCCAGTGCAATCTGCCGCCGGATCATTACCACACGATCCAGAAGATCTCCACCCTGGTTTACATCTGCCAGCGGAATAATACCATATCCGAACTGAAGCAGGGAAACCACATTCTCCGGTTTCCGGATCTCTTCCGCCTCCGTCTCCGCCTGCTGTACTTCTTCCTCAATATTTTCTTCGCCGATATTCTTGCTGATATTTTTGCCGGCGATGATAAACACCAGACCAAGTGCAATAAATAAAACCGGATTTAACGGAGTAAAAATTCCGAGGAAAACCAGCACGGAACCTACAATATAAAGTACCCTCGGAATTCCAAAAAGCTGCTTGACCAGAATTCCGGAAAAGTCTGCCTCGTTTGATCCCTTGGTGACAAGTATACCGGTTGCAAGAGAAATCAGAAGAGACGGAATCTGGGACACCAGACCATCACCGATGGTCAGCAGACCATACTGCTGAATGGCATCTGCAAATCCAAGTCCCTGATTCATAACTCCCATAATGGTTCCGCCGATCAGGTTAATAAAGGTGATGATCAGACCTGCCGTAGCATCTCCCTTTACATACTTTGTGGCACCATCCATCGCGCCGAAGAAACTAGATTCTCTCTGAATCTTTTCCCGTCGTTCCTTTGCCTCCGCATCGGTGATCGCACCGGTA
>OHNL01000557.1_pt1 | contig 10682 bp, 10 predicted proteins | sample 1569591 | NCBI WGS metagenome assembly OHNL01 (sample SAMEA3879555, study PRJEB24766) | human gut metagenome | biome: human-associated habitat; feature: feces | place: USA | collected 1985/1987
GGTGCTCGGGAGGGGACTCGAACCCCTACGGTTTATCACCACTAGATCCTTAGTCCTATGCATTACTATTGATTATCAATAATAAACGTTTTTTAACTCCTCTCGGCTACCAATAGGCTACCAAACGTGCAGAAGCAAGCCCTTTTTGAATGCCTTTTCGCAGGTGTAAAATCTGCCCTCTTATGTCTTTTTAAGAGATTGGAAATTTACTCTATATTCAGAATTCACTGCATTAGTAAATTTCCGAATATGGAGTAAATCAAGCGAATGCAAGAAGGGTTTTGTTGGTCGAATGAGGTTGAGTATTTTCCTAGGACAACTTCACCATGTCCGCTAATTGCAGGAAGTACTCTGTCGACCAGATATTAAGCGTGTTCTGATCTTTGATGAAAGGCATGACATCGTCCTTTCCAGAAAATTCAATTAGTTCTTTTTCTTGTTCGTCTTTTCGGCACATGCCCGGATAATGGAGATATCCATCCCGGTGATCATGTCCCAGTCAGCTCTCAGGTACTCATTCAAATAAGACCGCATGGTCTTCATCGACTGAATGTGAAGATTGGATGAAGAGACAATCAAATCGCACAAAGCTTTTTCGGGAGTCGCTGTCAGGTAGAAATACCCTTCTTCCGTCTTTTGCCGGGTCAGGCCAATCGGAAAATAAGCCTCGGGCGCCTGAATGTGTACTCGTAACGACCTGTCGCATTGTCAAACACCTTGCTCCGCTTCATGCAGGAGGACTTGAGAAGAGCCACCCGTTCCGGTATCACTCCTGCCCTGGATAATACCGTTTCATAAGAAACATAGGAGGAATGAAGAAGATGGTTCGCGACAAGTTCACGAGAATAAGTGCCCTCCCCTTCTTCAGGAAGACACAGGTAAATCTCCCGGCGAAGATTGAGAATGACGCCTTCTCTCTGCAGGAGGGATATTTTGACCATGGGAGCCTTGTACTCCTTAAGCGCAGACTTAAGGGTATGTGTATTGACAGGGACAGTCTCAAACTATTTGGACAGAAAAGAAGCCATGTGATCGAATAGAGAAAAGTTAGCGAGAATTGCAGGAAAAATCAGCTCAAAATGAAACAAGTGTGCAAAAATCGCTAAAATTGATGACGAACGTGAAGAATATTCAACGGTAACTTTGTCAATGAGAGGATAAATGCTCCCCTTGTAATCGCTCCCTCGTCGTACTGAGGTTGACAAACCAGATATTCCCAGACAGTGGATAAGAAGAAATCACTCGCAAGAACTCTTTCCGATACCTCTTTTACTGAAAATTGCTTCATTAACAACGCAACAAAGCCTCTGCCGCAGTCACGAGAGTTTGACGAATTTCCAGAGCCATTTCAGAAGAAACGTGTGTCCCCACAAAATCGGCAGCTTTGGAGGGACCTTCGTCTTCTTCCCTGCTAAAATAGGTTTCCAGACATTGAAGTGCGTCCTGTGTTGCCGTATTGCCCGATTTCTTCTCGAATGCAAACTGTTGGAAAATATTCCAGCCATCCTGATGTTTCCCATCGTAGTAACGCATGACGTAGTACAGGTCGTAGGCATCCTTGGGTTGGCGGCGATGAAGAAACGCCCGCAACTTAAGCATCAGGAAAGCTCCTGCTTCACAAACACGCAGAGGAACCTGTATGGCTTCCCCCTCTTCATCCGGAACTTCAAACATGATTTTGCGGGAGGACTCGATAGCCCGTTTAACGCCCAGCAAATTACTGGCTCTGATTCCGGCTATTTCTATCGAACTGGTGGGGTGGACGTGTTCTGTGAGAAAGTCAATAGGGATACGAATGCCATCTATATCTGCTATAAAACGTCCTCCTTCCTTCTGATCTTCCCGGTACCCCAATGCTCTCAATTTCCAATCGATAGGTGACATGTCCCCGTCTACAGCAACACTAATTCCCAAATCCACATCAAGAGTCACCGGCCTCAAGAGAGTGGTATTCATATTGCCGGAACAGATGAACCTGGGCACCAGGCCCCCTATTAAAACCATGCCATGACGATAGTTTTCCAAGGCTCCCCACAGGGAGGCAAGTACCTTTCCCGCATGATTCGTAATAACTTCGCTGTAGCTGGTATAATGATTAAATTTCATGATTCCTGCAAAAATCCGGACATTGTTCAAGGGCCTCCAGGGCTTCTTCACTCCTCAGCCCCTGTCCCTTCAAATCGATATAAATTTGCGCATCCGAAACCAGCGGGACATGACGGGAACGTTGGAGTTGACGCAGGACATCCTGATCTTCAGAATAGAACAAGAGCAGATTTCCCCCTTGTTCCACTCTTCTTCCCACCAACCCCGGAGACAATTCAGACAAATCCGGAATACGAGACACATAGGCACTACAAATGACTGGTTCCGTAAAAGAGGCGCGTTGCCAGGCTCCAACCCATTGTGTAAATCCTACCCTGGCTCCGTTCTTCTCCGCCCACTGGAGCAACATATCAGCCAGTTCGGCAATACCGATTCCTACAATGGAATACCGGACAACTCTCTGATGAGCGCGCTTTTCATGCCATATGTCCAACAACTCCCGTTCATGAAGAAGAGAAACTTGCCGATAAGGATGACGATCAATAAATTGCCTATCTTCCAGCCCCTTGATGACTTTATTCACCAAGGCTGTACTTGTTCTTGTTGATTCGGCCAAATCCTTTTGGCTCCATTTTTTGGAAACATTGAAAAGAAGAGCCCGGACAATGCGTTCGCTTTTACCGGAGAACAGGTCTTTGGCGCCTTTGTTGAATCGAAATCGTTTCAAGGGGCTTCCAGTATTGCCAAAATAAACTTTCCCTTTTTTGTAATAAAACGCTCCATTGGGATCAGCAACGGCAACATGAGCTTCCAAGGCTTTTTTAACGAACGGCCCCGCTGGAATACAGGGAAGAACGAGTAATTGATCCCTAAAGGAATCCAGATTTCGAGGCGGCATCAGCCTGTAAACCGTCGGCAGTTCAATGTATCCCTGCGGCCTCCCGGCATCATCATATTCCTCAAAATCAAGAACCACTCTGGTTGGCTCAATGGACAGTCGCGGAAAGTCCCATGTATCGTGAAGCTTTGCGAATGCCTCACGCAATTCATTTTCTGTAGAAATAAGGGATGCTTCCTGCCTTGACTCCATAGGACTCTTCTACTTGATCTGCTTTGTATGCACAACATAAATTTACTCTATATTCAAAATTCACTGCGTCATTAAATTCTACCTATAGAGTAAATTCGAGCTCTAAAGTTTTTGAGTGAATGATTAAAAAGGGGGCAACGGCAACTATGTCAATGAGAGGATGAATGTTTCCTTTGCAAGCGCTCCCTCGTTGCCCTGAGGTCGACAAACCGGCTGCTTCCAAGGCACAGGATGCAAAGCATGCCGTTCTTTTCCCAGTTGTAGACGGTTCTGCGACAGGGGCAGGAGAACTGTCGAGCAAATCGGTTCCTTTCGGGAAAAGAGACAATTTGACAAACTCGGTTTCTTCCATGACGTATCGGAACCCGTTGCCGAGGGCTTGCCGTGCCAATCGTTGAGACAGAGCTTTCATATCTATGTAGTTCGTCTTGCCTATCCGTTTTACAGGAAGGCATCTGTCTTCAATCCAGGCATGGATAGTTCCCCAGGAGGGTGATGAGCCCGGAAAGAAAATTCCGGAGCTGCTCATGAATTGACCGATGCGGCAGTATTGAGGTACTTGTATGGGAGATGCTTGTTTTGAATGCATCCCTCTGGAATTTACCCATATAGCCGAACTTCCTGACAACTATCGAACTACCGAGGAATAGATCGAATTTTGTTCGCAATACGTTGATAAAGAATAATCAAATATTAAGCTTTCATTTTGCTTCTTGCCTGAGGGAAGACCTCATCTTAATCTAAACCACCTATAATCATGGCTACTCAAGGTCGAACTTATTTACCTCCCCTCCAATCCGAATATTGGGAGTACTCGGAGACTATCTCTATCGAAACACCACAAGGAAAACAAAAGCGGATATCTTCCGCCAGAGATCGTCTTATAAGGAGCTGGAGAGAAATCCTGGCAAACTCAAAAACAAATCCGGGGGTATCTGTGAGAAAAAATCACAGAGGAGGAACGCGTCTTAAAGAAATTGAAAAAGACCTCAGAGAAAAAGGAGGGTATCTGCGTGCGTGGAGGTATTCCCAAAATGCCCCCATTCGCATTGAGATCCACGCATCTTCCTTTCAATACAAGCAGGTTCTTTTCCCCAAGCAGCGTATGACCTCAAAAATCAAGGAAGCTGGTGTAGTAGATGAATTCGGACGTTTTTCGGAAGAGTATCTGAACCTTTACTACTCCTTGCCCTGGGAATTGTATTGTGTTGAAAGTATGAGGCTCGAATCAACCGATCTTTTCGACCCGAACTGTTCTCTTGATGATGAAAAAGTATTGAGAAGTGAAGCTGTATATGCGCAATCCATCGTTAAAACACCTCAGGAATGCGAACAGTTGGTACTGAAACTCCGTAGAGCTGCTGGCATGTTGAGGGTATTACCTTTGAAAAAGGCCGCAAAGTTTCTGGAAACGCCCGTTGAAGATTTTGAAAATGAATCTCTATTGGACGGCGGAGACTCCTTGGGTTGGACGTTGGATATTACCTCCGCCGAAATAGCCAAAGAAGCAGACAGAATTCTTGCCATGGATACGATCCTGCCGGCAGAAAAACCCCATGGGATCAATACATGGCGTGCACTCAAACTTGTTTTGATCGCGCTGTGCGTGGAAAAAGGGTTCAAAAATTTCACTCGCTGGGATGTACGTGAAAAATGGCTTCAATTGTTTGCGCCTCCCACCTCCTGCAAGAAAGACTCTTCTTCAATCCTGTCCATTTCTTCCAAGCTGCAGGAAGGAGGAGCCAGATGTTCATCCAATACCAAGTTGGCACAGCTTTTAACTCGTTGGGGATTCGGCTGGTTTCCGACTTCGTAAAAATGGATTTCATTTTTCGGAAAATGAATCATTGAGTTTTTAAAAGTCGGCATGCAGGAACCATGTCCTCTCTGTATCCGTTTCTCATGTATTACGGATATAGGACGTGCTCGATATTTGGCATATTCATTGTAAGTTGCTTGTGACTGAAAGTCAGGAGAGGAAATTCCATGTCCGATAGTTGATTAAATTACCCGCAGTCTGAGTAGATTCCGAAAGGATGCGGTCAGCACAGGCATCCTCCATATCGGAATCTTAATACTGTCGAATCAAAGAATTCGTAGATAATAACGAGATTTTTTCATTAGGCTCTACACCTTCCCGGGTACTCATTTATTCATGGATCAAAGAAGGAATTCTTCCCTGCAAAAGAATAAATGAAGAAAGGGTTATACATCTGTCGGCATTGAAGACATGCTTGGAAGCGCAGGCCCTGCAGAAGGGCTTCCAATATGAATTAGGGAAAACAACCCTTGTCAAATTGTCCCTTTTTCCTTCCTTGTTCCCTCCTTCTGCCATCCCGTGCCGCAGAACAGTCTACAACTTGGAGAAAAAGGGGCTTCTATGTGTCCTGAGTATCGGGAAAAGTCGCTTTGTAGACGTTCACGCAACGGAACAGCGTTTGAAACAGCGAGGTCATCCATCCCTCTTCGGTATGGTCCGGAGATGCAGATCCATCCGGAAGCCCAAGACAAAGGCTCTCTGTGAACTAGAAAATACATACCAAACTGAGCAACCATTCCAAGCAGTCCCTTCTCACACCCCATGCACTTGGGATACCTTCTTTTGGGGATGTCCACTTCCTTCTTAAGAAAAAGCCCTGCCTGACAAAATCGTTCTAACCGTCAAGACAGCTCTGCATGGCATAACCGATCTACATGGGTTCATCAAACATCTGGAGGGCAATCCTTCAAATCATGCTTTGGGGAAGAGCCTGTTGCACAACGTTCACCAAAAAACATCCCGGGAGAATGAACTGAAATTGTCGACCAGGAAACTCACCCTCTATTTACCGTCCCCTTATCAAGGAGGGCCTAGGCCTCGGAATACTCCTGTCAACCATTGTTCATTGCCTGGACAATTCGCACCCTTCTGGCCATTTCCTTCGTTAAGGGAGGTCCCCCCACCTCTTTCCCATGTGGAGCTTGTCGTCAGCCAGAAAGAGGAAAGTATCCTCATAACCATGTATATCTCAGTAAACCTTCTGAGAACACTAAGAAATCATCTCTGGATGATAGATGGAACCGCCGATCAACAGACGGCTCAAGAGCAGTTCTCTCGAATTTATTTTAGCAATCCCGCCATTGCCGATCAGAAATCTGCTAACTGGTTAGCAGAACCCATTACTGCTGCACAACGCACTGCTAACCTCAAAAAGATGCTGAATGCTGTGATTGATATGGAATGGGAGGACATCAAGCGAGCTTACTTCCAAACCCAACAAGAAAAATATCCTGTGGGCAGCATTTGGGACAACGGAGTAAGCGTTACTCTTGCAGGCATGGAAGTCTGCTACCATTATCTTTCCGCAGGGAATGCTCCATTCATCGTTAATCAGATGAAGCCATTTTTTGAGAAGCATTTCAAAAAGAATCGATTTAGAACACACGGAGAGCGGGCAGGCGCCATTGATTGCGGAAAGGACGATCAGGAAAGCCTCGTGTCCTGCCATGGATATCCGCGTAATGGCATGGAACTTGTTTGCTACGCCAAGACAGCTGACATCTTCAAATTTGAGCTCAGATGTAATAGAGGCGCGCTTGTTGCGGATTTTCCTGAAGGCGAATGCAAAAGACGAATGTGTAGCAGCCTGGATGACTTGTGCCGCCTCATTGATCATGCCATTAAGCATTCACGGGGACGAATAGAGGACTTGGTGAATAGTTTAAGCAAACCATTGCCTTCTGCCGATTCCATAGCCCTATGGTGGTTTTCCGTCCTTAATATGGATCGTAAGCTGCGATTATGGTCTGAAGCTCTGGATAGTGAACTCCAGCTGAGAGCAAGCCGAATCAAGGAGGAAGCCTTGAAAGCTCTCATTATGCCGGAGGGATGGCCCATCCGAAACCTTGGTGTGGAAACGGTCAATTTCATGCGAAGAATGGAGAGAAAAGGATACGTGAAAAGACATGCCGGAAGATATCATGCCTTGGTAAAAACGAATTCAAATCATGCTCCCTTAAATTGAAGGGAGGGCCACCTTGGGCACGCCTTTAACGGGTGTGCTCAAGGTGAGGCGGAAGGGGTGCTTCCGTGTTAAATCTTGCGTCGTCGAGCGGATTCTTTTTTCTTTGAGCGAAAGCGAAAAAGAAAAAAGAGAGCCAGCGAGCGGGGGGCGGAGCCGCCCCCCGCAAGATTACATCGGAAGCCTAGCTTCTGCTATAAATGAGGTATTTGATCGGAATCATCAGCCCCCTTCCTCCCTCAATTAAGGTGACGATGGTGTTATATGAAGATGAGCGGGACAAGTATCCGCCATTTCCCGGCCTCTACATGCATTGCGTGCAGAGGCCTTTATCATTAACCATCAATAATATCAATTCATCATGGCTATCAAACTCATCGCCAACTACAGCAAGCGCCTCGGCCTGCCGGGGTATTCCTCCCATCAGTTTGAAGTCTCCATCGAAACGGAGATCGGAAATACGTCAGAACTCGATTTTGCCGCAGAACGTCTCTACAGCTCGCTCCAGTCCGCTGTAGATACCCAGATCCGGCGGGTCGGATTTGTCCCTGATGCCTCCTATGGATCGGGAAGCATATCCGGTGCTCCGCTTCCTGCCATGCGTCAGGTTTCACGGCTGCCTGAGCCTCCGTCTTCGAATCCTCAGACATCTCACCCCGAAGAACCGGCGTGGAGCTGTTCGGAAAAACAGAGGCAGGTTATCCTATCGCTGGCACGTAAAAACGGGATCAACAATTCCGCACTTCATGATCTGGCCGTACTCTGCTTCGGCAAGGGAGCCTCGCAGTTGAACAAGCTGGAGGCATCTTCCCTGATCAACGAACTGATAGAAAAATCAGGAGGAATATCCCGCAAGGCTCCTTCCTTCGGAAGCTGTGCTCGACTTCAGGAGGTTGCTGCACCTGAAATGCGGTAAACATCTGCATATCCCTGTTGCCGGAGCCTTTCCATGGAGGGCTCCGGCAACGGAGTCTTGTTTTATCTGCCGTATCCAGAAATTCCTGAGCCGGGAAGTTTTCCGGCTCTAATCACCAAAACACTTCTTTTCAAAGCAAGCTCTTGTTCAGTAGTAGATATCTTCGGTTCCCAAAAATCACATCATATTGTGATTTTACCAGAAAACAGAGTAGACAGAACATTCAAAACATGATATTTCACATTGTATTGTGAATTTGAGTGATATCGGAACATACATTCGAGAACGACGCCGGATACTGGGCATTACCCTGAAGGATTTGTCCGAACTTTCCGGCATAGGGATCAATACGCTCAATAAAATCGAACTTGGGCAGGCCAACCCGACATTCAGAATCCTGATGGAACTATTCGATGTACTGGGACTGGAAATGTCGTTGAGCCCCAAAAGAACCGATGTGATGAAAGGGCCTGAATCATGAGAAACGCCCTTGTATTGTTGCGGAATATCCCTGCCGGAACGTTGACAGAAGAATCCCCTTCCAGCTATGTATTCCGGTATCTGGATTCCTACCTGATGAGAGAAGAGCTTCCTCCCATCAGCCTGACAATGCCTAAAACCTCCGAAGAGTACCGTTCCCCCCATCTATTTCCTGTTTTCTTCAACATGCTCTCGGAAGGCGTCAACAAGGAAATTCAGTGCCGTCATTTCCATCTGGATGAAAAGGATCATTTCGGGCTGCTCCTTGCAACAGGTCATGATGATACGATTGGAGCATTAACAGTACAGCCTTATACCAACGATGAACATTGACCGTTGCCCCTCGACGCTGGTTCCCGGATTCACCTCCTACAGCCCGGCCGGATTGCGGAAACTGTTCGACGGTAAAAAAGTGTCTCCGATTCTTCCTTATGACGCCCCCGATATTCATGGAGAGCCGGAAGAGTTTCTGAAAAACCGCGAGCATATTTCCATCTCAGGGGTTCAGGAAAAACTCTCTGTTCTTGTTGACCAGGGAACAATCCGTCTGACCAAGTCGGGAGAACAGGGAACGCATCTTCTGAAGCCCATCTCATCACGCCTCGCCCGGGCTTCCGACATGCCGGCCAACGAACACGTGACCATGCAAATTGCCGCTCAGCTATTCGGAATTTCAACGGCTCCCAACGGACTATGCTTTTTTCAGACCGGAGAACCAGCCTATATCACCCGGCGATTTGACATTACTCAGAAGGGCGGTAAACTACGCAAGGAAGACTTCGCCTCACTGGCCGGGAAAACATCCGCCCAGGGCGGTTCCAACTTCAAATATGATTACTCCTACCTGGAAATGGGAGAGCTCATCCAGCGTTACGTCCCCGCGTGGAAAATTGAAATGGAACGCTTCTTCCGTCTGGTGTTGTTCAATTATCTGTTTTCGAACGGCGACGCGCATTTGAAGAATTTTTCCGTACTGGAAACTCCTCAGGGAGATATGACCTTGTCCCCCGCGTACGATCTGCTCAACACAAGCCTGCACATTCAGGACAGCGATTTCGCCCTGTCCGGCGGCTTGTTTCGAGGCGCATCGACGCACACGAATCTCAACCTGTTTGAAGAGTTCGGACGGCAACTGGGGATGCAGGACAAACGCATTAGGACAGTCATCGACCATTTGATGAAATCCAGAGAAGAAGTAGAGACCCTAGTGAAGTGCTCATTCCTCTCTCCCCCGGCCAAACGAGCCTACATGCTCTCCTACAGAACGCGCTACAATACCCTTCGATGAAATTTACCTGCCATTTCCTTGCCCCCTATCATGAAATGAAACTTGTAGAGAACAGATTGCAGGGAAAGGTTTGAAAGCAATTCCGTACCGAGTAAGTTCCGAACAAGCTCAATACAAGTATCGGACAAGTTCAGGAGAACAGTCCCGACATCCTTCCATTCACTCAGACGATTGGCGGTAGGCAGCAATTCTTGCCGGCTGCCCGTTATATAGACTTGAAGACAGGCATTTAGCTTCTGTCTTCATCCCTCAACACCCGTTTCCCATTCGCAGGGGAGCGGGTGTTTTCGTTTCAACCCATATTTCATCATCAATATGTATCCTATCATCGCATTGCCTCATTGTCCGGCGACAGCCCGGCACATCCTGCCTTTGGAAGATACCAGACAGGCAGCTCACCTCCAGCGGAGAAACATCATGCCGGAACCGGCAACGGCTCCAGTAGTTCCTCCGACTGTATTCCGTAAGGGGCTTCTCCTCCATTGCGGGGCTGAAGTCATCGACAGGAGAACTCTGTCCCGTGTGGAAACCCCGTCCTGTACGGAATCGTGGTTCCCGATTCCCCACGACTTCCTTCTGAAGGAAGTGGAATCCCAGCTCACCGCCCACGGCTTCGGGATCGGGGAAACCACCCATGCCCTCAGCCATGAAGGAAAGCGGTATTTCGGAGTTCTCCAAATCCTGCGTCCTGACGATGGCCCCGACGACTACTCGTGGATTGTCGGCATACGCAATTCCCATGACAAGACCTTCCCGGCCTCCCTGGTCATGGGAACGCGCGTCTTCGTCTGCGACAACCTTGCCTTCACCGGAGAAGTGAAACTCTCCCGGAAGCATACGAGGTTCGCCGTGCGGGATCTG
>OHNL01000570.1_pt1 | contig 10499 bp, 7 predicted proteins | sample 1569591 | NCBI WGS metagenome assembly OHNL01 (sample SAMEA3879555, study PRJEB24766) | human gut metagenome | biome: human-associated habitat; feature: feces | place: USA | collected 1985/1987
GATCTGCCTAATGGATACGGATACTAATAATAAGGGGTATCTGAATTTGCACGAAAATACGCTGTTTACGAAATATTATAATGCATTGAATGATTATAATATTACCGTGGTAACGACTACGGTTTCTAAGTTTCAGGAGAATTATTTCGGGGAGAAATTTGTGTATGATTATTCCAGGGATATTTCAGCCCAAAAAGGAAACGAAAATCCAGTTAAAATGTCGACAAAACAAAAGGAACTGTATAATACATACAATATGTTTATTCTGGGATTTGGTGATACGTTCCATAAGGTGAATATGTCGAATGAAAAAGGTGCGATTGATTTCCTGAAATATTTTATAGCTTCCGGAAAAAGTGTTTTGTTTACGCATGATTTTACTTCTATGCATAATGTGCACAGTGGGGATTTCGGATATTCTGCCAATACATATCTGCGTGATGTCATGGGAATGAACCGGTATAAAGCTGTGAGTGGGAAACTGACCGAGAGCGAACGAAAGGAACTGCTGGCTTATCAGGCGAAACATAAGTATGATACAATGACCCAGACAACCGTTGGCAGCAACGGTACACTTTCTACAACGGCACTTGGTAATACCCAGGGATTTACTTACTATGCCATGAAACGTCTGGGATGGGAAAAGAAAAATACGGATCAAATAATCCCATACCGGTATATGATCAGAAGTTATAAAAATGATGAATATATCTGTGGCGTGAGTAACGATAATGTGAAATTGACAGGATTTAACAATAATAATGACCTGACAATGCGTGCAACGAAGACGAATACGGGACAGATTACGGAATATCCGTTTAAAATTGACGAAACACTTAAAATTGCATCAACGCATGGGCAGTGGTATCAGCTGGACATGGAAGATCCAGAAGTTACGGTCTGGTACTGTCTTTCGGATAATGAGAACGGAGATCCGTGTGCATGGGCGGGTACGGCTTCAAACGGAGATGGAACCGGTGCCACCTATGGGGCTTCCCCGAATGATGCCGCCAATAATTACTATATTTACAGTAAGGGAAATGTTTTTTATTCCGGAGTAGGTCATTCTACGGTAGATGGAAAGATGGAGGCAAAACTTTTCATTAATACGATGATTGCCGCATACCGTACCACATATGAGCCACCAATGGTTGAGATTCTGAATGAAGAGGCGGAGCTTTTAAAAGAGGAGTCCGGAAATGGAAGTGATCCGAATCTGGTGTATAAGATGAACTGGATGAAAGAATATGGAAATAACCTTGACGGCACTAAGGAAAAAATCCGCTTCAGCCCGGTCGAACTGAATACCGTCAGAACGAAGCTGACCTGTTCGATCCAATACAAAGATGGAACTTACGTAGATAAAATTTACAAAAAAGACGGAACGGTGATTGAGGGAAAAGCAACGAAGGAGAATCCTAAAAAATATGTGTTTGAAAACCTGAAAAATATGGGTGAGTATTATTTTATTTATGATACGACAGGGGAAAACAAAAAGAAGGAAGGGGATATTGTTTTTGAAATTTATAACAATAAGTCCAAAAATCCGGATGGAACACCAAGAGTGGGAAAAACTACTGTGAAAATGGAATCCCAGAATTTGTTTTTGCTTGATTAGTATGGGGATTTAAGAAAAGACACACAATGTGAGAGAGTATCGCATTGTGTGTCTTTTTTATGATGGTCACAGGTAGAATACGTTTTGCAATTACATATATGCAGTATACGTAAAGTTTTCCTTGCCAGGAAGGTGGGGATATGCTATGGTAAACATATCTTTTTTCAGTGGCAGTTTCTGCCAGAAAATCCCATTTGTTTTGTTGCATAAGTGAAAGATGTGAACTTTAATGTGCCTTTGACGGTCAGGTTTTGACAGTCAGGTTTTGACGGTCAGAGTTTGACGGTCAGAGTTTGACGGTCAGGGTTTAACAGTCTGCAATTTTTGTGCGTTGAAATAAAAGCAAAAACCACATATAATATAAGGAGAACATTTGGAAAAAGAACAAACGAAAAATCAACAGGAGAATCAGAAAAAGTCCCAAAAGCTGCAGTGGCATCCGGCATTCTGTTCGGCCTTGCGTCTGGAACTGCTGGAGGATGCAGAAAATCTGGAATTTACCGATGAGTTCCAGCTTACGGAGAAACCTTTGCAGATTGACTGTACGGTTGTAAAAGTAAAGAAGGACTGCAAAATAAAAAATGAAATCGGGAAGATCTTCCGGAAACACAACATTTTTGAATATAAATCCCCGAAGGATGAGCTGAACATTGATACTTTTTACAAGGCGGTTGCGTATGCATGCCTATATAAAGTATTACCAAATCATGTGGATGAGATTCAGGCAGAGGAGATTACCATTACACTGATTCGAGACCGCAAGCCAGTGAAGCTTCTTCAGAAATTAAGTAGTGATGGGTATGAATGCAGGAAAGAAACAGCCGGAATCTATTATGTCAGTGGTGTGATGTTCCCGGTGCAGATCATTGCATCATCGGAACTGGATATGGATTTGCATGTACAGCTCAAGGCACTGACTGACAATTTGGATGAACCGCTGATGTGGAAGTATCTGCAGGAAGTTAGCGTTTTTACAGAGAGGGAAAAGAATCTTGCGGATGTTGTGCTTCAGGTTATTGTAAACAGTAACATGGAGAAAGTGCAAAAATGGAAAGGAAGTGAACAGACAATGTGTGAGGCATTACGTGTTTTAATGGCAGATGAATTGAATGAAGAACGCGTGGAAGGTCAGCGTGAAGGCCAGATTCGTGCATATGCAACTTTGGTAAAGGATGGAATCATTACAGTGGAAGTTGGTGCAGAAAAAGCAGGAATGTCTGTCGATGATTTTACAAAAGAAATGAAACAGGCTGGTTATGTAATCCCTGCGGTATAAAATCATTTTGTAAAGCCATGTAGTATGTATGGGTAAAAACATCTATAATTTCAATTATTCTGCGGATTCTTGAGAAACAGAGTCTTTCTTTTTCCTGGATTTTGCAGAAAGCATTTTATGACCAGAGTAGATAGCCATAATCATGCAGAGAAGAGAACTGCAGGCAAAATATTTGTGAGCTGATTTCATATTTTTATAGCCGGTATAGATAGTTCCGATCATGGTTGCCAATGCACCAAGGGACCAATATTTATGTGCTTTCATTTGAATACCTCCTGTGTTTTTCTATATAATACCTCTTTTTGGAGAGTATGCAAACAGGAAATTTTATTTTATTTGCTCTGAACTGTTTTTCTGATGAGGCAATATTTGTTAGAGGTCGGTGCATTTGCAGAGAGGGAAAAGGATCTTGCGGATGTTGTGTTGCAGGTTATTGTAAACAGTAACATGGAGAAAGTGCAAAAATGGAAAGGAAGTGAAAGGATCATGTGTGAGGCATTACGCGTTTTGATGGCAGATGAATTGAATGAGGAGCGTATGGAAGGTCAGCGCGAAGGAAGAGTGGAAGGTCAGCGCGAAGGACAGATTCGTGCATATGCATCTCTGGTGCAGGATGGGATCATCACCGTGGAAACGGGTGCAGAAAAAACGGGAATGTCTGTCGGAGATTTCACAAAAGAAATGAAGAAGGCCGGTTATATAATTCCAGCAGTATAAAATCAGAAAATGAAATGTGTGGTGCCCGTGGTTGCACCACACATTTCATTTTAATTTAAGAAAAGTTTTATATAATAGGAATTGTTCTGGAAATCAGTTCGTGATAGTATAAAAGCTATGCATATGAAAAGGAGTTAAATCATGGGAAAAATATTTAAAAACATGCTCCCATACTGGAAATGGATTCTGGTTATTGTGGCTTTTCTTGTGATGCAGGCATTTTGTGATCTGTCCCTGCCACAGTATACATCGGATATTATCGATGTCGGAATCATGAGCAGCGGAGTGGAGCATATTCTTCCAGAAGAAATGACACAGGAAGATTTTGTGTCAGCACAGCTTTTTATGACCAGCAGGGAAAAGAAAACATTTGCCGCCTGTTATAAGGAGCCGAAAAAAGATGGAAACTATGTGAAAAATTGTGAAGAGGATACGCTTGACGATATGGATGAGTCTCTGTTGGAGCCGATCGTCATGGTATATCAGATGTCCCAGATGAAGGAGTCCGATATTGACGAGAAGGCTCTCACGGGGAAAATGGGAACGGATGGGACGCAGGTAGATATGAAGCAGCTGATGCAGGCACTGGCAGCCGGCCAGGTACCGGATCAGCAGATTCTTGAGATGCGAAAGCAGGTGTCCGGACAGATTGATGCGATCGGATCTTCTACATTGAAATCCATGGGTGTGACCTATGCGATCTCCTGTGATAAAAATGCAGGTGTGGATGTAGATGCCATTCAGAAACATTACTTATGGACCACCGGAGCCAAGATGCTTGGTTTTGCGCTGCTGATGGTTATGGCGGCAGTGGTTGTCGGATATTGTGCTTCCCGTGTGGGAGCATCTATCGGACGGGATCTGCGTGATAAGACATTCCGCAATGTCGTACAGTACTCCAATGCAGAGATGGATCATTTTTCAACGGCATCCCTGATTACGAGAAGTACCAATGATGTACAGCAGATTCAGATGGTGACTGCAGTATTTCTGCGAATGATTCTTTATGCTCCGATCATTGGAATCGGTGGTGTGATTAAGGTTGCACAGACCCATGCAGGAATGGAATGGGCGATCGCGCTTGCGGTGCTTGTTATTCTTGGGTTTGTAATGCTTCTTACCTCCCTTGCCATGCCAAAGTTTAAGATTATGCAGATTCTCGTGGACCGGCTGAATCTGGTTTCGAGAGAGATTCTGACAGGATTAAATGTCATTCGTGCATTTGGACGGGAAAAACGGGAAGAAGAGCGGTTTGATGAGGCCAACCGCAATCTGACAAAGACGCAGTTGTTTACCAACCGTGTTATGACATTTATGATGCCGGGAATGATGATGATCATGTACTGCATTACGCTTCTGATTGTGTGGGTTGCCGCAAAGAGGATCGATGGCGGATATATGCAGGTTGGTTCCATGACGGCATTTATTACTTACACAATGATGATCGTTATGGCATTTCTGATGCTGACCATGATGTCTATCATGATGCCGAGAGCCGGTGTGGCTGCAGAGCGTATAGATGAGGTTGTACGCACAAAAAGTACGATTACAGATCCGAAAGAGCCGGTTGCCATGGAACAGTGTGAGGGTGTGATTGCCTTTCATCATGTAAATTTCCGGTATCCGGGAGCCACGGAAGATGTGCTTTCGGATATTGATTTTGTTGCAGAGCCGGGAAAGACCACTGCAATTATCGGAAGTACCGGATGTGGTAAATCTACGCTGGTCAACCTGCTTCCGCGTTTTTATGATGTGACAGGCGGAGAGATCACGCTTGACGGAACGGATATCCGCAAGTATACATTGCAGGATCTGCGGGAACATATCGGATTTGTACCACAGAAGGGAATTCTTTTCTCCGGTACAATTGCAAGCAATCTGCGCTTCGGGGCAGAGGATGCGTCAGATGAGCAGATCCGGGAAGCAGCGGAGATTGCGCAGGCAATAGAGTTTATTGACAGCAAACAGGATGGGTATGAGAGTGCGATTGCACAGGGCGGAAGCAATGTTTCCGGCGGACAGAAGCAGCGGCTTGCCATTGCCAGAGCGATCGCAAAGAATCCAAAGATTTATGTGTTTGATGACAGTTTTTCCGCTCTGGATATGAAGACCGATGCGGCACTCCGCAGAGCGCTTGAGACAAAGACGGAACATACGACCGTGATCATTGTCGCACAGCGAATCAGTACGATTCTGCATGCGGACCAGATACTGGTACTCGACGATGGAAAGATTGTCGGAAAAGGCACGCATGAGGAATTACTGCACAATTGCGAAGTTTACGAGCAGATTGCCAGGAGCCAGCTGTCTGCCAAAGAACTGGGACTTTCTGAGGAGGTGAAATAAGATGGCAGAACAACGTACAAGAAGACCTCACGGTCCGATGGGCGGCCCGGGCAGAGGAATGATACCGGGAGAAAAGTCAAAAGATTTCAAAAACTCTATCGGAAAACTGGTTCGTTATCTCGGAAGATACTGGTATGCAATCGTTGCCGTTATGATTTTTGCGGCGGTGTCTACCGTCTTTTCCGTTGCCGGACCAAAGGTTATGGCACGTGCAACGAATGCATTGGTGGAAGGTCTCGGAAAAAAGATCGCGGGAACCGGATCTATTGATTTTACCTATATTGCCAAAGTGTTATTGTTTACACTTGGCCTGTATATCTGTTCTGCAGTATTCAGTTTTATACAGGGAATGATCATGACAGGAATCACGCAGAAAACCTGTTACCGCATGCGTAAGGAAATTTCAGAGAAAATCAACCGCATGCCAATGAAATATTTCGAGAGCCGCACGTACGGAGAGGTGCTATCCCGCATCACAAATGATGTGGATACACTTGGACAGAGTTTAAATCAGAGTGTGACGCAGATCATTACGAGTGTGGCAACACTGGTCGGAACACTTGTGATGATGATTTCAATTTCCGGAATTATGACATTGATTTCACTTGTGATTCTTCCGGTATCTGCCATCCTGATTTCGTTTATTATCAAACATTCGCAGAAATATTTCCGCCAACAGCAGGAATATCTGGGACATATCAACGGACAGGTGGAAGAGGTCTATGGCGGACATCTGGTGGTGCAGGCATATAATAAGCAGGAGAGCACCATCAAAAAATTTGAAGATACCAATCAGATTCTGTTTCAATCGGCATGGAAGTCCCAGTTTTTATCCGGACTGATGCAGCCGATCATGCAGTTTGTCGGAAACCTCGGTTATGTCGGAGTGGCAATTTCCGGAGGACTTCTGGCAATCCGCGGAACCATCGGGGTTGGTGAAATTCAGGCATTTATTCAGTATGTCCGGAATTTTACTCAGCCGATCCAGCAGATTGCGCAGGTGGCAAATATGCTGCAGTCGATGGCTGCAGCCTCCGAGCGCGTATTTGAATTTCTGGACGAAGAGGAAGAAGAACTGACGGTTGAACATGCTGTGCATCTCGACCATGTGGATGGTTACGTGGATTTTTCCCATGTAAGTTTCGGATACAATCCGGATCAGATCATTATCAGGGATTTTTCCGCTCATGTAACACCTGGACAGAAAATTGCAATTGTCGGACCAACGGGAGCAGGAAAAACCACAATGGTCAAACTGCTTATGCGTTTCTATGATGTGACAGGCGGAGCCATTCAGGTGGATGGGCATGATATCCGCGACTTTAACCGTCAGGAGCTTCGGGATGCATTTGGTATGGTATTGCAGGATACCTGGCTGTTTAAGGGATCTATCATGGAAAACATCCGGTATGGCCGTTTAGATGCCACGGATGAGGAAGTGATTGAGGCGGCAAAAGCCGCACATGCCCACCATTTTATCCAGACACTTCCGGGTGGCTACCAGATGGAGTTAAACGAGGATGCAAGTAATGTTTCCCAGGGACAGAAACAGCTTCTTACAATTGCACGTGCTATCCTTGCGGATAACCCGATTCTGATTCTGGATGAGGCAACCTCTTCGGTAGATACCCGTACCGAAGTGCGGATTCAGAAGGCATTGGATAATCTGATGCGTGGACGGACCAGCTTTATCATTGCGCATCGACTCTCTACGATAAGAAATGCGGATCTGATTCTGGTGATGAAAGATGGCGATATCATAGAGCAGGGGACACACGAACAGCTTCTGGCACAAAAGGGATTTTATGCAGATCTGTATAATTCCCAGTTCGAAGAGAATGCATAAGACATTGAAATAAATTGGCAGTTGTGATATAGTTTAACTGTATTTATCGACAAATTTTGACAAAATCGGACAGTGCTTTCTGGTATGCTTATTTTTGACTGAATTTGACATTCTAGGAGGCCTACATGGGAAAACTAAATGTCGCAATTGCAGATGATAACGAGGTTATGCGTGACTTATTGGAAGAAATGGTAACCAGTGATGATGAACTGCACCTGATCGGGATGGCAAAGGATGGAGAAGAAGCCTGTCATCTGATCAGGGAAAAAGAACCGGATGTTGTATTATTGGATATTATTATGCCGAAACTGGACGGTCTGGCAGTCCTTGACAGGATCAGGGCAGATCATACACTAAAGAATCGGCCAACATTTCTGATGATCAGTGGGATCAGCAATGAAAAGATTACCGAAGACGCGTTTGAGCGGGGAGCGGATTATTACATTATGAAGCCGTTTGACCGGAATATTGTTTTGGACCGGATCAAGACACTCAACCGTCGAAAAAACAAAGTACGAAAAGAAATTGGCAGACCGGTTGAGATGGAAAAGAAACCGGAAAAGTACTCGTTACAGACACTGGAAGAGGATGTCACAGAGATAATTCATGAGGTTGGTGTTCCGGCACATATCAAGGGATACCAGTATTTGCGGGAGGCAATCATCATGTCTGTGACGAATATGGACATGTTAAATTCTATTACGAAAATTTTATATCCGGGGATTGCAAAGAAATTTGATACGACACCAAGCCGTGTCGAGCGTGCCATCCGTCATGCAATTGAAGTAGCATGGAGCCGTGGCAAGATGGATACGCTGGATGATCTGTTCGGATATACGATCAGCAATGGAAAAGGAAAACCGACCAACTCGGAATTTATCGCTCTTATTACGGACAAAATACGATTACAGATGAAGAGTAAGTAAAGGAGTGTTATGTATGAAGAAGATTCTGTTTGTTTCATCAGAGGCAGTGCCATATGTGAAAACCGGAGGTCTTGCCGATGTTGTCGGATCACTTCCGAAATATTTTGACAAAAAAGAGTATGATGTGCGGGTAGTTATTCCGAAATACGCCTGCATGGATCGCTCATTTCTTCCAAATTTAAAATTTTTGTGCCATTTTTATGTAAATCTGAACTGGCGCAGGCAGTATGTTGGAATTTTCGAGTCGGAATATCATGGTGTTCACTTTTATTTTGTGGACAATGAATTTTATTTTGCAGGAGAATCTCCATACAACAATATCTATGAAGATGTGGAAAAGTTTGCATATTTTTCCAAGGCAGTACTTGCTAGTCTGCCGTATATTGATTTTGCCCCGGATATTATCCATTGCAATGACTGGCAGACAGGACTTATTCCGGTGTTTCTGCATACGGTATTTGGAGATGATAATTTTTATGCGGGAATCAAAACCGTGTTTACGATTCATAACCTGCAGTTTCAGGGACGCTGGCGAATTCAGGAGATTATGGATATTACAGGACTCCCGGCACACATTTTCAATGCATATGAACTGGAATCTTATGGCGAAGCAAACTACTTAAAGGGTGGCGTGGTATATGCGGATTATATTACTACTGTCAGCCCGACGTATGCAAATGAGATTACGACCGTAGAAGGGGGAGAGGGCTTAAGTGGCCTGATGACTGCCCGAAAGGATCGCCTTTATGGTATTTTAAACGGAATTGATTATGAAGAATATAATCCACAGACAGATCCTTATATTTCGGTAAATTATTCGAAAAAAGATGCAGTGAGTGGGAAAAAAGAAAACAAAGTTGCATTACAGAAAGAACTTGGGCTTCCAGTCAGGGAGGATGCTTTCCTGATCGGAATCGTATCGCGTATGACCAGCCAGAAAGGATTTGACCTGATTGGCTGCGTATTGGATGAACTTTTAACCGAAATGGATATACAGCTGGTGGTTCTTGGTTCCGGAGAGAGCCAGTATGAAAATATGTTCCACCATTATCAGAGTAAGTATCCGGACAAGGTAAGCGTACATATCGGATTTACCGAGGAGCGTTCGCACCATATATATGCGGCAAGTGATGTGCTGCTGATGCCTTCCATGTTTGAACCATGCGGGCTGGCACAGATGATTGCCATGCGTTACGGAACACTTCCGATCGTACGTGAAACCGGAGGACTCCGGGATACGGTAGAACCATACAATGAATATGAAAATACAGGATGTGGTTTTTCATTTGCGAATTTTAATGCACAGGAAATGGCAGATATTGTCCGGTATGCGTATCGTGTGGAGCATGAACAAAAGGCCGCATGGAAAGAACTGATCTATCGTGCGATGGATCGCAATTTTTCCTGGAATGTTTCGGCACATGCATATGAGAAGCTATATGATAAACTGGTAGAAATGTAATAGATGTTCCCCGCAGAATTTTTTCTGCGGGGATTTTGTGTCTGGAAATATAATCTATGAAGTGCAGACCGGCTGCGGCATGGTCAGCAGATGGCTGTGCCGGCAGTAATAGTAGGCATGGTCGGACAGAATTTCTTCATCCTGAAGCTGTGAGGCATTCACTTCTTTTACCATTGCGGTGTAATGGTCGAGATTCTGCCTGTCGTTTTCATCGGTGGCAAGAATCAGTACTTCGTGAATACTGCTTGGCAGAATGATCAGATCCTTTTCAAACAAATCGGACAGTTCTTTTAAGATGTCATCGTAGA